>JAEIGA010018475.1_pt1 | contig 10624 bp, 8 predicted proteins | sample 9270691 | NCBI WGS metagenome assembly JAEIGA01 (sample SAMN17057246, study PRJNA624740) | gut metagenome | biome: biome; isolation source: fecal sample | host: Bos grunniens | place: China: Xizang | collected 2019 | reverse complement strand
TTATGTCTTACGATGTTTCCGATGATGCCTGCAGTGGCAAGAGCTCTGATGATTCTCTGGTCGCTGAAGCCATATACCTTCTTCATATGGTATAGTGCGCCCGGAAGAACTCCGCATGATCCACATGTCGGACCTGTCACGATCGTTCCGCCTGATGCGTTCTCCTCGCTGACTGCCAATGCGTATGCGAAGATAAGGCCTCGTGAACGCTGGATGTCGCCGTATCCGTCAGCCTTGATGAAGTAACTTCCGGCCTTGCGTCTGAGTCCGAGAGGACCAGGAAGTGCTCCCTCCTCGTCGATACCTCTCTCAACTGCCTTCTGCATGACTTTCCAGACATGTTCAAGATGCTCCCAGAATCCTTCTGTATCCTTCTCGTTCTCGGCAACGAACTCCCAGAATGTCTTTCCATTGCTGTTGCACCAGTCAAGTACCTCCTTCATGGTGCTCATCTGATATACTTCTTCGTCATCGCCGGCGTCCAGAGGACATTCCATGCAGATGATGTCGCCTCCGCCGATGCTGTAGTATGTCCATTTGTCATAGAGGTCTCCGTCAAAATTGACAGCTGCTACCTTCATTCCGTTGGGATGTACCTGAAGTACGGTCTGAGGCTGCCACTCTATGGTCACTTCTCCCTTGTCGAATGCTTCTACGATCGCTGCGTCGGTAAGGTGGCCCTTGCCGGTTGCTGCAAGTGAACCGTACAGAGTAACATGCAGTCTGTCAACCTCAGGATGCTGCTCCATGTAATGTCTGATTGCCTTGAACGGCCCCATTGTATGGCTGCTAGATGGGCCTTTGCCTACTTTATATATGGATTTTACTGATTTCATGTCCAATTTGATTCAAAAGACCACAAAGTTAGTAAACACTTTTGATATAAAGGGCATGCAACTTGCCAAATTTCTATGGAAAATGAGCCTTAAGATGAAAAGGAAACTCATATCCGTGCTTGCTGCAATCTTGTTGGGTGTACAGGGGTATGCCCAGCAGGTTTCGACATCGGATCTTCCGGTCAACGGAATATCCGGGATGATAGCGGTGGGGGAGTTCTCCATAGAGCATCCTGACAAGTTCTTCTCCACATTGTCCGGTAATAATTACATAGATGTCCCGTACCTGTTCATGACGCGGCAGATGATTTTAGGCAATACCTTCAGGCTCGGAGGCAATGTCTATTTCATGAACGGAATATTGTACGGATCCCAGATGGGAGTTATGGGCAATAATTGGGGGATGGGTACCAGGGAGGGCTTCATATGGCGTCCGCACGCCACCTTCGCCCTCGTGGTGTGGAATCAATATTTTCAGTCGCTATCAGTCTATGCGCCAGTTGTTTATCCCCTTACGGAGGGCGACATGGCGGCAATATTAATGCCTGCTACGCCGGAGGTGTTTTCTTTCGGCGTGCAGGCATCGTTTGTCACCGGTGAGTTCATTATCGGGATAGGCGCTTCCGTGTCACCTGTACCTTTCCAGAAGCGTCGCCACTCTGAACTACGTTATAGATAGTCCTCGAAGTACATGGAGATCTTGTCATGGAGATGTACTCTGTCCTTGCCACTGACATTGTGCTCGTGGCATGGGTATGGGAAGTAGTCCACCTGTACATTGTTCACGACGCAGGCCCTTACGAAACTGAGGCTGTGCTGCCAGAGGACAACAGGGTCGATGGCGCCCTGACAGATGAGAAGCTTGCCCTTGAGGTCCTTTGCCTTGTTGATGAGGCTTGTCTTCTCGTAGCCCTCAGGGTTTACATCCGGATGGTCCATATATCTCTCTCCATACATCACCTCGTACCATTTCCAGTCGATGACAGGTCCTCCGGCCACAGCCACCTTGAAGATGTCAGGGTAGTTGGTTATCAATGAGATGGTCATGAATCCGCCATAGCTCCATCCGTGTACTCCGATTCGGTCCTTGTCCACATATGGGAGTTCCATGAGCATCTTCACGCCTTCCATCTGGTCGGCCATCTCTGCCTGTCCGCACTGTCTGTGGATGGCCTTCTCGAACTCTGCACCACGGTTCTGGGTACCTCTGTTGTCCTGTACATACACGAGGTATCCTCGCTGAGCCATGTACATTTCCCATCTGCGTAGTTCCGCCATGTAGGTGTTCTTCACCATCTGAGAGTGCGGGCCGCCATATACATATACGATCACTGGATATTTCTTGGATGGGTCGAAGTCCTTCGGCTTGATGAGACGGTAGTAGTTGTCGAACTTTCCGTCGGCGCTCTTTACTGTACCGAGGGTGATCTCTGTGTATGCATATTCTGTCGTAGGGTCTTCCGCCTCAAGAAGATTGCGGAGCACGGTACCGTCCGATGAGCACAGGTTGGTCATTCTTGGAACACAGAGGCTGCTCCATGAGTCTATATAGTGGCTGTAGTCCGGACTCATCGCGATCGAATGCCATCCTTCCTCTGTGGTCAGCTGCTGCGGCTTGCCGATCTTGACTGCCGGCGCGCCTTTCTGTGCTGCAGATGCCGGAACTTTGATGCTTACACGGAAAAGGTGGTTCTCGACTGGAGATATCTCTGCTGATGTGTACCAGATATACTGTCCGTCATTGCCGACATATGCAAGGTCTGCATCCGTATGGGCAATCCTGCGCACATTACCGTCGAGGTCGCAGAGGTACAGGTTGCGGTATCCGTCCCTGTTGTCAGTCCTGTAGATGAAGATGTTGTCGCTTCCCTTTACGAACCATACCGGGTCCAGAGGCTCTACAAACCTGTCGTTGTCTTCAGTGAGGATGGTCTTTATGAAGGCTCCGTTATTAGCATCGTACATGTTCAGGTGCATGTGCTTCTGGCTTCTGTCAAGTACCTGCACGAGCACCTTGCTTCCGTCCGGAGTCCAGCTGATGTTTGTCAGATACTGGTCTTCGCCGAAGTCATCAACCTTGAGGTATGAACCGCCGCATCTGATGAGGTTGTATACGCCAACCTGCACAATCTCGGAATCCATTCCGGCCATGGGGTACTTGATTTCCTTGAGGCTTCCTGTCCTTGTGGTGATGTCAAGAAGAGGGAATGAGGCCACTTTGCTTTCGTCCTTCTTGTAGAACGCCACCTTTGTGCTGTCCGGTGACCAGAAGACTCCGTCTTCGATGCCGAATTCGTTACGGCTGACGAACTGTCCGTATGTGATGTTCTCGTCCCTGCTGCCTCCGATGGTGAGCACAAGGCCGTTGCCGCTCTGATAATAAAGGCTTCTTCCTTTCCTGTATACCTTCTCCTCCTTCGGCTTCTGAGCCTTGTATGGTTTCTCCTGGCGTGTCTCGATGTCGAACAGGATCCACTTTCCGTCCTTGCGCATGAGGATTTCCTTGTCGTTGTTCCACGAACAGTAAAGGTTTTCAGGTGCAAGTTCCCTTGAAAGGATTGTCTCTTCCATTGTCAGGATCTTTCCGGATGGTGAATTGCTCTCGCGTGTGGCGATGGCTCCCGGCTGTGCCGACAATGTCGATCCCAGGCCAAGGAGGGCGATGATCATGAGTGTTCTTTTCATGTTTTATGTTTTATAGTCAATTAGCAATGCATTATTGCAAAGTTAATCAATATAATTGAGTATATTAGCATTCTAATCACGACGTCATGAAGAAATACATAACAGCGGCCTTCGTCGCACTTCTACTTTCGCTGCCGGTTCTCCGTGCGCAGTCCGACAGCTGGTATGCCGACAAATATTCGATGTTCATACATTTCGGACTGTATTCGCATTTCGGAGGAGTATATGCCGGTGAGCCTGTAAGACAGGGATACAGTGAACAGATTCAGTCCTTCGCAGGCATATTCTCGGACTGGTATGTCGAGGAAGCATATGGCTTTGATCCTGTGAACTTCGATGCCGATGCGATTGCGCAGCTTGCAAAGGCGGGAGGAATGCGTTCAATAGTGTTCACATCGAAACATCATGACGGATTCTGCATGTTCGACACCAAGACCACGAAGTACAGCAGTGTGTACATGATGCCTTCGCACAGGGATTATGTCAGGGAGATATCCGAGGCCTGCAGAAGACATGGTCTTAAGTTCGGCCTTTATTATTCCTTGATCGACTGGAATTATCCTCATGCATATCCTATCTCAAGTCATAACGCTGACTTCGTTACGCCTCAGCATCATGAGTTCAGCAAGGCACAGGTAAGGGAACTGCTTACGAACTATGGAGAAGTTTCCGAACTGTGGTTTGACATGGGCTCGCTGGAGCCATGGCAGAGCCAGGAACTGTATGCTCTCGTCAAGGAACTTCAGCCGGACTGCATGGTCAGCGGAAGACTTGGAAACGATGCATACGACTTTGCTGTCATGCCGGATAACAAGCTGCCTGAGAGCGCATTGCATGCGCCGTGGCAGACAGCGGCTTCGATGTTCAACGAGACATGGAGCTATCGCAGCTGGCAGGAGAGAGGCAGGGTAGAGGATAAGTACGCAGAGAAGCTCCGCTCGCTGATAGAGATTGTTGCCCATGGAGGAAACTATCTTCTGAATATTGGCCCGGCATCTGACGGAAGTGTGGTTCCTTTCGAGGACGAGGTTGTCAGGAGGATAGGAAAATGGCTTGAGCAGAACGGTGATGCAATCTATGGAACCCAGCCATCTCCATTCAGGACAATTACAGGAGGATTCGAGTGGGGATATGTAACCGTGAAGGATAACATGATTTACCTTCTTCTTTCCGGAGAGTATCCAGAAATCGGTCTGTCTCTTCCTGTGGCCGAGGGCCTTGCCGGCGTCGAGGGGGCAGATTATGAGATTGGTGGCGGCATGTGTTTGATCGATGTGGCTCCTGAAATGTTCGGAAACCCAGACGTCAAGGTGGTCAGACTGACATATGACCGTCCTGTAAAGGACCTGTTCCGTTTTAACGGAGGTATTGGGGACGATCTCCTTACATGGAAGAATGCATTGCCGGATTACAGCTATTCATGTTTCGATTACTACAGTAATTACAGGAGTACGGTCGGATATGGATGGGATGTGATGCTGCAGCGTCCGGTTTCGGCTGTAGAGCTTACCTATACTTCCGAAGAGATCGGACGTAAGGTGAAGGTTACGGTGGGTGATGTGGAAGCTGAGGTTACTCTGACTGATGACCTTGCCGCTGATCTTAAGACCTATGCGCGCATTGATGCCCTGATGTATGGTCGTATGCGTGGCGGAGTCTTTGACAATGCGGCTGATGTTGAAAGGGTTCCGCAGTGGATTGCTATGGAATCTGGCTCAATGGAAGTTCATTCCACAGGATTTGAGAACTATCTGATGGCTGCGGATGTGTATGCGGACAAGGCATGTACGGCCATTCTTGATGTCCGTGCCGGTAATGGAGTTGAGGTCCTGGTGGACGGCAAGGCTATGATGAAGCATCTCAACCCATACAGGACGACAGATCGTACGGAGAAGGTGATGCTTGAACTTCACAAGGGTCAGAACAAGGTGGTTATGAGATCATTCAACAGGTTTGAGGAGACAGTATGCGCCGGAATGGCTCTGGCAGACGAACAGAAGGTCTATAAGGTAAAGGTGACATTGCCTTCAACGTTTTCAAAAGGACTTGTTCATGTTGGAATTCAGCCTCTTGACAGACCATCGCCTCACACAGACTGTGAACTTCACAATGTCAGAGTCAGGTTGGTGAAGTGATTTGGCAGTTTCCCAAATAATGCCTATATTTACAAAATTGGTTGCTAACCTGAATTTATGACACAAGATAAACTAAAGATTGAAGTTCAGTCCGAGATCGGAAAACTTAATGCCGTACTTCTGCATCGCCCAGGTGCGGAGGTCGAGAATATGACCCCTAATAATGTACAGAGGGCCTTATATAGCGATATCCTCAACCTTTCTATCGCGCAGAACGAATATGAGCAGGTATATGGAGTGCTCTCGAAAGTCGCAAAGGTTCACGAGGTACGCTCTCTTCTTATAAATGTCCTTGACCAGTTCAAGCCCAGAGCAGACCTCATCAGAAGGATATGCGAGACAGAGGATGTGATGTCATATTATGAGGACCTCATGATGATGAAGTCTCAGGATCTCGCACGTGTCCTGATCGAGGGACTTCCTGCAAGGATCAATACTCTTACATCATACCTTAAGAACGAGTATTACGCTCTTTATCCTCTCTATAATTTCTATTTCACGAGGGATGCTGCAGTGACCATCGGCAATAACGCACTGATATGCCGTATGGCCAACAAGGTCCGCATGCGTGAGTCCTTCATCATGGATGCGATCTATCGCGGCAGCGGAGTCTTCGACTGCAGCGTGATCGATGCCAATCAGTCCCAGCCTGAAAACTCACAGGTGATCATGGAGGGAGGAGATATCATCGTCGCCCGCGAGGACATCCTCATCATCGGAAACGGTATCAGGACAACACCTCAGGGAATCGATTTCATGATCGACCGTTTCCGCAAGTCAATCCCATATGGCCGATACAATGTCATCGTCCAGCAGCTGCCGTCGGAGCCTGAGTCGTTCATCCATCTTGACATGGTCTTCACCATGCTCGATACAGACAAATGCATGGTCTTCAAGCCGCTCATCATGCAGGCTAACCAGTACCAGACAGTCCATATCGTAATCGAGGACGGAAATGTGACAAGCATCCGTCCGGTATCAGGCCTTCTCAGTGTTCTCAAGAAGCTGGGAATGGATCTCAAGCCTATCATCTGCGGAGGTGCAGATGAGTGGGACCAGGAGAGAGAGCAGTGGCACAGTGGCGCGAACTTCTTCGCATTCGCTCCGGGCAAGGTGCTCTCATATGCACGTAACATCCATACTCTTGAGGAACTCTCAAAGAACGGATTCGAGATCGTGCAGGCAAATGACTTCATTTCAGGCAAAGCCGATGCCACTGTATATGGAGATTCTCCTTGCGTGGTGACCATCGATGGCTCGGAACTTCCTCGAGGAGGAGGTGGAGCACGATGCATGACTATGCCTCTTTCAAGAAATAATATTGTTTAATAATTATAATTTCCTTATGAAAAGGTTAACAGGATATCTTTCAATGGTGATCCTTGCTCTCGTGGCAATGTCATGTAAGGAGCAGGAGGGTCCGGTAGAAAAGGCACCAATCGTGTATGACGACGCCCATGTTGATCTCGCAGACCAGCGTTTCGGAATGTATTACGGAGATCTCGGACATAATGGCACTGGCATATACAATGTAGTGCTAAGTGATGCGGTCTGCTTCCGTGACGGTTATGGTGATCCATACCTTGATTCGGAAGGCGTGATGCTTGTTTTTGAGTTTCATGCTCCGCTTCAGGATGAGGATGCCAATATCATGATTCCTTCCGGAACATATGCGATCGATCAGACCAAGTCAGGTCCTTCCACCATCAATCTCAGCGAGTCTTATATCAAGATGCTTTCAGGTGATACCCAGTATCATTATGATCTTGTATCAGGTAATGTGGTTGTAGGAAGGAACTCTGAAGGAACATATGACATCTACACAGAGAATCTTGTCATTGCGAAAGGAAGCGAGCAGTTTGAGGTGCAGTACTCATACAGCGGAAGCATCTACTTCGATGATTGGAAGAACGTGGCTGTGACTCTGCAGGGTATCAAGGATGACATCATAGACATGCCGTTCGACGATGTTTCCGGAGCATATTATGGAAATCTTTTCGGATATGGTACCGGCAACTATGTGATCAACCTTTCGACAGCAGGCTTCATCCAGGATGAGACCGGAAACCTTCCAGGTGTCCTTCTCGTTCTGAACATGTTCGATGAGCTTGTGGCGAAGGACAATGAAATCCTTCTTAACGAAGGAACATACACAGTTTATCCTTCATTCAATCCGGACGAGTTCAGCATGCTCTATGGTATGAATATGGATGGAATGCCATTCGGAACATATCTGTTCCAGATCGATGCTGATGGTGCTCAGGCACTTGAGTTCATCAGCGAGGGTACCGTGAAGGTTACACGCGGCAGTGAGGCATACAGTGATGTATATACTTTCGAATACGATCTTGTTACTCCAAGCAGAAAGGTAAAAGGCCAGTGGTCAGGAACTCTCGAGTACTCGGATGTATCGACAGACAGTGACCGTGTGATCCTTTCTACTCTTGACGGTGATGTCGAGTGCGACATGCACAGGATCGACAAGGCAAGCCTCTATCACATCGAGACGCTCAAGACAACCCCTCTTCCATCGATTGATATTGCTGAGGCATGGCAGCTTACTCTCCAGCCTCGTGGATGGACTGAAGAGGAGAAGCAGCTTCCATGGGAGGATCGTATGAAGGCCTGGGATCCGAATGGTGACATAATGATATTCGAGTTCGTAGTTCCTCTTGATTCAAAGGGTGACATCGCTCCGGAAATCCATAAGGAGTACTCTTATCAGATCCAGCCGAACCTTGCAATGGACGAAGTCCTTTATGTTCAGAGTGTCAGCAAGATGGGACGTCCATATGATGATATCTTCTACCAGCCTAACTGGAAGGACTACACTTACATGACAGGTACTGACGCACGCCGTGGATTTACATGGGATGGAGGTTTCCGTGGAAACTGGTATCTCCATTTTGAAGAGGGTTCATACCAGGCTATGGATGAGATGGCTCCTGCTGTGAAGGGAACAGTCAAGGTCACAAGACTGACAGAACTCTCGGTTGCTGCAGGCGGAAGACAGGCGGACTTCAAGATCGTTTGGGATCTTTATGATGATACTGAGGCCTCATATAACATCACAGGTGAGTGGACAGGTCCTGTCACAGTACATACTTCAGAGGAGATAGAATAGTAATTTTATAGACAATATGGAAAGAACACTAGTTATTTTGAAACCGGGATGCCTCCAGAGAGGACTGGTTGGAGAGGTGATCTCAAGATTTGAGAAGAGAGGCCTCAAACTCGTTGCAATGAAGATGGTTCAGCTTGACGAGGAGATCCTCAAGGTGCATTATGCACATCTTCTCGACAGACCATTCTTCCCTTGGCTCAGAGATGGAATGATGGCAGCTCCAGTTATCCTCTGCTGCTGGGAAGGCTACAGCGCAGTACAGGTGGTACGCGACATGGCTGGCGCTACAAAGGCAAGCAAGGCAGTTCCAGGAACTATCCGTGGTGACTACAGCCTCAGCGCTCAGGAGAATATCGTACATACTTCTGATTCTCTCGAGAATGCAGAGATCGAGCTCAAGAGATTCTTCGTAGAGTCTGATTACTGCGACTATACATCTCCGCTTGATCCGTTCAAGTATGCTCCTGACGAGTATTAAAATTAAAGCCCGACACATCGTCGGGCTTTAATTTTAATACTCGTTACCGGCCCGGGTAGGGCCGAGATTCCCCCTAACAGGGGGATGTCACGAAATGACAGGGGGTTAAGACTATAATACAGCAGTAAGCTCTTTCATGCGTTTGCGCGCGCTGAAGCGGCGGTAGAGGATATCATATACCATGTCAGCGATAGGCATTTCGATGTTATGCCTTTCGTTGACTTTTTTAATGCATGCTGCTGCGTAGTAACCTTCTGCCACCATTGTCATTTCGTTGAGGGCGCTCTTTACAGTATGGCCGTGGCCGATGAGCTGTCCCAGGCGGCGGTTGCGGCTGAATGATGAGTATGAGGTCACCAGAAGGTCTCCAAGGTATGCTGAGTTCATGGTGTCTCTGTCGAAAGGATAGCTCTCGTTGACGAATCTTGTGAGCTCTTTGGCGCATGCTGCAGTGAGCACAGCTCTGAAGTTGTCTCCGTAACCAAGACCAGCTGCAAGACCTCCGGCAAGTGCATAGATGTTCTTAAGCACTGCTGCGTATTCAATGCCGTAGATGTCAGTCGAATGGCTTACCTTGAATGTGCTACTCTTGAACATGTCACCTATCTTGCGGGCGTTCTCTTCGTCCTTGCATGCAACGGTAAGGTAGGAAAGCCTGTCCATTCCGACTTCCTCTGCATGTGACGGACCGGAAATGAGCCCCAGGTGGTCGTATGACAGACCGTATGTACGGTTGAAATATTCCGTGATTGTCGTATAGTCGTCTGCTATGATACCCTTTGTGGCAGATAGGATGAATTTCTCTTCGAGAGATTCCGTAAGGTCTGCCATTACATTCTTCAGAAAAGCTGACGGAGTCGCAATGAGGAGTACTTCTGCGTTTCTTACCACTTCGTTAATGTCGCTCACAGGAGAAATGTAGTTCTGGTCGAACTCGATGTCGCTCAGATACTTCGCATTGATTCCTTCTGTCATGAGGCTCTCCATGACTTCTTCGTTGCGGATGTGCCACCATACGTGCACCTTGTTCTTTACGAGCGTATGCACGAGTGCTGTCGCCCAGCTTCCGTATCCTATTACTCCGCACTTGGTGTTGTCTGTTATGTTGAATGACATCTTCTTTGTTTTTAGTTTTAGTGAGGCAAAGATATATAAAAATGCTGGTTGAATGAAGTTTCAACCAGCATTTAAATTATTTTAACCCCCGATATGCTTGCGCATATCACCCCGAGGGGTATCTCGGCCCTGCCCGGGCCGGTCGTAAAGTTGCTAGGCAACTTTACTCTTTATACCATGAGGGCAGCGATGAGTGAAAGGATCGCGTAGAACTCAGGGAGAGCGGCGTAGATGAGTGTGTTTGTGAACA
>JAEIGA010018474.1_pt1 | contig 10624 bp, 6 predicted proteins | sample 9270691 | NCBI WGS metagenome assembly JAEIGA01 (sample SAMN17057246, study PRJNA624740) | gut metagenome | biome: biome; isolation source: fecal sample | host: Bos grunniens | place: China: Xizang | collected 2019 | reverse complement strand
CGAATGTACAAACAGTATTTATAAGAGAGTTTATTCGCGCATATTGATACTTTTCCTGCACGAAATTTGAATAAGAACCAAATTACCGACAATGGCGACAACTGGCGCGGCAATCAACACTCTGCCGCGCTACGAGGGGAGATGGTTTGGATAGTATCTACCGTAGGCTAGGAGAAAAAAAGCTCCTACGCGCAGAGCGCGAGAAATAATCGTTCGACCGAAGTGAGATAAGAGATCTAAACTATCCAAACTAAAACTCAACTAACGACAAGCAGGTGTCCATATGTATACCGGTTGATGAGTTCGCGTGTAATCCAAAAAAGTATCAAATTTTATGATTTTTATATCACACCTTATTAATCGCGCGCATACGCGCGTGTTTTTTTGCGTATTCCATACTTTTTTATTAATTTTGTGCGCAATTTTGGCTTTTTTTAAAAGCAAAAGATTTGGCAAATCTTAATAAAACGCACTTTTATATTAACAAACGACACAAAACAAACTGCGCAAAATGAAACAATTTTTACGACATATCTTCCTCCTCCTCGCCCTCTTCATGGCAACTGCTTCGATAATTGCTCAAACATACATCATCAATGATGGAGGCACTTATACCATTCAAGATGGTTGGAGTAATAAAACCACGAAATCATTTGATATATCGTCTCCAAAACCTGCTGATCAATTGACATTTAACTTTAGCAAAGCTTCATTGGGTGTAGGTGGTGTGACGGTTAAAGCAACTTATTTAGATGGTTCGTCTGAAGAGGTTATAAAAATAAGTACTTCTAGTAATCAATCTTATTCTTTCCAAAATAAAATAGTCAAGAAACTAGAATTTTATGCTGATGGAAGAACAGCACCGACGCTAAAAAAAGAAATCAAAAATATTAAACTTACCCAAGCTACTTACCTTCAAACTCCAACGTTGAATGGTAGCGCATTACAAAATAATTCTATTCCTTTCGGTGAAGATGTATATGGAGCAGAAGCTTTTAAAGATATAAAACTCAACTGGAGTAATATTTCTGCATTAAGTTGCTCTTTCACAAAGAACGATAACTCTCAGTTCGCTGCACAAGTTATAGATGGTAATGCTTATACTGGTGCCTTCGGAACAGCCACGGTCAGAGTAACATACAAACGCACTAACGTTAACACGCATAACGCCACTCTCGTGATTTCTAGCGGTTCGCTATCCTACACAATCAATCTTAGTGGTAAAACGGGTGAGTTTACTGTTCTTGCAAAAAAGAAAATAGACTTATTGATGAACTCTACATATGCTCCAAGCGATGTGTTTGATGTGTATTATATGAAAGGTGGCGAAAAAGTCGTTATCTCTGACTATACCATCACACCTCTAAATTCACAACTTGCAGATTATGTAGATGGTAAAATCCAAACCAATTACCGTACTGGAAACGCCTCTTTTGTTCTCTCTCGAATTGCTAAAGAATCTTGCAAAGCATTGAACGAAACCATATCTGTGGAGATAAAACAAAGTGAAGCGATTTGTTATCTCATTGAAAATGAAAGTACCTCCGCAAACCACCAGACTGGTCAGAATGAAGAAGGAACCTATTCGTATACATATACTTTGAATGGTATTGGAGGTAAGTTGAGTTTTAAATGTAAATTAAATCGTGATCCCGATTTCTATCATTACTTAACACCTCAGTATTCTACAACAGATAACGGTAATGATTTTCAAGATTTTCCAGATTCTAAAATATCAACCGATAATGGAAATGAACATGTTCGTTCTGGTCTAAACATTCCATTGGAAACCAAACGAATTCGTTTTAAACGTACTGCTTCCACGGCAGGTACGGCTAATTTCAGTATCTATGAAATCTATGTTTCTCGCAAAAAGGACCTCTCTGCGCCAACAGAACTCACTCTCCCACAGACGAGCCTCAATAAACCTTCAGAAAATACGTTTAATCTAAGTTGGAGTACCTGTTTTGATAATATCAAATTGGTATCTAACAATGATTTGTTCGAAGTAGGAACTACTCAGATTAATACTACTGCTCATACTGGAACGACGAATAACATTCTTGTTCGATTCAAAGGTGCCAATGAGCCAGGTACATACTCCGCGGTTATCACTATCTACGACCAGTCGCAGTCAAAAGAAGTACACGTTTCTTGCGAAGTAAAAGAAAAATTAGCCACTAGCATTGTTTACACTGGCGAATACCAATATGCCGAACTACAAGATTGCATTGAAGGAAAATTCTATGTGATAGATGAGACTGGGACTAGAGTAGTTGGAGCAAACATCGATTTGGAATCTTCCAAAAACGACATTCTAGAGATTTGTGGCAACGCTGGTTTCAAACCTCATTGCGGTGGTTCAGTGACCTTAACCGCGAAATATGCAGGCGACGAAACCCATGCCGCTGCCAATGATTGGATCGGAACGATACAAGTAGCCAACTGCTACCAAACAATCGTTTGGAATCAAACATTCATGGGTCTGACCGCCGAAGAAAATGGATATATCAACGAGCCATTCACCCTAAATGCATACGCAGCCACAGGTGCGGGTCTTCCTACCAACCAAATTATCACCTACGAACTGGATGCAGAAGCACAAGCCATTGCCTCTTTGAGCAATAATAATGGTACATGGACACTAAACATCACGGGCGTTGGTACTGGCAAAATCTACGCCACAGCAGCACCTATCACCATTGATGGCATAAGCTATGATGCCGCTGTAGCGGTCAGAGAAATCCGCGTACGCAAAGAGGGTGATCCATGTCACTCCACCTCTTTGAAGATAGAAAATGAAGTACAATTTCACGGATGGTTTAACGACCAAATCACTTACGAGCTCAAAGGACTTCCTGATTCACCCCTAGAATTCTACGCGCACACACAGACTGGTTCGCTCAATGACCAGTTTATCGTAAACTTCAGCAAGGACGGCAGCAATTGGATTGGCAAAAAGACATTCAACCTTACCGACAAATACGATTGGAACAAACCATACACCTGCGAAGTACCAGATAGCGTAAAATACGTTCGCTTTGAAACGGGTTCTTCTATGCTCACGTATTTTAACATGGTCACCATTTATCAAAAAACGTACATCACTCCTAGTGTAAGCCAGATTGTCATATCCGATGCCGTTGTGAATCAGCCATTTGAATTTACCTTCACAGTGGATTATTCGGATGTTCCTTATATTCAAGACCTTGTCACCAATGCTAATAATTTGGATTTGAAACTCACCCGCACACCAGACGCACACAACGATTGCGGCATGTATGGCACTTATACCTTCACACTCACGGGTATGAGTCCTTATCCACAAGAGAATGTCACAGAGACCATTACCTTCTACACCAGTGCAGGGGATGAAGTTAAAATCCCTGTTATCGTCACTTCCCACCTCTCCGACCCATATTACTTCAACCAAAAAGATGGCTCTTGGAACGACCTAAGCAATTGGCAAGTCAACGGAAGTACTCCCGCCACATTGCCTACCCCATCCAACCCTGTTTACATCTACAAAGCAGTAAATATCCAAGACTGCGAAGCTATTGCCTACAGCATCACCATGGTGGAGAATGGTGGTCACATCAACGTTGCTCCAACTGGCGGACTAACCGTACACGCGGGTGGTTTTACCAACGCCAACGAAAACAACCTACTCATACACAACACCCAGCAAGGTGCAGGCTTTGTACGCATATCCAAATACTTCACTCACGAAGTATCGGGCACCATGCCTCGCGCCACCATCAACTATCAGACACGCTCAACCCTTGACACAGGTGCCGACAAGGATGCTACCTGGCAATACTTTGGCGCACCAGGTGATGGTTGTCAGTTCACGGTAGATTACATCACATGGCTCTACCAATGGAGCGAACCAGAAAACTGGTTGGAAAAGTCGGGTACACTCACCCTAGCTCCTTTCGCAGGTTACGCCATTACCCAATACGGACAACCTACCTATTCGCTCGTGGCTCAACCTATCCACAGCAACCAAACTATCGTCCTCACCAAGACAGCTAACGGAATGAATGGCGACAACCTCTTTGCCAACAGCTATATGGCACCTATTGACGTCAAGAACTTTACCGCAGAAGACTTCAGCGGCGATTTAGACAAGACCTTCTATATCTTCAACTCGGGTTCGTGGAATCAGTGGAACAGACAAAATGAGAAAGACAGCACCTTAGGCAGTAACGGTTCTACCACCCCAGGACAATACTGCGCAATCCCTGCTCTTTCCTCACAATACCTTGATAGTCAGTACGATATTACCACCATCCCACCTATGCAGGGCGTATATGTGATTGCCAACGAGAATGGTGCGACTATCCACCTCAACTACCACAAACATGTTTGGCAAGCAGGCAGCTATACAGGCAGTTCTACCGATATGCACGAAGCGATGCGTGCACCTCAACGCCAAGCACAAGAGCAGATGCAGCAAGACGACTTCCGCCGCCTTCGCCTACAGGTCAATAGTGCCAATAGTGGCGCCGACCGCATGTATATCATCCAAGAGAGTACTACCACACGCGACTACGACAATGGCTACGACGCGCCCAACCAACTGGCAGAAGGCATTGCCAATATCTACACCAACGAGCATTTCGGCAAGATGGAAGTATCCTGCGCCAACAATATCGACAGCATCTATATCGGCTTCCAAGCAGGTATTGACAGCCTTTACACACTCTCCTATCGCTCTATCATAGGTCCATCTATCTACCTCAAAGACCTGAGCAACGACTCCACTTTCCTACTCGTAGAAGGCGGACAATATCAATTTGCTGCACAGCCACTATCCACAGACGATATGCGCTTCCAAGTCCTTCTATCCCCTATCCTCAACGATGACACCAACAACGAAGGAACAACCACCGACCTCAGCCAATTGACCAGCGCAGATATATGGTTCGCTGACAACCAGCTATACATTTCCAACGCTCCTGCCAACAGCACTATTGCGTTGTATAACATCAATGGTCAACTGATAGTATCATCCTGCATACAACAGTCCACACATACTATCAGCCTCGACCACCTACAGCAAGGCGTGTACCTATTGCGACTCAACCATCAGATGTATAAGTTCGTTCGCCAATAGTCAGAAAAAAAGATTAGTTTGTTTGAAAAAAAAGATTTAGATATTTGAAGCATCGTTACATCATATTGATTGCACTATGCCTACTAGCAGGGCATTCTGCGGCATTCGCACAACGCTTTAGCACCTCAGTTAGCTCCTTTCATGCGTATGAAAGTGGCAGTACCTCTATGTCGCACAGCGAGGGCATGACAATGCGCTCTACCAGCAGTTATGCTACTACTTCCACCCTAAGTAGCTATTCCACAGCACCTATCCGTATCGCTAACGGCAGCATACAAACGGTGGCAAACCAATTGGACAACATCCGACTGGCAGATGACCTCATTGACTACGGCACATCTAGCGAAAGCGGATTTATCCCTACAGGACCTCAGCGCTCTATCGCTCCGCCTACCAAAGCTCCACTCCATTTGGACTGGGACGCCCTGCTCTTCCTGCTTGCCTTGGTGACACTCTACGTATCTTACTCGCGTCGGCGTTCTCTCTTCTCGAAATTCAGATAAGGCTGTATCCGCTGTATATCCTCCTCCGTCAGGCAATCCAGCGTGCGCAACTGCTCAATGCTAGTAAGACTCAGCTTGCGCCTACGCAGTTCATAGATGGCTTTGGCTTGTTCGAACGACAGATACGGATGCCGCTGCAAGCGCTCTAGCGACATACTATTTACCCGCAAGGGTTCTACCACCACACTATCCAGGTAAAAATGCGATAGCAACGAGTCTGCAGCCAAGGAATCCTGCAAGAGCGGCTGCAACGCCTTTACCTCACGTAACTGCTCCACACTAGCAAAGCCACCTAACTCCCTACGATAGCGAACAATCTGCCTCGCTCGATAGCTACCTATACCGGGTATCATCTTCAGTTCGGTGGTATCTGCCGTGCGCAGATTCAGCACCGTGTCACGCTTGGTGCTCACATAACGCGGCACACTATCACGGGTATTGGCACTATCACGCAGCAACCTCAGGCTATCCAATCGGCGTTGCCGTATGCTATCACGCCATTGGTCGATGGCCATCGTATCAATTTGTATATAAGGCAATAATGTTTGGTAGAGACTATCGGTCATACCATACAGTTTCTTCAGATCGCTCGCAGTACGATACCTCCCCCCCTTGGCGCGGTACTTTAGCATATTGCTCGCCTGCCAGGGGCGCAGTCCCAGATGCACCAGCGTACTGCTATCAGCGGTATTGGGATCAAACACCTGCATACGAAGCTCTATCGTATCGCGCGGATATTTCTGCTTCCACTGCGCTCTACGCAAACTATCCTGAACCATTTGGTGTTCCGTAAAAACATGGTGTATGGAATCATTTACGACCACAGGAGCCACATCGCGCTGAGGTTGCAGAAAATGCACTAGCGTCAAAGTGCCTATCGCTAGCAGCAATAGTATTGCTAAACCTAGCCATTGCTCTGCCGTCAGCAGGAATTGGACGGTTTGCTTCTTTTTCTTCATATCGGTGCAATCAAGATATTTTTGCAAAATTACGCAAAAATCTACAATTCTGCAAATTTTCTTCTTAATTTTCAATCCCATGTTGTTTATTTCGGAATTTTTATGTAATTTTGCACGCAGTTTGGTACTATCCAAACAATCACTAAAAATGAAAGTTGCACTACTACAATACCCCATTGCATGGGCGGATAAGGAAACCAACCTGCGCCTTGCAGAAGAGCGTATCGCTGCCCTAGCAGGCAAAGCCGATGTGGCAGTACTACCCGAAATGTTCGCTACAGGATTTTGCACTACCCATCCCGAATTAGCAGAAACAATGGACGGCGACATCCTCCGCCGCCTGCAAACCGTAGCCGACCAATCAGGCGTCGCCATCGTCAGTTCGTTCATTGCTATTGCTACACAACCGCCACACAACGCTACACAACTACTCCGCAATCGCGGCTTTATGATCAAGCCACATGCGGAGATTGAGATACAAGACAAACGCCACCTGTACGCTCATGGCGGCGAGGATAAGTTCTTCGGGCAGGCGCATGAGCGCAAGACCTTTGAATATAAGGGGGTAAAAATACAACTGCTCGTTTGTTACGATTTGCGTTTCCCTGTTTGGGCACGCAATCAATCGGGCAGCGACTATGATATTCTTTTGGTGGTAGCCAACTGGCCTGATATCCGCATCCAGTATTGGGATGCACTTATCGCTGCCCGCGCTACAGAAAACCAGTGCTACATAGCAGCTGTCAACTGCGTAGGCGATGACGGTATGGGCTTGCACTACAATGGCCATTCGGTGGCGTATGATACGCGTTTACAACCAATTGTGTCTTTTGCCGACGATGAACAAGGCACCAAGATTGCCGATTTCGATATTGCCAAACTCCACCACTTCCGCGAGGTACTCCCACTTTGGAAAGACGTGGACTCATTCGAAATCAAGAAGTAATATGTCGGACATCAATCGCTGGTTAATTGACGAAGCATCCCGCCCTCACGAAGCAAAGATGCTCCAGTTGGTGGGAAATGACCCTGCACGCAGACACGAACTGACGGGCAGGTTGCTTTCGGGCATAGAAAAACCTGAGCTGCTGATGTACCATGTAGATGTACTACATAGCCAAGATGGACATCGCGCCTACGAATTTTTAATTGAGTATTGCACCAATGACCCCAGCGTGGGCATCTATTATGGTTGCCGCGGATTTACCAAGAAGCATTACAACCACGAAAAGGAAATCCTACAGATGCGTGCTGACTACCAAGCCCTGCGCGAAGAACTCATCCAAAAACTCAACCGCCGCTTTCTCGGCAAGGACTTCATGCATCGTCTTCTGCCTACCGACAATACCGATTCCAAGACCTATTGGCTCTTTTGGATTCAGTTGCAACCCGACGAGGACATCCGCGAGGTAGCTCTAACTGCCACAATCTTGATACGCGACATCTTCTCTAAGCATTTGGGCGCAGTCCCCAATACGCCGCAAACAACTAATAATCAAGCCATAGTAAATCATTATTATGAACAATTGTTGCAAAAATGTGCTTATGCTCCATGCTATGATCATTCTCAATTGTTTGTCACGATTATTCGTCATTTGGAAGAGGATGGTATATTGGCACGCGAAGATGAACACCTGTGGCGTTTTATAGGTACGCCCAAACATAATACAAAGGCAGATTTCGCTCGTCTGATGTCTATTATCTTCTTGGACTATGTCCATCCTAAGGACTTACGCCAAGACACCAATCTCAAACTTATCCCATGGACAACGCTTCGCTCAGTTTTCCTATATAAAGATGGCAATGCCTTCAAAGATGAAATCCGCACACAATCTCAAAATGCTAGTGGTCCCAAAATGGCATACTGGCGAGAGAAAATAGCACACTACTTACAATAACATATTCCACTAATTCGTAATTGTTTTATAATAATATGAGAGTCAAGTTACTACCTATTTTGTTATTTATCTGCATCATAACACATGCTGCACCCATATTAACAGAAAAAAGAATTTATCTCTTAGATGTGACTAGGTCTATGGAGGGAAAAGGCAACGTGCCAACACCCAACATTTTCGATGTTGTGAAAAACAATCTCATCAGCGCGATAAACAATATCGAAGACGAAAATACAGAAATCGTAATTATTCCTTTCACCAACACAACACACACTCCTATTCGATTCAGCATTGCCCAGAAAGATTCGGTACTGCCTCAAATAGCCAAGATTGAATTACGAAAAGGAGATACCAACATAATGGATGCGTGGATTGCAGGCACCATGGAGCTAGACTCTACCAAAGTCAACTATATGTTTCTTCTGACAGATGGTCTGCATAATATAGGTCCATCCAAAGAAGAGTTAGTCCACACATTGCAGCAATGGGAAACACTATCTCGATCTAAGTATTTCTTCTCCTTTTACGTAATGCTCACACCCTATGCGCGCGAATTGGAGATATGCGATATAGTAGATAAAGCGCCACAAATGTACCTTATTGAATCATTGGATATCAACGCATCGCTTATCCGAACTGCACTCAACCAACAATCCAACATCTATGAAAACAAACATGTTGACATAGCGTTTATATCCAACAACTCCAATATCTTTTCAAACGACCTAAAATTAAAATTCACACTAGCCAATAATCCTTATTATAGCATCAAGTCTGCCAAGATGGATAGTACTAGCGATAATATATATCATATTGAGTTTCAAGAAAATACAGAAAAAATAAATATTCCTGTAGAAATCACACAGACATTATATATTACGCACGACAAAGACAGTTTTCCTTTTGTATTTTTCACCCCTGACAACATTTCCTACAAAATAATCAATCAAGGCCTTAGAAAAATGACATTTAAACCTGCTAAACAATGATTCGTATGACTAAAAAACTTTTCCTGCTTTCTATCATTGCATTCTTTTGTGCTTGTTCCCAGAAAAAATCTGATCAATTCTCTATCACATTTGGCAGTGGGACATACAAAGAACCATTCGTTGGAATATTAAAATCCAAACCTGCATTCCTATGCAAAACCCTTGATTGGCCTATTCTCCGCTCGCTAAAATCGGACACTATCGTACTTTCTCAACACTTTGACATTACTTTCAACGAAGAGGCAATTCGCTCTGGATCTACAGCTACAATTCTCTTTCTTGACACGCTCTACAAACCACTTTCTTCGCTCATATCTGTGTATTGCAATGATTCTCTATTGCCACATAACCAGTATATTATCTCTGCCAATAATGAACTACAATCACTCAAAGTATCCTTGAAAATTCATCCAGACTTTGGAGATGATCGGGGTGTTGGACAAATCACAATAATAGGCGAAGAACTCGATGTAGTTAACAATCTATCGCTCAATACCTTCCAACAATCCATGGGATACTGGTCATTTACCCACAAGACAGGTTGGCCCGTTTTAATTTGGCTAATTTGGCTACTGCTGCTCTTACTTGCTTTAGGAATTGGAGTGCTTATTATTTATCTGCTGTTTCAATATGTAATCATCCCGCTAGGTGCTTTATTATCAAATATCACATTCTCCGCTATGACATTTCCAACTATACCTACCATACTATCTCAAAAAAAACCAAAGATAATACCTACACAGCAAAAAAAAGCAGACATCAAAGATCAAGACGATGACATAGATCCGTATATCAAAGAGGCTCTGCGCATGGAAAATCAACTACTAAATCCCATCTACGGCATTGCACAAAAAAACGATATTCTAGAGCAACTGCGTTTGCATCTTGCCAAAACTTACTATACCGATCGCGAACTGAACGAGCGTTGCTATCAAGCACTACAACAAAACACACAAAAGGCACTTGACAAGTTCAATAGTTTTGTCGGCAAAACTCCTAAAAATGGCACTTGGATGGGAGAAAGAGGACAATCGCTGTTTAAACTTTCACAATTGAATATACACTATGCAAAATGCAAAAGTCTTGGCTTTATTGCGTGTAAATACACCTCATTCGAACCTGATTTCACTCCCGTCACATGGCCTAAAAGTGTTGT
>JAEIGA010018473.1_pt1 | contig 10625 bp, 5 predicted proteins | sample 9270691 | NCBI WGS metagenome assembly JAEIGA01 (sample SAMN17057246, study PRJNA624740) | gut metagenome | biome: biome; isolation source: fecal sample | host: Bos grunniens | place: China: Xizang | collected 2019 | reverse complement strand
TGATGTGCGGAGTTTCCCTAGTTATAAAAACCAGCAGCTGTCTTCGGCTTACCATTACAAATAAAACTTTATTTTTTATAATATATAAAATTAAAATTTTTGAATCTGAATATATATTTTAAGATTGCCCATTATGAATTAATTTGTACCTTTAGTCGCAATTATAACATCCTTGATATTATATGGAGGCAATTCGATTTCATAATCCATAGCTTCAATCAATGCTTCAACACCTTTTCTTTCATTTGCCATTGTTTGATATGTATTCTTTGGAATAAAGACCAAACCGCCAGTCTTGACTTTAGAAAGGATATCAAAAAGAATATTTACCTTCTCAGACTCGCTCTTATCAATCAAACTTTTGTTAAGATTAATGAGAATAAATTCAAACTTACCCTTGACCTCATCGATTTGTCCGTAGTCAATTTGCAGAATTTCAGCATCATCCACAAATTGGTCACTGACAAAAAGACCGGTACCATATTCTTCAGCTTGCTCAACCAAAGGTTTGATTTCATTCAAATAGGTTTCATCATCCTTCAATTCATAATCCATTTCATCTTCACTATAAATCAATGAGAATGCATTCCTTTCAATTTTTCTCAAATAGTTTAGATTCTTTTCCAATTCAGCCTTGTCTTCATTTACCATAAACACATATCCACCACTGCTGTGCAAATCTTCGGTTTTTGGGAAAAACAGACTGTCTTTCTCGATATCACTTAATGTACTGCCATAAAAAGACTTTAATTTACTTTCTATTTTCATTATAGGGGCAGATTGTGCAATAATATCCTTTGGAACAATGAAAATCTTTAAGGAACCATAAGCATACAATTCATATTTTTTCTTTAAATCTTCAAAGAAACGTTTTGGCCTTAAATATGAATCCAAAATGCTGTCTGTCTCATGCTGTCCTGAAATTCTATCCAAATATTCAGCAGGCATGTTTGCACCGCATGGACGGCAATTGACTTCAATTAGGACAGGCCCATCTTCATCAATCATATATTCACCATGAACCGGACCATATTGAATTCCCATTGCTTCTGCAACGGAATATGCATATTCAACCATTTCCGCTTCACCAAGACTTAATTTATTTACAGTATCACAGGAATCATAAATAATAGCTCCATCGGATGTTTTAACCTTATTGTACCTCCAAACCAATGTAACCCTAGGGATTCCCTTATGGGAGACTGTATTTACGATATACTCAATTCCGTTTATTCTTTCCTGAACCAAAAGTTCATTGTTTTTCTCACCATAATGGTTTGCTTGATTAAAGAGGAATTTAAGAGCATCAATCATCTCATCCTTATCTGAACAGATTCTGACACTTGTAGAGCATGAACTGGAAATCGGCTTAATTACCACTTCCTTCAAATTCTCAGATTCATAAAATTCAATTGCATCCTCTAAAGAATTTACGACTTTTCCTCTAATGTAACGAAGCCCACATTCCTTTAATCGATTATGCATTTCATCCTTTAAGGTCATTGCAGCTATGTTTTCAACAGGATTTCCCAAAAGACCTAAATCACTAGACAATTGGGTTGCAATTCCTACACCCCTTTCACTTGCAGGAAGCACCAAAAGAGGATCGAGTTTTCTTACCTCTTCAAGTGTCTCTTCGTAGGTATCCTGTTCAAATACCATATCAAAGTCATAATCAATGTTTTTATATTCCTCATAGATGAATTCATCAAAATGTTTTCCTTCTTCACTGTCTGGAGCCTTCAAATGCATTACAATAGGATTGTAACCCCTATTGATAATATCTTCAATAAAATTAATCCCAGTGGAAATGCACTCCACAATTACAATATTCCTCATGACATCACTTTTAAAAATTTGATTAATATTAAATAATATAAATATTTGTAAAAAATAAAAGATAAATGTATGTAAAAAATAATTTATAAAACACAATGGAAATACATGAAGACAATGCATGAAGAATTCAAAAATAGATTGCTAAAAACCAACTTTAAGAAATAATTAAAAAAATAAATAAAACTAATGAAAAAAGACAGCCCTAAAAAATAGATAAAATAAGAAAAAAATTAAAAAGATAAATAAAGATAATAAAGATAATAGTTTGGGTTGGAGATGAAAAATTAAATTAACCTTCCACCATAATAAGCTTACCTGTCGATGAATCTCTATAAACCTTTCCCATCTCGGTATAACCTTTACCTGAACTATTGCTTACATCAGGAGTTTCATTCAATTCCTGACCTTGATCCAATTCAGTTACCTGTTGCATATCCTGCATCATCTTTTGCTTTTGCTCTTGAGTTATGTCCTCATTGAAAACAATATTCTGCATATTCCATGAAATAACCAAGAATACAAGCAAACCTACAGCAATAACCAGCATTGCATCCACAAGGTTTGCAGCACCAGCCATTGGATCCTCTTCTTCACCTTTATTTAAACGTTTATTTGATTTATGACGTGCCATAATATCACATTACCTAAATCAATGCCAAATTTATTCGTTTAATCTATCCAACACTGCTTTAGATAAAGCATCCAAATTGGACAAATATTGTTCATACCATCGTCTTCTGACTTTGGAAACAAAGTAAGCCACTGCTCCAGCACCAATACCCACTACAGTTGTATCAAAAGCTACAATAATCGCATTGGATAATGTGGTTACATCTCCACTGCCTAATGCAGCAAGTCCTGGACCCATAGGTATCAATGTACCCATCAAACCAAGGGTAGGCCCAATTTTAGTAATGATATCTGTTGTCTGAAGTTTTTTCTCAATAATGTCTTCTTCATTTTCAATCAATTTTTCAGCTAAAGCTTCTCTTGAGTCTTTCTTTAACTCTCCAGACCTTGCAATATTAACCAAAACCCTTTTTTGATTTTTTGGAATTTGGGCAGTTTTTATAATGCTTTCCATTTCACTTTCATCTTTAGAACGAGATATTGAAAATATTAAATCCTTGATTAATTTAACGGGTACTTTCTTACGAGAACTGTATTCTGATATAAGGCCTCCGACAGTAATTACAGCATACAATGCAAATAACAATAAAAATATTATTACTGGTATCTGTAAACTTTGAGAAACAACATTTAATGCTGAAGTTAATAAATCACTTCCGGGAATCACTGTTACCATTTAAAATCACCAATAAAAAATTAAAAAAATTAAAAATATGAAATTGAATTAACTTAAAATATTTCTTTTTCTTGAAAATACTGCACCGATAACAATCAAAAGAACCAATGCAATGACAGAACCGATCAAGCTGTCCATTGAAGCTATGCCAATTGACCCCATAGACTTGTTCATAATTGCTGCAATGTTAGGAATGACCAATGCAGACAATAGGAAATAGATTCCTAAGAAAAACATGAAATTTCCTAGAACAATTGGATAAGGCTTGTCAACATATCTGATAAATATGTTTGATGCATAGTAAGTAATGATAATGGTTAAAACCAATGCCAATGCCACATATTTACTTAAATCTACAGCTCCTAAACCAACAGTTGGAGCAACCAACAATATGCTTACAACAATTGATCCGAAACAGCAAGGACATGGAGCTATAACAGCCGCACATGTAGCTGCGGTAGTGTTCTTTTCAAAAACTTTCCATTCCCTAATTGTGAATATGCCTGCCAATATCATGATGACAGCCATCAGTATAAAGAAAAGAGAGTTGTAAGTATAAATCAGTTCAGTAATTTCATTTGTGTAATGTGAAGAAATTTCAGCAAGTATCAAAACTCCAGCACCATAGCCAAGACAGACGGTAGCCAAATATTTTTTTGATAAGTTAGCCAAACCAACTGCAAGACCTAGCTTTATACCAAAAACCAGCACTGCAGCCAAAATTCCAAATTGCCACAACATACTAATTGTATCCATAAATCTCACCACAAAATTTTATCATATTTTCCTTTTAGGATATGCAAATTCAAAATATCCCATAAAAGAAAATAATCATTATTTACCTTATATGTCAATATGAGAAAATTTACTCATGATTGAAATGCAAGGGAAATAATCATTATTTCACTTTTTATAAATGGAATAAATCTGAACTCTTTTTATCACTTATTTTTATAATGGGAATAAAATTTGAATATGAGAATTATCATATTTCATTAATAATTGGCCCATATTCAAAATTTGAAAAATAATGAATAATCATTATTTACCTTCAAAATGAAGAAATAATCATTATTAACACTATTTTTCTAGAAACTCAAAAAAATAAAAAAAAATAAAAAATAAAAATTTTATTTTTTTAAAAGACAATGCAACCAAAAATGACATTAGAGATCATTTGTATTCAAAATCATCATCCATATCATCATAATAGTCATCATCATCGTTTTTGTTTCTGAAATAACCTAATCCTATCAATAGGACCAAACAGATTACACAAACTATGATTGCAATAGGCATGCTTACATCCTTAGGTGCTACAGGAGTGCTTGTATGTTGAGTGACTTCCATAGCTCTACCTTCACCGACAGCATCAGGAGTTCCTGCATTCATCTCACTGTCAGCATCCGCTTTTCCTTCAACATCCATACCTACTCCAGCACTTGAACTGGAACCAGGAATTTCAGTATTTCCTTGGGAACTTTGAGATTTGGTACTTGAACTGCTGTTTGTTGGAACAGTTCTGGATGTATCATTTGATTGAGTAGAAGTGTCAGTTGTCTGGCTATCGATCTCTGTTGCATTTGAAGGCAAGTCAGTAGCATTCTGCAAGAATTTTGGATTCAATGTTGCATTATACAATGTTGGCAATAATTTTGCAAGCAAATCAGCATTGACATATTTCAATGCCCATTCCATCATAGCAACATTACCGCAACTGCAGTCACAACATGCCACACCTTTAGCGATGGTTGATTGAGCCCAAGTGTTTGCAATATCCTTAATGGTAGCATCATCAGCATTCCAGTATCCTTCATATGCAGAAGTCAACATGGTACCGCTTAATGAAATCAAGGAATATGCATTATTGCCTGTTTTTAACCATTCCTTAACTCCTAAACCATATTTATCCAAATAATAAGTGTCATATACATTATCCCAGACGGATTCGGAAACAGAAGAAGGTCTTGTAACTTGCCATCCTAATAAATTGGAAATGAATTTATTGGATATGTATCTAGCACCGCTGTATCCCTCTTGCATCATTCCCTTAATCCATTCAGGATTTAGATATCTTGTATTCAACTCATTATAGAATACCTTTTCAAATGATGAAACATATGCCTTATCCTTATTTGCATACATCAAGACATTCATTGTAGGGGTCTTGTTGGACAAGTATTCCACTGTCATGGAGAGACCTCCCCAGTAATCAAAGAAGTCATCATTATCCAATACACCATATTGATTGGTGTTACGGCTGACAACAATGTGGTCAGTGTTTGATAATGCTCTCATGAAAACGACAGGGTCAGTATCACCCCAGTAGTATTTGGAATACATATTACCCATTCTGCCAATGTAAAACTCAGACAGTTCATCTGTATCGTTCCAAGTCCATGACATGGATACCAATTTGGAAATACCTGCACCATAATCTCCATTAGGAGGTGCAAATATACGGGTAATCGCATTTTCACCAGCTTGGGTGGTGTTATAACCTAAGCTTAAGTAATATAGGCAGTCTTCAACCCAATGTTTTGCTACATAATTGTCTTCCAATGACTCGGAAGCAAGCCCTTTATAGCTAACGCTTTTGGCAATGCTAGTCAATGCCTCTTTTAATTGAGGGCCATATTCACTATCCATAAGAGTTTTGTTCTTAATGATTGTATTATAAGAACGTATCAAAGCCATCCTATATGCATTATCTAATAAACGAGCTTGAGAACTGTATAAATCTCTGAATAAACCACTTGTAATTACAGTCACGTCTATTCTTTTATTAGCCCATCCTTCAGGACGTGTCAAATCTTTTAATTCAATCACAGCTGGAAGGTCTTCAACTTTCTTACCGGTTGGAATTCCTTCCTCATCATAACCTGCACTTGATGAGTCATGCCAAACAGGTTTCATTCCAAGCAAGTAAAGAACTGCAGATACCAAAGCACCATCGTCTCTAGCAGTTTCTACACACCAAATACCCATAATGATTTTTTCGGTTGTATCATTTAAATCTGCTAAAGTCAACAATGTTAAAGTTTTAGCATAATCCCAAGCTTCCTGTGTTGGAAGTTCAGAGGATTGATCCTGGAACATGTTTGCACCAGTAGGAAGTACCTGAGGCACAGTTACACTTTCCCCACCGATATTTACCGGAATATAATGACCATTCAATGCAGAAACCATAGCATCCAATTCACCATCTATACATTGATTGTAGAGATCAATGTAAGTTTTAGCTATGTTTAAAGACTCCATAAACTCTAAACTATTTAATCCTACAGTTTCGCTAACTGCATTGACGTCACCATAAATCAAATCACGGCAAATCTCTACAGATTTGTTCAAGATAATCTCTCTTTTCAAAGGAGATAAGCTTGAATAATCACTTGAATAATAATAATTCGCAAGTTGGTCCAATAAATTGGTTTTCTCGCCGTTTATTTCAAAGCTGTGTGATGCTATAATTGCGACAGTGTTTGCCAAATCTTCATCTGTCCATTTTTGACCGATTGCATGAAGTCCTAATGGATATAAGGTGTCTTGAGTATTTTTCAGGAAAGTTTCCAAAGCAGGAATCAATGATTCCACACTGGAACTGTTTATTTCAAGTTCAGACATTCCAATAGTGAGATAATAATCATTTTTAATGACTATGTCCTTAATCTCTTTAGATAAGGCATCTTTTGCATTTACATCATTGGCATTGGCATATTCTTCCAATAAATTAGCCAATACAGTTAAATTACCATATAAATGAGTAAATGATTTTGGAGAGTCCAAATGAGAAATCAATACTGCAAAACCTCTTCTTTTAGCTTGAATTGCTTCAGCTAAACCATCAGTAATATAGAAATATACTTGAGGAACCTTGCCTACAACAATGGACCCGTAGTCATTGTAAGATAAAAGAACTTCCTTACCCGGCAACCATTCGTGTGTAGCGTGTCTTCCAACAAAGACCATTGCATTTGAATGTCTGGTTTGCATATAATAATAAGCTGCCAAATATTGATGGGTTGGAGCAACTGCAGTACAATGATAAAGGTTTTCAATATTAGCTTCCCAACCTCTTTGAGGTTCAGGACCAATGAATACATTACCAAAAGTCAAACCAGGAATGACAAAATAATCTTTTCCATTACGGTTTACAAGCATGATGTTTCCTGGAGCTTCACCCCATCCATTCAAACCGGATATGTTCAAGGCTTTAAACTCATCATAATATTGCAAGAATTCATTGTAATATTCAATTGAAGAAGTATTGGCATAAAGCTTCAATGATTGAACAATATTGTCCAAGACATTTGTAGCAGCCACTGCCTGGTCATCAGGAAGTAATGCCTTAATCTGATTATACCAATCGGATACCAATGCATCCACTTCATCAGTATAATTCATCAATACAGCCTTTTTGACAATTTCTCCAATGTATGCAACAGGACCTTCGGTGACTTGCAATTTCACAACATCATCCAAAGAATTGAACCAAGCCATGTACTCCTCTGCTGGAAGAAGAGTGACACCTGATCTGTTAGCTAATTTTTCAACTTCTCCAGGAGCCCAATTAGCTACATTAATACCGCAGGTTAACATCATATCTTCAAGTTCAGAAACATTGCTTGGCAAATCAGTTACATTATAACCTTCAGCCTTTAAAGTTAAAAGCATGTTGTAAACACTGGTGATTGCATCCAAATAACTTGCTCCTATATTCTGTTTTCCAGGAGGATAATTGTAATATACAATTGAAATCATCTTATCGATGTTTGGTGTATATTGCAAATCAACCCAAGAATCCACCCTGTCAACCAATAACTGAATGTTTTTCTCTACAGGAACAAATGTCAAGATGGTCGCACCGGTTTTATTGGAAGTGTAGGAATCGACTCCTCCCACATAAGTTGCATCAAAGATTCCTTGGGATTCGGCAATGGTTACATGCCACCATTTGTCACTTTTAGTGGTTGTCAAACCAACAGGACTTAATTCCCATTGCTCATTGGTAATGTATTCAGAGTGAACAGCCCTGAATACAGGAACATTTGCATCTTCAAAGAAATTGGTGGCATTGGTGAAATTCTCACCACCAACACCATAAGCAACCATTGAGATGATTGCATCGATATTGACGTCAAATTGTTCAGGATTCTCCAGGAATCCGCTAACATTGGAACCTGCATTTGTCCAATATTTTACCATGATGTTTAACTGTTCCGCACTTCCTGCAGGACAGTAAATAGGAATTACATTGTATCCCATTGTTTCCAAATGTTTAGTGATTGAATTCACCAAATCCAATTGTTGGGATTGAATATACATTGTACTTTCCAATATACCAACTGTGCGTTGATTTGAAACATTGAAAAAGGTTGCAACATATTCATCCAAGGAATACCATCTATCTCTAAAAATTCCAGAACCTTGAACTCCTGTAAAGTTAGGATTTTCATAATCACAAGGATATCCTAAGAAATTAAGAGTGCATAATATTTCATTTTTCAAATTGCTTTTATCATTGATGTCCTTATACAATACTAATTTATTGAAGAAATCAGGGAATGCATCGCCATTATCATTTATATAATTAGCAATTGTTTCAAAATTTCCTCCTCTTTTAGTATTGTTGAAGTAGGATATCAAATCATCATTTGAAGTGCTTAGAAAAATTTTTTCAAAATTGATTGTGGAATTTCTTACTAAATTCAATGAGGTAGATGAGGAATCTGTATTGCCACTAGGAGGCTCTAATATAAGGAATACCTTCTTATTAGATAATTCCGGATATTTGCCTAATAAATTGGTTAAAACTGCATCTACATTGGAACTTACCCATTGGCCTAAGAAAGCATCACAGGAACTCATTAAATCGTATAATTCCTCTTCAGACATCACAGTCACTTGAGATGCGCTTCTGATATTTATCACTACATTGGAAAAGTTCGGATCATCCAATATTTCACAAGCGGCGGTGTCAAAAAGATTGTTTCCAACAGTATCACTTACTATGAATATATTATAGGAATCAGCATCTTTTAAAGAGTTTTTTATAGGATTGCCGATTTCCAAATCCGCTTCCTCATCAAAGACAAGCTCTTCAATTTTCATATCATTTGAATCATCATCATTTAATTCTTCAGAACTTTCATCTCCTAAAGAATTGTTATTATCAGAAACTAAATAACTTTCATCATCTAAAGCAGAGGATACAGATGACTGCATATCCAAATCTGAACCTAAATTTTGAGTAGAATATTCATTAGAAGATTCTCCCAAATTAGCACCAAGCTTATCTGATGAAATTCCATCCTCAATATCCCCAATTTCATTAATTGAATTAAAACCTCCAATGTTTTGATCACTTGGACCGATAACATTTAATTTTAAATTGGAATTATCCCCAATGCCATTGGCATCAGTCAAATCCATATTATCTGCTGATATGGATTGGGGGACAATTAGAATCAATAAAATTAAAGATATCAAAAATATTCTTTTATTAAGTTTCATATAATCACCCATATAATAAGAAAGCATTGAAAGAACATATTGTTTAAAGTTGAATAAAACTTAAAAAAATTTCAAGCATAAGAAATACAAAAAATTTAAGTTAAATGAACAACTAGAAAACTAATAAAATAGTTCAAGAAACTTTCTTATTATGATTATTAATTATATAATTTTTATATAAATATATTTCGAAGCAATTATTACTAAATCGGATATAAAGGTCAAAAAAGTAATAATTTTGAAAAATAGTATTACTGAATTGTTTAAATAAATAAAAAAGTAATAATAATGATGTTCTAAACCAACGAATGAATAGTAATACATTTTATATTATATTTTAATAAAAAGTAATAATTTATAAAAATCTAATTCTAAAAAAATCAAAATCAAAAATTCTAATTTAAAAAAAGCAATGCAATCTAAAAAAATTCTGATTTTAAACAGATTTAAAAAAAAAAGATCATTAAGAATAGTCTTTCGACTATCCTTAATTTTTCTAAAATTTATTCTATTTAATTTATTGTTAATTTTGCAGTTTTGTTCATTGCTGCATACATTGTGTTACCAGCAAACTTAGCAGTGAAGCTGTATGTTCCTTTTTTGTTTAAACTTACTTTAACAGTTGCAACACCTTTATCGTTGGTGGTAGCGCTGTAAGATTTACCGTTTACAGTAAATGTGATTTTCTTGCCGCTTACTACTTTTCCGCTAGCAGATTTAAATGTTGCGGTTAAGGTTTTGCTTGTTGCACTTGCTTTGTAGGTTTTAGCTGGAACTGTTAAGCTTCCTTTTTGTTTGCTGACAACAATCTTAGCAACGATGAATGATCCGTTGTACTCGTCATCACCGAGGTAACTTACTGCGAATGTATAAGTTCCTGCGTTCTTAAGGTTGTTTTGGAGTCTTGCTTGACCGTTTTCGTCGGTGTCTCTGTCGTATACATTACCGTTGAATCCGATTTGGACAT
>JAEIGA010018472.1_pt1 | contig 10625 bp, 7 predicted proteins | sample 9270691 | NCBI WGS metagenome assembly JAEIGA01 (sample SAMN17057246, study PRJNA624740) | gut metagenome | biome: biome; isolation source: fecal sample | host: Bos grunniens | place: China: Xizang | collected 2019 | reverse complement strand
TTGGGCACTTCCTTCACCAGTATCACTTTGCTGCCATCGGGCGAAAACAGATAGTCAAGCACATCGTCGGCCTCAAAGCTGAGCTGACGACGCTCGCTTCCGTCCACATTCATCTCCCACAACTGACTGCTGCCGCTCTCCGAGGAAAGATAAGCCACTTTCTCGCCGTTTTTGATAAACGTCGGCGACATTTCACTCTTCACGGACGAAGTGAGCAAACGCGAAGCCCGTGTCGCCATATCCATGGCATAAATCACGCTGTGGCTTTTGTTTTGCTTCACGCTGTAATACGTAACAGAATAAACTGCATTCTTGCCATCCGGAGACACCGCAAACGACCCGATGCGCCCCATGGCCCAAAGTGCTTCGGGCGTTAACACATCTTCTGCCGGCACCACCGTGGTTTTACCGATGAATGAATTTGTTTCTCCTGCATTTTGAGCCGCCCCATCAGCAAAGGGCAAAACGAAAGCTGTGGCTGCTAACATTTGTCGAATGTTCATACAATAATTATATTATGGAAATGTGAAACATAAAAATAACGAATAGCCAAACGCTACCCTCAAACAAAAAAAACTGACGAGCCGACAAGCGTATGCCGGGCGCATGCCCACACTTGTCGACTCGTCAGGTCAAATACTTATTGGTTGTTCTTGCGCTTTTGAGCCTCCATCATGGCCTCTTGCTGCTTTTGCAAAGCTTCAAGACGCGCGGCCAAACCGCTCACCTTCTTATTGGGATTGTTCTTATTGGCCTTATAGTTCTCCTCCAACTTGGCCAAAAGCTTCGCATCATCAGTGGTCTTGCGCAGATACCACATGGTGAGCGCACTGGCAAGGAGCGAAATGAAATAATAATAATTCAATCCGGCCGAGTACTTGTTGAACATAAAGAAGAAGAACACCGGCATGAGATACATCATCCACTGCATGATCTTCATCTGCTGCGCCTGCTCCGCACTCATCGTGTCGCGCTGCTGGCGCATCGACATGTAGCTATACAGAATGTTGGTGGCGCAAAAGAGCAAGCAGAACAGGCTGAGGTGATTGCCGATGAACGGAAGTTCCACACCCCACGAAATAAGGTCATCGTAGGTAGAAAGGTCGTCAGCCCAGAGGAAGCCCTGCTGGCGCAACTCAATGGCATTAGGCACAAAGTTGAACATCGCAATCCAGATGGGCATCTGAATAAGCATGGGCAGACAGCCTCCCATCGGCGACACGCCATATTGGCTGTAGAGCGTCATCGTTTCCTGCTGTCGGCGCATGGCATCCTCCTGCTTGGGATATTTTTTCGCAATCTCGTCCACCTTCGGTTTCAGCACGCGCATCTTGGCACTGCTCATGAAGCTCTTCTTGGTCGGCACATACACGATGAAACGCAGCAAGATGGTGATGAGCAGCAACACCACGCCCATGGGCAGATGCAAGCGCGTCAGGAAGTCGAACACATAAATGGTGAAATAACGGTTAATCCACTTGAAGAGCGGCCAACCGAGGTATACCAATTCCTCCAACTCACTGTCATCGCCCGCAATGCTATGTTCGTCCATGGTCTGCAACAAGCGATAATTGTTCGGTCCGAAATAGAACTGAAACTCCGAGGCCTGCCCACCCGTGGGGTCAAAAGCAGCCGTCATCTCAGCACTGTAGTTCTTCAGATAGCCCGTCTTGGCCTCTTCATCCTCCTGCACACTCTTGAGCTGCACCTCCTTCATTGCCTGCTTGGCAATGAGCACGCTGCTGAAGTATTGGTTCTTGAAAGCCACCCAGCTCACATCGCCCTCGGCCGCTTTCTCCTCCGTCTCCATTTCGCTCAATTTCTCAGTGTCGCCACCGGCCAACTTATAAGTCAGTGTGCTATACATGTTTTCGAAATAGAATCCCTTCTCCAGCTGACGCACGCGGTCCGTCCAGCGCACCAGGAAATTGTTGGTCTTGGCTGAGACAACATCCTTCATGCCCTCCGTTCGCACCTTGAAGTCCACCAGATAGCCGGCCGCATTCAGTGCATAGTCAAAGTGGATGGCAGCCCCCTTGATGCTGTCGCACAATGTCATCGTAACAGTGGAGTCTGTCAAGTTGGCCACCGTGAAATAATAATCGGCCACATCGATATTGGCCTCCTTCGTCTCGAAAACCAATTGCAGCGCAGCATCCTTGGCACTATAAAGATGCAAGGGCGCATCATTGCCCGCGTTGAAGTCCGAATAACTCTTATATTCCTTCAGTCTCACATCGCTGATGAGTCCCCCCTTTCGGGAGATGCTCACCTGCACCTTGTCATTCTGCAGAACCACCTCGCCCGCCTCGCCTTGAGCAGAGGCAAAAAACAAGGCCGAACTGTCCTTCACCGCCACCGCCGCCGATGCACTCTGCTCCTTCACCGGTGTAACGGTTTGTGCAGACGGTTTTACCTGCTCCGTTTGAGCCGGCATTTCGGGTTGCTGACTCGTGTTCCAAAAGCTGAAGCCAATCAGCACAGCGGCCATCAGAATCAGGCCAATCACAGTGTTTTTATCCATAAAATCTTCGTTTTGTTTATTTTCTGAGCGACCACGTCGCATCCATTCTTTATCTTGAAAATCCATATCCGGCAGGACACCCGCCCCCCTCTTTCCCTCATCAACCCACCGAAGTGCGGAAGCACAAGGCAGAGGCCATAGGCCTTCGGAGCCGCAAAATTACGCAAAAACGCCCGAACATTCAAACCGAAAAAACAAAATTGTGCTGAGCCGGAGGGGAGAACCGCCACAGGGTGCCACTCCGCAGCCAAGAGAGGACACGCCCCATGTATGAACGGAAACCCGTCGCGCATGGCTTTCGGATGGGTGTCTTGCATTGGTAAGAACAACAGGCACAAGAAGAAGTGCAGCAGGAAGAGGGAAAACAAGACTTCTTCCAAATGATGCTTGGAGACCGCTTATACGATTCTGACAACGTGTTCGACATTCCGACACTCAGAATTGACTGCCAACCCGAGAACGGCGTGCTACTACCGGTATCTGCATGGGGAGCAGACTCCAGACAGAAGAAAGGAATTCAGACGTATCATTTCTATGTCGATGATTATCGCTTTGAGGCGATTTGGAAAGACCCCATGAAAGTGCTACTTAGTGATTGCTCATGCGTGGTAGAGCCGAATTTGTCGCTGTTCGATACGACCCCCGTAGCCTACGGATTGCAGCAAATATACAAGAAGCGGTGGATTTCCCGGTATTGGCAAGAATGTGGGGTGAAGGTGTATGCTGATCTGAATGTATCCTTGAAGTTTCGCGAATACAACCGCATGGGCATCCCCGACGGATACAATGCATTTGCGACGCGCGGATATGATGACCGTATAGAAACACTTGAAACTGAACTCCAACTTGCTCGCGAAATATCGGGCAAGGAGACTCCGAATCTGGTTGTATACGGAGGTGGTAAGCGTATAAAGGCGTTCTGTCAAGAGAATAACATCCTTTATGTAGAACAATTCATAAGAAGACTTAGAAATGGCTAAAAGTAGTGGAGGGGTGAGAATTGTAGGAACTTACACAAACACCGAGGCGGGAAATAGGGCAGAATTTTACGCAAGGTTAAACACAAAGATGTACGAAGAAGGGTATAGCAGCATTTCAGAAAAGACTGGTGCTTATGTTCTGTACATGAAAGGGCACAATTATCATCGTGATGAGGTGGAAGCGGCAAAAGCGTTGGCGGATGACGGAATAAACGTAATACTTACGCCCGAGGGGGCAGAGTATAATGTTTATGCAACAACTTACAGAAAAAACCAACCAAAATTCTCAGAGGGTTATGTAAACTTTTACTCTTATGAACAGAGGACACCGACAAGTGATAGTACAATAAGTAGTATAAAGAAAGCATTACGCCACACAAACGATAAGCACGCGGATGTTTGCGTTATTTACGACAAATACGGCTCATTCAAAAGGGAGGATATAGAGTATGGAATGAAATCCTACCAACAACACTCCTCACAATGGAAACACATAAAAGCTGTATTGGTTATAAACTCAAAAAGAAAGGTGTATGAGCACTACTTTGACAAATAAAAGATTGCATAAAGGGGGTCGCTGGAGGAGCTTCCTACCCTGAAAATCAAAACCCGAGGCGTGAGGTCTCCCACACTACTCCGGTACATTTTCCTGCCGCAAAAATAAACATAAGAACCAATGTAAAAAAATAAATCTTAAATAAAATGGCTAAATCATCGGGAAGTATAAGGTCGGCGAGTGCAGCCCCCGGACGGAATGCCGGCAACAACGCTACACAATCGGCAGCAGTAAAGCTGACGCCTTCACAGCAGAAAGAACATATCAATCAGGTGAAGCGTGCGCTTGAAAGGCATACCGGTTGTGAATTGCTTTCAGATTAGTATCTTTGCATTGGTAAGAACAACATGGAGCGTTGAAAATTGTTGTGTAGCGGAGTTGTGAATTGCTTTCAGATTAGTATCTTTGCATTGGTAAGAACAACGTTTTTTTGAAGAACACGGATATGTCATTGGTTGTGAATTGCTTTCAGATTAGTATCTTTGCATTGGTAAGAACAACTTTTGCACCCAGTGGTGCTTTCGAAGCACAGTTGTGAATTGCTTTCAGATTAGTATCTTTGCATTGGTAAGAACAACTTTTCAAGAAAGAAGCCATTTGAGGAGAGAGTTGTGAATTGCTTTCAGATTAGTATCTTTGCATTGGTAAGAACAACATACTTAGCCGCATAGTTAATAGCTGCGCCGTTGTGAATTGCTTTCAGATTAGTATCTTTGCATTGGTAAGAACAACAGGTACGTAGAAATAGTGAATGTAGCAATTGTTGTGAATTGCTTTCAGATTAGTATCTTTGCATTGGTAAGAACAACCGAAATATGCAAAATGTTCGCCACCATACGGTTGTGAATTGCTTTCAGATTAGTATCTTTGCATTGGTAAGAACAACGCCTCCGTTGGAATTCTCCTTGGCCAGCTCGTTGTGAATTGCTTTCAGATTAGTATCTTTGCATTGGTAAGAACAACGGTCTGCCTTGTCGACGGCCAGCACCACCGTTGTGAATTGCTTTCAGATTAGTATCTTTGCATTGGTAAGAACAACTGGACGATTGGTTGTAGCCCGTGCAGTGTGTTGTGAATTGCTTTCAGATTAGTATCTTTGCATTGGTAAGAACAACGGCTACTACTGCCGTGGGTGAAGCTAATGGGTTGTGAATTGCTTTCAGATTAGTATCTTTGCATTGGTAAGAACAACTATTTAATTTGACACTAAAGGTGTCAGTTGTTGTGAATTGCTTTCAGATTAGTATCTTTGCATTGGTAAGAACAACCGAGTTTGGGCGGTTAACTGATTGAGTTGAGTTGTGAATTGCTTTCAGATTAGTATCTTTGCATTGGTAAGAACAACTGAAGTGTTTTGGTGTTGTTTGCGCTCATAGTTGTGAATTGCTTTCAGATTAGTATCTTTGCATTGGTAAGAACAACAATCCACTTTTTGAGGAGATAGATTGCGCTGTTGTGAATTGCTTTCAGATTAGTATCTTTGCATTGGTAAGAACAACCAATACTTCAGAAATCACAAGTGCAGTTTTGTTGTGAATTGCTTTCAGATTAGTATCTTTGCATTGGTAAGAACAACTGAAGTGTTTTTGTGTGTTTGCGCTCTTGAGTTGTGAATTGCTTTCAGATTAGTATCTTTGCATTGGTAAGAACAACCTATTGTAAGAGGGGTTATGCATTGCATTAGTTGTGAATTGCTTTCAGATTAGTATCTTTGCATTGGTAAGAACAACGCCGCCAGCTGCTCGCACATGTCTTGCAGCGTTGTGAATTGCTTTCAGATTAGTATCTTTGCATTGGTAAGAACAACTCACGCTTCGGGGTCTTCGTAAATGCTCTTGTTGTGAATTGCTTTCAGATTAGTATCTTTGCATTGGTAAGAACAACAGTGAGGTGCTGCTTGGTTATCACATCAGCGTTGTGAATTGCTTTCAGATTAGTATCTTTGCATTGGTAAGAACAACCGGTAATATTCATTCCAAATTAATTGATAGTTGTGAATTGCTTTCAGATTAGTATCTTTGCATTGGTAAGAACAACGTAAGAGGGGTTATGCATTGCATTTCGTTAGTTGTGAATTGCTTTCAGATTAGTATCTTTGCATTGGTAAGAACAACCGATAAGTTTTTGGGTTTTTATTTTGAAAGGTTGTGAATTGCTTTCAGATTAGTATCTTTGCATTGGTAAGAACAACTCATCTATATTCGGGCTATCATCGAATGCGTTGTGAATTGCTTTCAGATTAGTATCTTTGCATTGGTAAGAACAACTGCCGTCTTCATTAGTTGTAACGTTGTCGGTTGTGAATTGCTTTCAGATTAGTATCTTTGCATTGGTAAGAACAACATAGACCTTGGGTATAAACTCTCATAGCTAGTTGTGAATTGCTTTCAGATTAGTATCTTTGCATTGGTAAGAACAACCTGGTGGCAGTGATGACCTGCACACCGGCAGTTGTGAATTGCTTTCAGATTAGTATCTTTGCATTGGTAAGAACAACCCTCCGTCAGAGACATTGCTCCAGTCTACGGTTGTGAATTGCTTTCAGATTAGTATCTTTGCATTGGTAAGAACAACAAGAAGACAGTACAACGAACAATCCTCATGTTGTGAATTGCTTTCAGATTAGTATCTTTGCATTGGTAAGAACAACCCGGTGTTCTTGGAGGACCTCTCCCTCATTGTTGTGAATTGCTTTCAGATTAGTATCTTTGCATTGGTAAGAACAACGGAGATGGATGTATGATGGAAGATAATTCTGTTGTGAATTGCTTTCAGATTAGTATCTTTGCATTGGTAAGAACAACTATTGTCTGTTAACTTGGAAGCCCAAGTCTGTTGTGAATTGCTTTCAGATTAGTATCTTTGCATTGGTAAGAACAACTTTGAAGTGTTATTGTGTTTGCGCTCTTGAGTTGTGAATTGCTTTCAGATTAGTATCTTTGCATTGGTAAGAACAACTTTGCCACCTCCAAGATATTCAGGTCGTTGGTTGTGAATTGCTTTCAGATTAGTATCTTTGCATTGGTAAGAACAACTCATTCTTTGTAAATCTCAGCACTGCAATGGGTTACCAATGAAAATAGAAAAGAAAATTCAAACATGTTTTTACCAAACAAAGAGGTTGATACTTGAAAAAGTGTCGACCTCTTTGCTTTTTCTAAAGTTAGAACATTTCCAACTGTTGCCCTGGTGTATTAGCAGCCATAGGCTTTTGTCCATAGAAAAGCTTTATTGCACCGAATTGTTTATCCGTAATGGTCAGAATTCCCACTTTTCCGTATTCAGGCAGATAAGATTTGACACGACGCACATGTACTTCTGCATTTTCCATACTGGCGCAATGACGTATGTAAATGGAGAATTGAAACATGGTGAAACCATCTTGCATGATTTTTTTGCGGAAATCTGTTGCGGCTTTTCGGTCGCGCTTGGTTTCTGTTGGTAAGTCAAAAAATACAAGTACCCACATAATGCGATATTCACTGAAACGACTCATTTTTACTTCTCTTTTATAGGTTGCAGTGATAAGTCTTACTGGAATAACGTTGTGATTTTGTCATTCCATCTCCGGATAAATGATTTTGCGAATTTCTCCTCCAAAACATTTAGCCAGAGAGGCAGTTGTTGTTGAAGCAGCAACCATTAGCGGACTGCGTTTTCCGGAAATTTGTACATCTATTGTTGGTATGGAAAGCACCTGGGCTTTCAAGTCTTTTGTTAATACTTCATAGTTTTGGCCGCTTTTAACGATATTGAGCACTAACTCATCTACGTATGGGCGGTAGGGTTCCATAATATCATCTGCCAAGCAATAGGCATTGTAACGATTGTGGTGGTGAATACCCAAGGTAGGAAGTAGTCCGCTAGAAACCAATGCTCTTGCTATTAAGGCTCGCAGAATGGCATATCCATAGTTAAGCAGGTTATTAGGAGGGGCGGCTTCTCTTCCTCTTACGAATTTGTCAATATAAGGTAGAAACAGATTTTTCCAATAATAGGCCGCAGCTCTTCCCTCCAAATTGTCGGAATCTCCGCTTTTTACGTCAGAAGCCCAAACGTTCATACATTTGCTTTCTGTAGATGTATGCTTGCGCAGTACGGCTGCTTGATTTTCTATCTTTGCTTTGATGGTCTGTTGCCACAACTGTTTACGTAGTGGTTGGCTACAGTTGATTTGGTCGGTAAATCGCTCTTGTTGTATGGTGTTGCCGGAAAGTGGTAACAAGAGTCCGACAGGCATACTTTTCGCGTCGCAACTAACAACGGCAGTATTATTAGCAAGAAGTGCCTCCAACAACCCTTGTGTCAGAGTGATTTGTCTGTTGTCAAGCACCACCACTCCAATGTCTTCCACCGGAATTGTCCTGACAGATTCCGTTTTTATCACTTCGCATATAGTAGTGCTTTTCTCTACTTCCGGCATTTTTATCACCAGTTGTTGATTGCGCAGCGACAAGTAAGCCGGATTACTGAAGTATAAAGTACGTTTTATCATAATTACTCCTATTTGTGATTAAACAATATGGGCTGTTACGCACAGAACGCAACAGCCCATTATTACTCTGATTAGTATTCGCCCACAGCTACGATTTGGCCAATATGATTTACGCGAACTTTGACTATTTTATCCATTATAGAAAGAGATGTTATTCGTTTCCAAGTAATGTCCTTAAGTTCTTTTAAATCATTTATTGTAGTCTCTAGATGATGTCTAAATCTGTAGTCTTTATGACTTATTATTTGAACCCTATACAAATTAGGACTAATTATTGCATAGTTGTTAGGATTCAGCAAATCCACTTCTTTAGGGTCGAATCCAGTTACTTCATTGGGGAATACAAAGTATTCGTTTTGCTTCATAGTATAGAGAAATTCCCACCCATCACTACTATTATAGTTCTTATCAACTATAGGCTGTTTTTGATTGGCACGTGCAACAGCTCTATAGAACGTTACAGTATCTTCATCTATTGTGTAAAGAGTGTTACCTTGTTCGTCCAACTTAGGTTGCCCATTTTTATCTAATACAGGCCTTCTGTAGATGGCAACATGATGATTATTACCTGTTCTTACGAAGTCTACGGGGACATAATTACCTCTCGCATCTTTTATGTATTGTCCTTCTTTGTTACGTTTGTGATGAATGGCTTCGGGTTCGTTGAGGCCTTCATATATGGCTACACGTTTGATGCTAATTCCTTTTTCTTTATTAAGCCAAATTGGATTTTCTTCTAAATTTGAGAATGCCTTCTTTGCATCGCCATATTCTTTTACACGCTCTTGCAAAATGCGTCTGATTTTACGATCCACCACTTTGTCTATTTTCAGATCGGGAGTGATGGGTTTACGAATGGTGTAAACAGTTTCCAGTGTATAGGTCTTTACTTTGAGGGGTACACAGATACCTTTGTCCTTATTTATCCAAATAGGATTCTTGTCTAATGCATTCTTTCCCGTAAAGGATCTCTTGGCGTCTCCGTCAAATTGCTGTAAACGTTTCAGCAATACTTCTCTGTAGGCGAGACTACAAACTGAACTTATTTTTATTTCATCAAAAGCTGCATTTACTTTTTCTTCTTTTGTGGAGTATTCCTTATGACTGCCATAAATGGTTTCGAGGTGTAGCTGGCCTCTCGGTGTTTGTTGGACTTTGACATGTCCACCTTTCTTCGAAGGAACGTTATTTACATTGTTGGTTACAACTTTATTCTTAGCCTTGATAGATATGAGTATGTCCTGCAAGTGTTTCTTAGCTTCAGCGCGGAAAGTGCCAAGAGAAATCGGGGCGATGGCTTTTCCGTCTTTGAAGTATTTATTCTTTATAAAGTATTCATTAGAATCGACTTTATCACTTGCATTTTTATTGTTGTAGTATTGTATGAAAACATCTTTGGTAAAGGCTACAGTGAGTGCATCCATCGCATGGTGCCGATGGTCGTTTCGTTTGCTCCAATCTTTGATGCGGCCAATACGCTTTCCATCGTGATTGATGTGATGTTCCACCAACCCTTGTGCTTCATATTTTGCCCAATTCAATTCTTTCATAGTATCCACCAATTGCCAATCGTTTCGCAGTTGGTCGGTGATGCTGCCGGTGGTGGCCACCACTCTGCGGCATATATCGCCTAACATCGAGAGTGCTCGTTTGGCAATATATTGTGTATTGCGTAAGTCTCTATCCACAAAGTCTTCGGGGATGTCCTCTTCACGCATTTTCAGTTTGCGCAATTTTCCCTTTTTATCCTTGAAAAGACTTTCGCAAACATTGAGGTAGCGTTTAAGCCCGTCTTCTCCGTATTTCTCCAGAACAAAGTCATAAGCAGTCTTGTTGCCTTTTTCAATGTTTACACTTCGCACTTCCAAAGTCTTGTTTGAGAATGAATCATCAAACAAGCGTGCTTTGGGAATGATATGCTCAATATCGTATTCCTTGCTGAAAAGTTTTTCACGTGGAATGTAGGTATCTGAATACGGTGTTTTATATCCGTTGTCTTTCAACTCCTCATACAGACGATAACGTATAACATCGTTGCGTGTGGGATAAGTAATACCAAACTCTTCTGAA
>JAEIGA010018471.1_pt1 | contig 10625 bp, 10 predicted proteins | sample 9270691 | NCBI WGS metagenome assembly JAEIGA01 (sample SAMN17057246, study PRJNA624740) | gut metagenome | biome: biome; isolation source: fecal sample | host: Bos grunniens | place: China: Xizang | collected 2019 | reverse complement strand
GATAAGTTAATATGTATACTGAATGCTGATTCCTATTCAAATTACCACTCATAAATGATTATTATGAGAAAATAACTATTTAAAAGTTAATAAAATAATAGTATACCCAACTTGCAATTCATCCCTAACTTATAGAAGTTAGGGTATTCTTGCATTATTAGATAAAGATTTACCGATCAGATTCCAATTCACAATCACTTGAAAAATAAAGTGAAGGTAAAATTCACTTTTTTGTTCCACATATCCTGTCTCCAGCATCTCCAAGACCAGGCAGGATATATGCATTTTCGTTGAGTTCCCTGTCCACTGTTGCACAGAATATTTTAACATCAGGATGGTTATCCTCAATTGTTTTGATTCCTTTAGGAGCTGCAACAATGCATAAAAGTTTAATTTTAGATACTCCATCCTTCTTGAGGAGTGAAATTGCATCAGATGCGCTTCCACCGGTTGCGAGCATAGGGTCGATTATAATTACTTCCCTTTTGTCGATTCCTTCAGGTACCTTATAGTAATATTCGACAGGCTCAAATGTTTTTTCATCCCTGTAAAGTCCAATATGACCTATTTTTGCATTGGGCATGACATTTAATATTCAATCAACCATACCCAAACCTGCCCTTAAAATTGGAACGACAGCATAATTGTTTTCATTCAACATTGCAGTTTCCATTTTTTCAAGTGGAGTTTCTATTGTTGTTTCTTCAAGTTTTGCATCCTTCATAGCTTCATACATTAAAATTGTAGAAATTTCTGTTATTAATTCCCTAAATTCTTTAGTTCCTGTATTAATATCTCTTAAAATTGCAAGTTTATGAGTTATTAATGGATGATTTAAAACATATTCATTCATGATTTTCCTCCATAAAACATAGGTTTAAAACTACTCCCACAACAGATGCGGACATCCCGAAGAGATTCTGAGAGATTCAATACAAGTAAAATCCATTGAACAGGAGCGGTTTAAAAGCAGTACCCAGTATCAGATTAGTATTTTAGCCACAGACATATCCATATTTTTTCCGAAATAGATTATTAAATATTAAAAGCTCCAATTTTTAAAATATTATGAGCATTATTTAAACATTATTATGATTGATATATATCTAATTTGAATAATATTAAACTTTACTTATTGTTTGCAAAAACATAGCCTTAAGTTGAGGAAGTTCAATGTTTAAAAAAAAAATAGTGGAAAAAATTCCCTAAATTTGAGGAATTCTTTCATTGGTGTTTTGAGCTGTCCATCCCTCACCAAAACTGGAATAAGAACATTTTAAGCGATTTTTAGTAGTTGATTTCATGCTATATTTAAGTTTTACAATCAAACCTGAAGTTTCATAGTTGTTAAACATCTTTTTCATATAGCTTACTGTCAACCAGTTTGTCGGAATGTCATGGCTTCCGTGGTCATAATCTCCTGAAGGATTTCCAACAAGAACCTTTTTACCGTCCTTGCTGATATCAAGGATTGCAACATAATGATACCAGGTATGGAAAATTAAAGCACAGCCTCCTTTTTTAAGTTCATTGATTGCCTTTGTGAAGGATGATTTATAATAAATACTGCATTTGAAGTTGCATTTCTCCAAACCAGACTTAAGCCCCTTAGTAGTTGAGCCGTCACGATAAGTGGATTTGGAAAGTATTGCAAGCTGCTTTTCACAGTAATAATTTTTCAGAAATTGACTGCACATGCTTGAGGAGGTAGGTCCGCATGTATATCCTGTATCCTGCACATCCCTTACCTGAGGATATGTATAGGATTTGCCTTTAAGAGAAACTGAAATTTGACTTGGCCAGTAGCCGGCTTTATTTGCCTTAACGATTTTCGTATTGATTGCTCTTTCAATAACGTTCCATTTTTCCCTTACAATAACATGCTGCAGTTTAGGTGCTTCCTTGGTTTTGAAAAATACATATTTTGACAATTTGTTATTTAAATAAAGATAATAGCTGTCTCTTTTTATTGTTTCAAGATATTGTGCCTTTAAAAGAGTATATCTCATGTCCCCATCGGCCATTACATAACTGCCGGGCATTACATCAATGTCAGGAGTGCCGTTTACCAGAGGAATTTTCTCTTTTGACGGATTTTTCACACTACCTGAAATTCCATTAACACTTTTGGATGCATTTGATCCAATGATTGTTTGTGTGCCCCCATATGTTACAGTAATATTTAAATCACCTGTTCCCGCTTTAGGAGCAAAAACAATTATTCCTTCAGGATTTGTTGTTTTGGTATATGTTTTATTTCCGATTTTTATTACAACAGTCTGCTGTGAGATGGCAGAAAGTGTGGAGCTTTTAAGATAAATTCTCAAATATCCGTTTGTAAGAAGTTTGTTATTTCCAATAACAACAGATGTTGTTGCCGGAACAATAAGTGAAAATGTTTTGGAAACTGAACTGTAATAATCGCTTCCTTTAAATGAAATGCTTAAAGAATATTTTGCATTAGGGTTTAAAGTATTTTTAAAGGATGCAATTCCGCTTTGATTAGTTGTTGAAGTGTATGTATTTCCATTTACCTTAAATGATACGGTTCCTCCGTTTATCGGATTTCCAAAGTTATCCGTGAGTTTAGTATAAAAAATTTTATACTTTAAAACAGTAGTGTTGACCGGCGTGATTGTGGATTTGAGTTTTAAAACGTTAATGTCAAAAGTCTTATTGACGGCAGAGTAATTGTCATTGCCCATGAAAAATACATCAAGATTATAATGAGCAGGTTTGAGATTTAACAACAGACTGGCCTGACCGTCATTGTCTGTGAAAATAGAATAATCCTCCTTGTTGATTTTGGCATTTAAATTCTGATTTGATATCGGAGTATCATTTGAATCCTTTAGAAAAATTCCAATGGAATGCTGGGTGTAAACAGAAGAAGTGTTTACAGATATAACCGGAGACTGTTTAACTTGAAAATCTCCAATTGTAGTGTTTTCAGCATTATTTTCACTGGCCGAGACACATGAAATGCAGAACAGTGATAAAGTAATGCAAATTAATAAAAATGTTATTTTTTTGTTCATAAAAAAAACCTCTTATAATAACATCTATTTAAAATCATTTAAAAAGATTATCTAAAAAAAATAAAAAAAAGAAAATAATAAGACAATGAAGTCTTATTTTTCTTTAAATGCAAGTTAGTTGGAAAATATAGGGTTTTTATGTTTTAAAGTTAGTTTGGGATTATTTTCTTGCTCTTCCAACACGGCGGGCAATAACCATTTCACCAACAGAAATCAGACCTGCAAAGAATTTTTCTAAACCTCCGGTGGACCAGATAGCTTCTCCGAATGTGGCGCTTACAATATTTGCCTCATATTCCTCAGCAGTGATTTTTTGGCCGGTGGTTTTTGTTGATACAATAGCGGATGCGGACATTAATTCTTCCCATGTTACGCCCTTAAGCTGGTTTTGCATTGCCTTGTAGAGTTTTTCTACTTTAATATCATAAAGTTCGGACAATAATTCTACAATATCGCATGCACGGACCATACCTACTATCTGATTATCGTCATTTACAACAGGCACTGTTACAAACTTGTTGTTTGCTGTTAGGATTACTGCCTTTCTTGCAGGATCATCCTCATGAACTGTGGCAACTTCTTCATAACCGCTCATGATTTCTGATATTTTTCCGTTTCCTTCCCTTAAACCTCTTGTAATGTCAAATGAAGTTATCCAACCAACCAACTGTTTATTATCATTAACAACAGGACAGGTAAAACGCCTGATTTCTTCCATGACTTTTGAAACTTCAATTACATCATCTTCGCAGTTTAAGTATACAAAGTTTTTATCCATTAATTCTTTTGCTCTCATAAACAACCCTCATTTTATTCAATATTAACTCTTTTAAGTGCTCCTACAGGACAATGATTTGTACATTGAACGCAGCGTATACATTTATCATCGTCGAGAACCACTTTACCATCCACCAACTCTATTGCCCTGGTCGGACAATTTTCCTCGCATAAATAACAATTAACACATAAATCGTGATTGACATCAAGATTTCTACTGTGGATAATTGGACCGAGATATCTGTCTAATTCTATTGCATCATCATTTTGTGAGATTTCAACACATGCCCCGCACCCAATGCACATCTTTTCGTTTACATAAGGGAATAAGGTATCTTCAGCCAAATCAATACCTGCATCAATGCCTGAATCCTCGAAAAACTCTTTGAATTCCAGAGTGAAGGCATTTGTTGGACATAAGTTTGCGCAATCATCCCAATTATTCTCAGCCGAATAATCAACAGAAATATCATTCATCCTAACGACTCTGTGGGAACAACTGACATTAGACAGATTATACTCAATAACTTCATTCTCATTTTCATTGTCATAGACTACTGAATTATCAATTAATTTGATTGCAGCAACCGGACAAGTTTGAACGCATATTTCGCATTTTACGCATTTATCAGTTATTTTAGCTATTCTGAATATATTAGCTGGTTCGATTGCACTGACCGGACATTCACTGACGCAAGTGTTGCATCTTACGCATCTTGGTGCAATAGCTATGATTTCCTCAAATGCGCTGAAGTCGTTCAGTTCAAACTGGAAATCATCACCATCATCATCTAAATCAACAGATTTCAATAAAACTTCCTGTTCTAAATTTTTCATCTGTTTTTGAAACGTTACTTTCATATTATTACCAACTAACTTTTTTTATTAAATCAATAAACATGATTTTCCTAAAAGAAATCCTCCAATTCTTTTAAGGACGGGAATTTTTCCATTCCATAACCTTCAATAGCTTTACTGGCCACCCAATTTGCAATTTGGCAGGATTTTTCCAGTCCGTATCCTTTCAGATAAGAATATAAAAATCCGCTGTTAAAACTATCTCCGGCTCCGGTCGTGTCGACCACATTACATTCATATACAGCAACTTCACATTCCTCTTTTCCATTTACTGCATAAACTCCTTTTGAACCTTGCTTCACAACAATAGTTTCAATTCCCATATCCAAGAAGTAGATAACCAATTCTTCGACTGGGGATTCATTATTATCACATAATAATCGTAATTCTGATTCATTTATCAGTAAAATATTGGTTCTATCCAGTATAGGCTTTAATGCATCAAATCCTTTTTGAACATAGAGCATTCCAGGATCAAAACTCAAAAGTGTATCTTCGCTGAGTTTAGGCAATAATTCAATCTGAGTGTTGAATGTGTCACCTACAAAAGAGGTATAATGCATTATTTTACATCTCATAATGTTCAGCAGGTTTATTTCTCCAAGTTTAATTTCATCATTAACACCAGGGTCAATGTAGAGGCATCTCTCGCCATTGCTGTCAACGAAACCCAGACATTTTCCGGTGGCTCCTGTCTGTGAATATATGAGGTTGTTTGTATATACTCCGTTGATTGCCAGATTGTATTCTATCAAATCTCCGTCTTCATCTTCGGCAATCTTTCCGATTATTGAAGTATCACAACCCAAGCGGGCTAAACCTACGATTGTATTGGCTGCTGAACCTCCTGGAGTGTCAGTTTCGCCTTTTATAAAGCTTTCCTCATCTGCTCCAACAATAGTTTCTACAGAGTATAGTTTATCCACATTCAATGCTCCGAATCCTATTACTTCTGCATTTATATCATTGTCAAATATTTCCATATTAAAACCCTACTTTAAGATATCCAATAGATTAATATTTTTATCTCCTAATTTGCCTTCAAAGTTGCCTGCAGAGATTCTGATTACTCCTTCAAATTCAAGAGCGGCATCAATACCTGCTTTAATAGCTTCGTTCATTGATTTTTCATCAACTGCATTGACAACAATTTCAGGGATATAATTAACGCCTTCGGGAACTTTGGATTCATCTCCTAAAGATTCCTTTAAAGAAGGACAGTAAACGTGATTTGTGGTTGGTCCGATTTCAGGGAAGTTGGTTTCAGGTTTTGAAGCAGCAGAGCATACATCAAAGGGAGCGGTTGCGCCTTCAACATCCATTATTGCATCGATTATTGCTTCTCCCGCATTCAGTACTGCTTCCGGGGTTTCACATAAATACCAGAAGTTACCTCCCATTATTCCATCATTGATTTTGAATTTTTCTTCAATCTGGAAATCAGGAACTGCAATTGGAACATTTATCATTTTTCTTCCATATTCTTCGACAATCCATTCATATCCGTCTCCGCAGTGACCTACAATGTCCATCATTTCTATATATTCTTCGCTGTCACTGTCAGAATAATCGAAGATACGTGTAAAAGGTTTGACTAAAACATCCTGACGAAGTCTGTATGACAATTCAAAAGCAAACTTATCAATATCATCACTTCCCAACCAGTATTGTACAACAGCTCCGAATCTACCATCTGGAGTTTGTGATTCATCTAAAAATCCTTCAACACCTCCTTCTACTCTTCCGATTACTGCACTTGGAGTTGAAGTTGAATCATATGCAGCTCTTTCAACAATTTTTTGAGTAGGTCCTGTGATTAAAGCTCTTACGTATTTTCCTTCAAAAGCTTCAAAAAATGTATCATCTACTTTTTCATAACTCATTTTATTACCTCGTATAAATTTAACCCAATCCTCCGATATCCTGTCCTCTGATATTATTTCTCATGTATTTGCTGGATTTCAGGATTTCATCATAATTGTCTTTTGTGACAATCTGGATTATCGGATATTTTTCATCCTTGAAAACTTCAAAGAATTTTTCTTTAATCTCCAAATCAATATCATATTGACTGAATAAATCTTCATAATCATTTAAATTATTATAATCTTCAATGAATTTTAAAACTTTAGCCTTGTCGTATTTTGCGTAGATGTTGGCAATTACTGCTGTTGTTACTGCACTTGGAGATACAATAGCTATTTCGGCAACTTTAAGCGGATATTCGTTTCCATTGAAGGATATGCTTATTCCATTGTTATTTCTGGCAAACTCCAGTGGTTCGACATCGGTAATGCTGTCTCCGATGTATAGCATGTTGCCTGTGTCAATGGCGTCCCTTTCAATGATTTTTTCGATGGCTAATTTTTTGCCTTCTCCTCCGACGACTTCTATGTCTCTGATTTTTTCATAAATACTCATCCTGGCAATCTGTGAGAAGAAAATATCATCAAAGAGTTCGTAGTCATCGGGATTTTCTAGAATCATATCCTTGAATTTTCTGATTTTTTTAATTTCATCATCATTTAAAGTTAGGCTATCTATATCTACATTTGTGTAAAATGTATTTTCAAATGGAACTTCCATATAATCAGATACCGCTTCAATATATTGACCATAACTGGTGCTGACTATATATGTATTCATAGCGTTCTTCAAGTAAAGCAATAGGAATTTTGAATCCTCAACTGAATATATATTATTTTTTGAATAATCAATCAGATCATTATTTTTAAGATTTTCCACTGCAAAGAAAGGTAATATTAATTTTAAAGTGTTCCCTGCCTTGTAATTTTCTTTTTTGACAATATCAACAAGGTAATCATCATACAAACTAAGGACCTTAAAGAGTTCACCCCCGTTCTCGATGAATTTTGCTGAAAATTCAAAGGCATTGTCATTTAAAGTTAACGGACCTTCGCAATCAGTAATAAATGATTTTTCAAACATTGATTCACCTGAAGTTTACAATTCTAATTGCATCAAGAGGACATATTGCCTCACAGTGCCTACAGTAAATACATTTTTCAATGTCAAACTCGATTTTATCATCTGCCAAAGTTAATGCTCCACTCGGACAATTCTTTACACAAATTGCACAGGCCTGACACTTTTCATCTGCAAGTGAAAAGTCGCCCAGCCTCTGATTGTGCAGATAAGACCTTGCATAATACAAATCAGTATCCTTACTGTAGAAATAATCATCATAAGCACCTATTGCATCAAACTGACATTTTTCAACACATTTTCCACAGAAGATACAGTTATCTTTAATCTTTATCGGATTCGGACCGTCAAGCTCTATTGCCCCAACCGGACAAACGTTGAAACATTCACCGCATGCAACACATTTATTTTCATATACTTCGATGTTCTGGTCCATCAAATAGGACCCGAATAGTTTTGTGAACTTGGATGTTTCAATGTGGGAATCCAAACTGATTTTCAGTTCCCTTTCCATCATGTCATTGACTTTGCATTCAATGAAATTTTCAAAGCTCTGGTCATTGAATTCCAATGCTATGGATTTTCCTACCTTTTCTAAAACCTTATTCAAACTGATTAGATTAATGGATAATCTTTTCATGTCATGGTCAGTGATTTCTGATACAATATCAAATGATTTAATCTCACTGTACATCTTGTAAGCTTTCTTACGTGAAGAGTACCTGATTGCTGATGACGGACAGGAATGCATCCAGTCCTCACACCTTGCACAGTAACCCGGATTGATATAAGGCAGCTTATTTGTTCTTGCAACATTAATGGCTCCCATTGACGGACAGACCCTTGTACATGTCATACATCCAATACATTTGTCCTGGTTAACAACAATTGCCTTACCTCCCTTTACAGTCTTAGGAAGCAACTGTCCGTATTTGATTGCATCGGTCGGACATACTCTAAAGCAGTATCCGCATCTGACACAGGAATCCTTATCTATTTCACTGTGGGGTTCGCTTTTTCCATCAGCCACAATATGTATTGAACCGTTTTTACATGCCTGAACACAGGCACCGCATGCCTTGCATAACTTGGTGTTAATGTTTGGAACGTTTTCTTTTCTAGGAGGATCCATATGAACGTCCAATGACAGTGCATCATAGGGACATGCATTACGGCATAATACGCAACCAAAGCAAGTGTTTTTCAGTCTTATGAGATTTTCATCCTTATCAAAGTAAATTGCATCAATCGGACATGACTTAAGACAAGGCTTGTCACTGCATTTTGCACATTTGGTCTGGTCTACAAAATAATCGACATCAACGTGCCTCAATGGTCTTGGTGTTTTAGTATAACTGTCAATCATAACACTCACTCCATGAATAAATCCTCATTTAAATTTGATGCTTTTACGGTAGCATGAATAGTTTCATCATCATCCATTGAAAATTTAGCAATGAAATACTTGATTACTGAAAACGGACAGGTCTGATAACAGATACTGCAGCGCAGACATCTATTTTTATCCCTTACAATTGTATCATTGTCCTCATCAAAGGAGATACATCCTGTCGGACAATCCGGAATACATAACTGGCATTTTTCACATTTGGATTTGTCCCAGTCAATGACTCTGATTTTCAGCCTGTTGACTGCATTTGTTATGATTTCGAGAGCCACTTCGTTGTCGGGAATGATTTTTAAAGCGTCGTCCCAGATTTCAGAAATTGGAATATCATACTGCAGGAGTCCGTCTGCATCCAAAGCTCTTAAATCCTCTTCCTTATCGTTAATGTAATCTTCAAGGTAATTTACGCATAAAAGAATCAGGTCCTTCTGGTCCTGGAGGTTTTCTACAAATACGCCTTTCATTGCACCATTTACAGGACAGACGTCAATACATTCACCGCAGGAAATACAGTTAAGCTGGTCTACTACAAGCTTACCGTCCACCAGGCTAATTGCATCAACAGGACACTGCTTCATGCATTTTTTACATTTTATGCACAGATAATCGTCAACAATATATTGTCTTTTTGACGGAATTATATTGAATTCAGGTAAAATTAAATGATTTTGACCGCACTCCAATGTTTTAGGGTCTGTCGGACACACTTCCGCACAGAATCCGCAGCGAATACATGCACTCATATTAATAACAGGATAAGTAAGGCCTTCCCCTTCTTCAGAGTCCTCATCACGCACAAGTTTGATTGCATTTGGAGAAGGACAGGAAACAGTACATGCTCCGCAACCTATACAGTATTCCTTGTTGACTTTAGGGAAATCCCGGAAACGTTCAGGTTTTTCAGTAATGTCAGGCAATGAATGTGCATTTGTAAATGCATCTGCCCATGCCTTTCTTGCAAACTCATAAACATACCACATTAGAGATGACATTTTATTTCACCTCGTAAAAGTCTTTTACAGATGTCTTTCCAGCTTCATCTGTGATAGCCACCCTTTCGGCACATGCAACACACGGGTCACATGATGCATAAGTGGATACGGCATCTGCTACTGTTGGAACGTCACGAATCATGTATTTTGCACATGAATCCATATTTGAAATACTTGGAGTCCTTATTGAAATATTCTTGATTAAACTGCCGTTGGTTTCAATCATGTAAGTTACTTCACCGCGGGGAGCCTCATTTCTGCGAACAGCATAACCTGATTTTAAATTTACAGGAGTACGAACTTCACCTTCAGGTATATTTTCAATAGCTTGTCTTAAAAGGCTAATACATTCAGGTATTTCATCAAATCTGGTCATTGTTCTTGCGTAATTATCTCCTTCACTTCGTCGGATAACTTTAAAATCAAAATAATCGTCATAAGTATAGTGGCCGTTACGAAGGTCTTCTTTAATGCCTGATGCCCTTCCGATAGGACCTACTGCTCTTCCTTTAATCGCTTCTTTTTTGGACATGTATCCTATGCCCTTGCATCTTAAAGCCAAAGCCGGACCCTCTGCAAACAGATTACGGGTTATTTCAAATCCTT
>JAEIGA010018470.1_pt1 | contig 10625 bp, 16 predicted proteins | sample 9270691 | NCBI WGS metagenome assembly JAEIGA01 (sample SAMN17057246, study PRJNA624740) | gut metagenome | biome: biome; isolation source: fecal sample | host: Bos grunniens | place: China: Xizang | collected 2019 | reverse complement strand
GCTACCATCAATAAGGTAACCGCAAATTACGCAAGCGTCGAGGTAACTAAATACCACACAAACGGTGCACTCAAGTGGAGTCGTGCCAAGTACATGACATGGCAGCCATGGGAGTGGGAAAACCCCTTGCTTAAACCCAATGTGGAATACCGTACAACGGATCGTTGCCAGGGTGCCGCTGTATACAAAAAGGTAGATAATGCGGGGAATATCTTGTGGCGTGCAGAGAATGAAACCACTTGGCATTTGTTGGCTTCTTCCAGTTCTGTTGCCAATGCTACTGTTGAATGAAAGGAGAATAACTGATGTCAAATATTAGAGTGGATGTTGATTACACAATCAAAGACGGCACTGAGATCAAATTCAGATCTCCGGTTGATTGTTCGCAGATTACCGGACTGATCGTGTATTACCCCGGAGCGGACGGAAACATAGTGCCAAAGGTATTTGCCCTTTCTGACGCACACGGAAACAATGTTGGTGACATTGACCACCTGTTTGCCGAAGATGTTGTTGTCAAGGTTATTCTGGATGTTACCAAGGGTATGGCGTTTGTTCAGAACGCAGACACCAACGCCTACCTGGAAGCGGCGCTGGCGGGTAAATATCCGGCCATTGAAGATGCATATTCTCCGGGCCACTATTACCGCATGGTTGACGGGGAAAAAGAGTGGATCAACCCGCCAATTGAAATTTCCGACACCGGTGGCGTTCACGAGTACAGAACTACAGAGCGATATAATGGTAAGCCCGTGTATGTTCATACAGTGGCTTTGGGTACATTGCCGGATAACGCCACACTATACATGGCATACAATAATCTCAAAATGCAGGATATTGTGAGTTTGGATACGGAGATATATAGCAACTCAACGAAATTTACCGGACCATTTTATTATCTGAATTCCGCAAATCTTGACATTGCGATTGCGTGTTATCCAATGGTCACATATGGAGCTAATAAAACAAACCAAGTCACAATGATTTGTTTGGGTAGTTTAGGTGGCTATCTGTGTAAGTACACGATAAAGTACACCAAGTGTTAAGGAGGGTTATCATGGAAGAAAATGTAATTACTGGTACGATTGGTGTTGGCTCTTTGGAGGACTGCCCCAGCCCTAACGCAGGTGTTTCCGTGTGGGATGAACTGGATGCGGCGTATCAAGAGGGGGTAGACAGCGTATGACGAGCAGAGAAAGAGTCCTCAAGCGTGAGTATGACCGGGGTAGACTTGCGGCTCTTGAGGTGCAGGCCCGGGCACCGGAAATGACCGGCACGGAACTGAATGCGGTAGACGACAGGATCCCTCAGTTCAAGGAGGCGGTGAAGCGGGAGAACATGCTCAACCGCCATGCCGGATTGACTGATGGTTTCGTTTGCAAGTCCTCCGCCGGTCGAGTGGTGCGGCTGATCCAGAACTACGATAGTGATATTTTCACTGGGGAGCCGGAGGAACTTCCTGCTCAGTACGGCTTTGTATGGTCCAACGACCCCGCAAAAGCGAAGCCTTTCATTGCGCTTTCCACAAGCCCCTACATGAAGGGCAACTGCTGTACGGAGAACGATATTCCCTACCGCTCCAAGATCGACAATAATGTACACGCACCCAGCGCATATCCCGATGGGTGGGAAGTATGTGAAGCATAAGGAGGGAACACTATGGCAATCAAAATCTGTTTGGATGCCGGTCATTACGGCAAGTACAACCGCAGCAAGGTCGTGCCGGAATATTACGAATCCGAAATGAACTGGAAGCTGCACAACTACCTGGCTAAGGAACTGGAGGGCTACGGTGTCACCGTCGTAAAGACCCGTGCTGACCAGGCCAAGGATCTGACGCTGAGCAAGAGAGGCAAGGCTTCTGTTGGATGCGATCTGTTCCTGTCCATCCACTCCAATGCCGCCGATGCTGAGTATGTGGACTATCCGCTGGTTGTTACCATGCAGGATGGCAAGGGCGACAAGCTGGGTCTGGCAATCGCCAAGAAGATCCAGGAACTGATGGGCACCGTCCAGGCCGGCAAGATCACCAAGAAAAAGGGTACTTTCGGCGGCGAGTGGTACGGCGTTCTTGCGGGGGCGGCTTCTGTCGGCACGATGGGCATGATCATCGAGCATTCCTTCCACACCAACACCAAGGCGACGAAGTGGCTGCTCAATGACGCAAACCTGCAGAAGATGGCCAAAGCCGAAGCGGAGATCATCGCCGCGCATTTCGGCTTAAAGAAGCCCGCAGAGGATTCTGCTGCATACGAAGTGCGGGTTGGTAAGTATACCAAGACCGAGGCCGAGGCTGTGGCGAAGAAGCTGACCGAGCAGGGCTATTCCGCTTCTATTGTTGGCATCAGCGAGGATGCACCGGTCGAAAAGGAATGGACTCCTTCCGTTGGTGATGTGGTCAAGTTCACCGGCAGCAAGCAGTATACAAGTTCCGACGGAAATACGCCCAAGGGTGCAGTTGCTGGCATTGCACGGATCACAGCTTATGCGGCCGGCAAAAAGCATCCCTATCACCTGCAGAGAACCGGAAGCACCGGCCCCTGGGGCTGGGTGGATGCCGGCACTTTCACAAAGGCATAATAACTGCATAACAAAAGCAACCCCCATCTCATTACGAGGTGGGGGTCTTTTTTGTTGGTACTATTATTCCCTACACGAACGGTAAGAGTATATTAGTACCAACAAAGGCATAAAAATTTTTATGCCTTAAATTTGATACCAACCGGCTCCGTGCCGTCCAGGACGATTTCGTCAACCACAGAGCGCCACAGCGTGCGTCGTTCTTCCTTGGTAAGGGTTTCGTATATACCCTCAAAATCCGTCGCCAGAAACGCCTTTACAGCCTCCGTATCGACCGGCTTTTCGGTTTTGGCTTCATCGGCCTGCGCCTTTGCGATCTGCGCCTTTAGGTCTTTGGTCTGCTCGGCATATTCTTCGTCCGTCATATTACCGGCGAAAAATGCTACATTTGTTCGGCGCAGCTTTTCTTGCAGTTTTTCAACCTCGCTCTTTTTAGGCTTGACTTTCTTTTCTTCGTGCGGCTCTGCCTCGGCAGACAATACGAATTTCTCCATTTCGGATCTCACATTCTCAAGCAGATATTCCTCGATGTTCTTTTCTGTTACGATTTTGAAATCGCAAGTACCGGCCAGCTTGCCCACGCATCGATAGTACATATATTCGTTGTTGTATTTCCGTCCGGAAGTGCAGTATTTACCGCCGAGCCGTCTGCCACAGTTGGGGCAACGCAACAGGCCGGTAAAAATATAGATCCGATTGTTCTTGGTTTTACGGATTGTCTTGTTTTTATTGTTCAGTTCGTCAAATTCCTCTTTTGTGATATAGGCGGGAGCAAAGTCCTCAATGCCTTTATACACTCCGGTGTAAAGTTCTCTTTTCGTGATGCCCCACCAAAACTTGTACGGATGCACCCGGTCATATTTGATGTTCATTTCCTCCGCAGCTTGGCGGATGCTGGTTGCCATAGCGCGCTGGAAGAAATCCTCCACGATGTGCTGTGTTTCCGGATCCTTGACCGCTCTGCGGATACCATCGATTTCTTTCGTGGTATAACCTAAAGGCAGTTTGAAAAATACCTCTTTATTTGCCAGTTTGGCATCGAATACGAACTTGATTCGCTCGGATGTGCGGTCAGACTCGTTCTCGGCAACCGAAAGCATGATGTTAACTTTGAAGCGGCCGTCCGCCGTTGCCGTCTCATAACTCTCCAGGATCGCCTGCCACGCCACATTGTGTTTGTCAAGTATGGGCTGGACAGCATAATACTGTTCGACATTTCGGAACCAGCGGTCAAGCTTGGTTACGAGTATGCGGTCTATCTTGCCCTGCCTCACATCCTCCAAAAGCTGCAGCATCACCGGGCGCTTTAGCACCGGCTTTCGTGCGGAGTGACCCTCGTCCCGGTATATGCCCACGATCTTCATGTTATTTTCTGTTGCGAATTTGACAAGGGCATCCTCTTGGGCATCCAGGCTGTCACCTTTTCGAACCTGTTCATCGGTCGATACGCGCGGTACCAGGGCAACCCTCAGTATGTTATCTTCCATTTTTTCCATTGACAATAATCTCCTTTTTTGTTATATTCGGAGATGCAGAAAGCATTCTCCATTTGCGTGGTAAAGGTTTTTTGCAGCCCCCGTTGGTGTTACCGCACCAGCGGGGGCATTTTTGCGTTTATTGGTTATTTATGCAGTGCTTAATGATCTCGCAAGGATATTCCGGCACAGGCAGCCGAAGGGCATAGCTTTCCTTTGCTGTCACAATTGCCAGACAGTCATCATCAACTGCAACGGCAGAAATGGAGGCTATTTTTTCTTCAAAGGCTCTGCTGGTTGCGACAAAAACAACGCGCTTTGTTGTGACTACGAATTCGCCTGCGTGTACCATCTCGACATCGCCGTAAACGCTCTCGCTACCTTTTCCGCCTGTCCGTATGCTCACGCCTTTGGCGACACGGAAAGATACACCGGCACGGCTCCCGGTTGTGCCAAGTTTGCGGTTCTTTGTTTCAATCCGCTCGGCATGACAAGCATATACTGCCTGTTCACCATCTGCAAGTATCACGGGGCTATTATCTACTTTTGGCAGCGTTCCATAAGCGAAGAATGCATCGATTGCTTCCTGGGACACCCGGACACCCAGTTCTTCGATAGAAGGGGCGGGTGGCTGATTCTTGATTGCTATTATTGCCGTCACAACAAGAATTGCTGCAACCACAAGCAGGATCAATGCCCCCGGCAGTGCCTCCGTGGATCCTTTGCTGATTGAGCCGATTGCCGCAAGTATGGCAATGCCACAAAGAGCCACAGCCCACTTTCCACGCTTTGTTTTTAAAATCTGCTGAAACATACAAATACCTCAACTTTCAAAATATCTGCATCAATTTTGTTTCTGGTGCCATGCTTGCCATGCTTTCAGCTGCTCCTTGAGAAAAACAATCTGTTCTTGGTACTCTTCTTTGATAGTGCGGATGTCCTTCCGGTGCTGTTCGTCAATTTCGTCCAGTCGTTTCTTCAGTCTTTCGTTTTCGGCTTCGGTTGCGGACAGCTTTGCCGCCTGTTGTTCCAACTTTTCCAAGTTCCGCAGTTCGTTTTCCACTTGCTCGGTGCAAGAAAATTCGTCTGTCGTGCCGCCGATCACGGCGATTGCAAGGCTTCTGATGGTGGAGTATTTGCAATCTGCATATTCTCCAGCTTTGAGCCGGTTAATCGTACCAACCGGAACATTGCTTTTATCTGCCCATGTCTGATTTGACCAGCCAATATATTTCTGCAATTTTATACACCACGCCATGAGTTCCGGGAGCGGTAAAAGCCATAAATTCGGAACGCAGTTTACACCCCTCTTTTTGCACGGAATACACTTATCAAACATAATTTATCTCCTAAAATTCACTTGTGATAATCTGTTTTCAGAAGTGATAAAGCCTTGTGCGCAAGTGATAAGGAAGTATCACTTCTGCTTATTGATAATTTCACAGTGAAATGATAGGCTATAACCAGGTCAGCAATGGCCTATCATTCCACTAAGGTGTTGGGTGTTCATCGTTGGCACCGGGAGCATCCAACACCACCTCTAATGGTTATGTAACCAAAAATTGCTATACATAAAGTTATTGCGGAATAGCTTTGAATTGTTTTAAAATACAAACAGAGCATCCGTTTTCCACCCCGAAGAAAGGATGGTATAAACCGTGAACGCACTTCTTGACACAGAGACACTCAATCGCAATATTGCTGATGATCCGGAAATTATGAAAGCGTTTGTAGACGCTATCCAAGACCCGGAACTGAGGCAGCAGATCATTTCAATTTTAGAAGAAGCAGGATTGCTTCCTGGGTCGATTCGTCAGCCCGCTTAAAAGCATCCATTAAAACTGAATCTCCATAATTACGCTCACTTCCTTCATTGGAAGTGGGCTTTTTTTTGTTGCCTAGAAAATATTCCATTGGTACTTCAAAGTATGTAGACAACTTATCAAGATTCTTAGGGCCTAAAGTTTGCGTGCGGCCTTTTTTTAATTCGGTAATAGTGGCCCGAGGGATTCCAGCCTCTTGGCACATCTGAGTAATATTCACCCCCTTAACTGAACATAATTCTTCAATTATGTTGTACATATTCCCCATAATTTGTCACTCCTTTTTGGGCATAACGACAAATTACAGAACTCCGTAAATTTTACCCTTGATTTTTACAGAATGCTGTATTATCATAAGGGCAGAAATTACAGAACGCTGTAATCTGCTGTGAAATTTAGCTCATTTCTAGTATATTACGGCATTCCGTAATTGTCAACCACAATTTACAGAATGGAGGCGTATAATTTGTCAAGCAAAATTACTTTTGGCAAGCAGGTGAGGATCCGCTTGATCGAGATGGATAAGACCCAGGAATGGCTTATCGATCAAGTCAAGGAACGGACAGGGGACTTTTTTGATAGTTCCTACCTGCACCGAATTCTTTCTGGCAAGGTGCCGGGTGAAGCGGGCCGTAACGGCAAGCCTGGAAAAGCCAGCGTGATTCGGGAAATTTTAGGGCTTGCAGAAGAATAACCAAACCATAAAGGAAGGAGTTCTGGTAATGGAGAACAGACTGAATATTGACAGGATGATGAAAACACTATCGGAAATCCTGTCCGAGAAGCATGGGTGCAAGGTGACGATCACCGCAACACCCAAAGAGAAAGAATCAGAAGAACCCAAACAAAAAGCCAGCTGATCGCTGTGAACCAAAAAGGAGAAAGCATGAAAAAGGATAATACTGCACCGGAAGCCAAGAAGCCCTCCAAGAAGGACGAACTGGAGATTCTGCGTAAGGAACTCGCAGAAGCACGCGCCAGAAACGATGAACTGAGCCGCCAGGTAGCAGCCCAGGGTGCTGCATTGGATGCCAACATCCGGGCGAGGGAGGCAAGAATCGAGGCCGACATGATCTGCATCGTGAATACCAACGCTGCCAACCGGGATGCCAGGGACAAGAGAGCCACCGTAAGGTTTGCCAAGGATAAGGCAATGCAGGCGAGTTTTACGCAGTCCTGCACCATGAGCGCCATCACGCTTGGAGTCGAGGTAGTCGGTGCGGTTGCGCTGATCATTGCCGGCCACTGTGGAGCCATTGCCCCGGAACTGGCGACAGCGTTTGCCTTTGTGCTTCTGCCTGCAATAGGCTGGACCATGCGCGACTGCTCCTTGCTTCATAAGTTCACCGATGTTGTCAAGGGGTATATGAAATGACGGCGGATGAGCGCAAGGCTGAGATCAAGCGTGTAAACGCAATCCTCAGAACAACCACATCCCCTCAACTGCGCCGGAACATGGCGAAACACCTCAAACGGCTGGAAAAGGAGGAGCGATTTGGATCTACCACAAAACCACGAACAATGGCTTGAACTACGCTTGAAGGGCATCGGCGGCAGTGAGGCAGCTGCAGTAATTGGACAGTCCCCATGGTGTTCCAATGTGGAACTCTGGAAGCGGAAAACCGGCAGGGCGACCGCTCCGGACATATCCAATAACGAGGCCGTCCAGTATGGCCACGATGCCGAGCCGCTGATCCGAGGACTTTTCGCACTTGACTATGCCCATAAGTATAAAACTGAATATTTGGGCGAGTTCGATATGGTCCGCCATCCCAAGTACCCATTCATTTTTGCCACCCTGGACGGACGGCTCACAGAACTGGAAACAGGACGCAAGGGCGTATTTGAAGCCAAGACCACCAGTATCTTGAGGAGTATGCAAAAGGAGCAATGGTGGAAAGATGGCAAGCCCTGCATCCCTCAACAGTATTTTATCCAAGTATTGCACCAATTACTCGCCACCGGCTGGGATTTTGCAATTCTCCACGCACAGCTGCGATATGAGTACGGCGACACCCCGGAGGACATCCGCAGCGAACGCCGGACATACCTCATAGAGCGCAGCGACCACCTGGAAGACCTCGCCTACCTTGAGGAAAAAGAGGTCTACTTCTGGACAGAGAATGTGCAGAAAGATATCTGCCCGCCGCAGATCCTCCCGGAGATATAGAAAGGAAAAGCCTATGGATGTGAGATTGGTAAATGTCCAGTTCCGCGATAGAAAATGCGGAGAGTTTTCCGGCAGGGAGTTCAGCTACATTGCCGATGTTCCTCTTAATAAGGGCGATGTAGTGAATGTGCCCACGAAATACGGCCCGAGAGAGGGATGCATCAGCCGCGTGGATGTGCCCATCGGCGATATCCAGTGCCGGGTCGGCGAATTGCGCCACATCACGGATTCTGCAACACCGGGTGGCGACATATTCAAAGGATTTTTTGATTAACGAAAGGAGAAACCATGGAAATACAAGTATATAACCCCACGCAGGCACAACCGCTGCCGGCTGTCAAGTGGAACTATAACGAGGTTCGGCAGTGGGTAGTTGATGGCCTGCAAGCCTACAAGGGCCGTGTCTATACCAACGACACGATCACCGAGGCGAAAAAAGACCGCGCCAGCCTCAATAAACTGGCCACAGCCATCGACGAGAAGCGCAAGGAAATGAAGGCCATGTATTTGGCCCCCTATGAGCAGTTCGAGAAAGAGGCAAAGGAACTGATCAGCATGATTAAGACCGTTTCTGCTGAGATCGATGCACAGGTTAAGGCATATGAGGAGTTCCGCAAGCAGGAAAAGCAGCAGTTCATCGAGGAGCAGATCTACAAGCCCCTTATCGGCAACCTTGCCGAATTGGTCCCGTATAAACGGCTGCACAACCCCAAGTGGCTGAATGTGACCACCAGCGTGAGCGAGATCGGCGACGATATGGCCCGGACGGTGGAGAAGATCGAGAGCGGTCTGAAAGCCATCGACCAGCTGAACCTCGAAGCAGATATTGCCGAGCGTGTCAAGAGCGTGTTCCTGCAGAACTTTGACCTTGCAGCGGCCATCGCAGAAAAAGACCGCATCGAGGCAGAGCGAGAGAAAATGGCACGCTACCGTGCGGCACAGCAGGCACAGGTTACGGAGGCTGCGCCCCAAGCTATCAACGCCCCGGTGGAAGAAGAAAAGCCGACACAGCCCGCACAGCAGCCCACAGCGGAAGAGGAAAAGCTGCTGACGGTGGAATTCCGCATCCGGGTAACCAAGGCTCAGCTTGACGGCTTGGGTGCGTACATGAAAGCAAACGGCATCAAGCCCGAGAGGGTATAGCCCATGCGGGACGAATTGTACGATGGGCTTAAAGCCCTTGCAAAGAAAAATCACCGCGACAGGGTGGCCAAAAATCCGGATCGAATTGCTTATGCTATCGAGCAGTTTGAAGCCCTAGGCATTCGATATGAACTCAAAAATTCCGAAACTGGACATTTTCACGCTTGGGACATAAACGGTCATCGACAACAATTTTGGGCATCCACCGGAAAAATCCTCGCTATACACAGACGCGGTATTCATAGCTTTATCAAAATCTTAAAAGGAGAGTAAAAACTATGGCAGTAAATAATTCTCTGGTGCAGCGCACCGGTAACGGCAAGCCTCAGACATTCAGCGCATTCCTTACATCCGATGCAATCAAGAACCGGATCAACAACATGGTCGGCGGCAAGGATGGACAGCGGTTCATTTCCGCTGTGATTTCCGCAGTCAGCGTCAATCCCGGTCTTACCGAGTGCGAACACAGCACGATCCTTTCCGCTGCCCTCCTGGGCGAGAGTTTGAAGCTTTCCCCTTCGCCGCAGCTGGGCCAGTATTACTTGGTGCCTTTCAACGATAAGAAGCGTGGCACAAAGGTGGCACAGTTCCAGCTTGGCTATAAAGGCTACATTCAGCTGGCGATCCGCTCCGGCTATTACAAAAAGCTGAATGTTCTGGCAATCAAAGAGGGCGAGTTGATTCGCTTCGATGCCCTTAATGAGGAGATCGAGGTCAAGCTGATTGAGGACGATACCCAGCGCGAAGCAGCAAAGACCATCGGCTATTATGCCATGTTCGAGTATACAAACGGCTTCCGCAAGGCCATGTACTGGAGCCGGGAGAAGATGATGGCCCACGCCGACAAGTACAGCATGGCATTCTCGGCGCAGAAGTACCAGGATCTGCTCGACGGCAAGATCCCGCAGGGCGAAATGTGGAAATACTCCTCCTTCTGGTACAAGGACTTCGATGGCATGGCCTATAAGACCATGCTCCGCCAGCTGATCTCCAAGTGGGGCATCATGAGCATCGACCTGCAGACGGCAATCGACAAGGACATGGCTGCCATCCATGATGACGGCTCTGTGGACTATGTGGACAACTCGGTGGACTATGCCCCCGATACCGGTGCAGTACCCACCACAGTCAGCGCGGATCCCGCGACCGGCGAGGTAATCGATATGCCCCAGGGTGTGGACGAGGAAGACCCCACCGCTGGATTTTTCAAAAACTAAGGAGGTATTGAACTATGAACGAAATCGGCAAGTATGGCGTGTACAAGGAGAAGCTGCAGGGCATCTGCGACGAGAATGATTTGACCTTCTCCATCCACAACAAGAAGTATCCGTTCTTTATGACCGTCAAGGCGATCTCCGGATTGGACGAGCAGATGTCCATGATGGAGGAGGCCGGCGAAAGCAGCGAAACCGGGTATATCAGCCCGGAGGCGGT
>JAEIGA010018469.1_pt1 | contig 10625 bp, 10 predicted proteins | sample 9270691 | NCBI WGS metagenome assembly JAEIGA01 (sample SAMN17057246, study PRJNA624740) | gut metagenome | biome: biome; isolation source: fecal sample | host: Bos grunniens | place: China: Xizang | collected 2019 | reverse complement strand
CGAACATCATAATTACTTCCTACAAAAATAATCAAAAAACATTATATTTGCCTGTGAATCACTAAAACCTGAATTAAATGAGAAAGATTATTTTCAGCATCATCGCCCTATTGATGCCACTGGGGGCCGCTTTTGCACAGGAAAAAACAAGCGTAACAGGAAAATGGAAACTCGACGACGGATCAGCTATCGTGGAAGTCTATCAGCAGGGCAACGCCTACAACGGAAAGATCGTATGGCTTGCAGAACCGACAGAAGCTGACGGTACTCCGGCAAAAGACCTCAACAATCCTGACAAGTCGCTCAGAAGCAGACAACTTATCGGACTTAACATGCTCAGCGGACTCAAGAAATCAGGGAATGAATACAAGGAAGGAAAAATCTATGATCCTGGCAACGGCAAGACCTACAATTGCTCGATGAAACTTGAAGGAGATGTTCTGAAAGTCCGTGGCTCACTCGACAAAAGAGGCCTTCTCGGAAGGACAATGGACTGGTTCAGAGTCAAATAGTCTCATACTGGTCCTTTGCAAGAACGATCCTATAAAGATTACATCCTACCAGATTGCCCAAAACTATGCTTGCATAAAGTCCGAGAATCCCGAAAGGATCGGACAGGAAGAAGTCCAGAGGAACGCAGAGATAATAGAATGCATCAGCCACGCAGTGAGGAAAGCCGCACACGATGAACAAAGGCACTCCGAAAAGCAATGGCATATACTGCTTCTGACGGGCAAAAGTAACAGCGGTAGTCATCAGAAAACCGCAGCCTATCGCAAGCAGCCCGCAACGCAGAGCTCCAGTCGCAAGACGGAGCTCTAATATTTTCTGCGCAGCTCCCTGAAGGTCCATTGGAGAAAGTCTCACCATCAAGGCCATGCAGAAGCAGCCGGCAATATTTCCGAATAGTATGAGCAGAAGTTCTCCGACCTGGTTCTTTGCAATGAATCCTGCTGTACCGGTATATAATTTCAGTCTATAACCGATGACAGTCAGAAGTCCAAGACAGAAAAGCACAGCACCTACAAGAGGACCATATGTCTCAGCCTGAACACCGGAGGCAAGAAAACCGAATCCGGCAGTTCCTATTGCTATGCCGGCAAAAAGCGACGAACGAAATATCTTAAACATATCAGAAAATTCTATTTTATAACATCTAAATCTATTACCATTAACATATTGCCTTCAACCCGAAACCTCACATTATAACCAGAAAAAGCCATCCCATACTCTCTCTGCGGATCATCGTGATAGGAAGGCCGGGGATCGAGAGCAAGGGTCTGTTTCAAAGAATCACAGATACCTGCATCATTCAGCACAGATGCCAGGTCTTCGGGTATCAACACCTCAAGACGTCTCTGTGGCAAAGTGTCCACATATCCGCACACTGCATCAGGGCGCGAATCGGAATACCTTATATAAGGTTTTATATCATAAATAGGTGTGCCGTCCATAAGATCAGCACCCTTTACATTTATTACCGGACCACAGTCTGATGAAAATTCTATGCTTTCTACCTCCACACATGACAGTCCGAGAGCATTGGGGCGGAAAGGCGACCTTGTGGCAAACACCCCCATATGCTCATTGCCCCCCAGACGTGGAGGACGGACGGTAGGCTGCCATCCATGACGCGCATTTGCAGAAAATTCCCATATCAGCCATATGTGGGAGAATCCTTCCAGTCCACGCAGGCAATCCGGATTGCGGTACTGCGGTGTAAAGACGACCTTTCCCCGAAGAGATGCGGCAAGACCGCTCTGACGCGGTATTCCGAACTTTTCGGGGAAAGAGGTATGTATATGCGCAACCGGCTGTATATCCATATATTACTCCTTCGGCAATGTCTTATTAAGAAGTATACATCCGAGAACAGCAGATATGACAGACCCGCACAGGACTCCGAGTTTAGACTGATTAAGCAGAGCCATGCCTGCTTCACCTGCTCCAGAATATGACAGATCGGCAATGAACATTGACACTGTGAAACCGATACCGCAGATTACGCAGACGCTTGCAAATGCCTTCCAGGTTGTATTTGCAGGAAGACTTACTATCTTCATCTTGATCGCAATCCACGAGAAAGAGAAGACACCTATGAACTTACCTAGCACAAGGCCAATCATGACTGCAAGGCCGACTCCAGACACCAGGCTTGAGGCACTCATCTGGGAAAGGTCAATTCCTGCATTTGCAAAGGCAAATAGAGGAATAACTATATAATTGATAAGGAAAGCTATATTGTCTTCCAGATCCTGAAGAGGACTGATCATCTTGTCGGCTGCAGATTCGATGCTTTTAAGGGTATGTATCTGCGAATGAGTCAGCACAATAGCATTATTCTGCTCGTCAATGTCGATTACAGGGAATTTGTTCACATTCGTGCGGATACGCTCCAGGTAATGCCCGGTTCCCTTCTTCAGGGTCGCAGGGATGCAGAATGCTGTGATCACACCGGCGATTGTGGCATGTATGCCGGAATTAAGCATAAGATACCATAATATCAATCCCATTGTCACATAGAAGGCCTTCGACCTGATCTTCATGAAGTTTGCAGCGACCATTGCAGCAATGCATGCAACTGTCAATCCGATGAAAAGCACATCTATGTTTGTCGAATAGAAAAGGGCGATAACGATGATTCCGCCAAGGTCATCCGCCACCGCAAGAGCGGCAAGGAATATTTTAAGACCGACGGGAACCCTTGATTTGAACACCGCCAGCACTCCAAGCGAAAAAGCAATATCCGTAGCCATCGGAATGGCAAGACCTCTTGATGCCACAGGATCAGATGGGCAGAAAAGCCAGAAAAGGAGAACAGGAACAATCATTCCTCCACAAGCCCCTATAATCGGTAGCAAAGCCTTTTCCTTTGTGGAAAGTTCACCCACCTTGATTTCCCTTTTGATTTCAAGACCCACAGAAAGAAAGAAAAGAGCCATCAGGAAATCATTTATGAACTGTCCTACAGTCAGACTATGTCCATTGTGGCTGAAGAAATTGAACTCCCCGACCGAAAGACTGACAGGATTCTGCCACAAAGAAAAATACCAATCCTTTACACCTGGTATGTTCGCACATATCAGAGCCACTACAGTAAAGAAAATCAGCACGACGCTGGAGTTTACATGATCTTTCAATTTACTCATGAAACTGTAATTTTTCACATTATTAGGACTCATAACGGTCATATTAGAAAATCGAGGCACAAATGTAGGCTTTTTTTTGACACGTTGTCCAAATAATTAAAGTAATTTACCCAAGGTCAGAGCAGAGGCGAAAATATTCGTGCAAAAGACTCCTTGAAGCGTTCCCAAAGCGGTCTCCTGAGCCATGCATCAAGCTCAGGTTTATCGCATGCCTGCTGATCCTGTATGAAGATATCGCGGTATTCAACAGCAAGAGACCTGTCATACATGAAGGCATTGATTTCGAAATCCTGCTCGAAGCTACGGAAATCGAAATTGGTGGATCCTATAGTAACGAAATTATCATCGCAGACCATGGTCTTTGCATGCATGTAACCTCTCTGATAGAAATATATATTTATACCGGCCTCAAGTGCTTCCTTTACATATGAGCGCGAAGCAAGGGCTGGAATCACTCCCCTGTCGCCACGGTAAGGAATCATTATCCTCACGTCCACACCTCCCAACGCAGCATTCTGTAACGCTCTCAGGACAGGCTCAGTCGGTATGAAATAAGGAGACTGTATATACACATATCTGCGGCTCTGGGCAATGGCACGCATGAACCCCTGCATGATAATATTCCAGCGGTCCAGCGGCCCTGCAGTCACAATCTGCATCATTGTATCGCCACATGGCGGATTATAAGGGTAAAGACCTTCAAGCGCCGGAAGTTTATGAGTGACAAACTGCCAGTCTGTAAGAAAGGCCGTCTGAAGTTCAGACACGGCAGGTCCGGTTATCTTCATATGTGTATCGCGCCATTTTCCCCATTTGAGTCCCACAGCATAGCGCTTCGCAATATTCATTCCTCCCATATAGCCTGTCTTGCCGTCGATTACCACAAGTTTCCTGTGGTTGCGGAAATTATAGTCCTGGGACAGAATAGGGAAAACTATACGGATAAAGGATTTTACCTGAACCCCACCTTTCTTCATCTTCCTGTAGAAACGCGAACTGACATTAAGGTTGGCCACATCATCATAAAGGAACCTGACATCGAGTCCTTCCTTGGCCTTACGGATCATTGCATCGGCAATTCTCTTTCCTTCGGAATCATTCTCAAACTTGAAGAAAAGCACATGCACATGATGCCTTGCATTCTCTATGTCCGCCACAAGATTATCTGCCATTGACCGGAAATCAGTATAGACTTCCACCTTGTTCCCACACAGCGGGAAGGCCTTGTTGGCATTCCTCATCATCCCGATGAGAGGTTCTTGTTCAGCGGGAACATTTTCAGCGACTTCGTCAGCCTGTACTTCGGCGGTACGGCCCTTGAGAATAGCCTGGTCAGCACTCTTGATCAAGCGTCTGTGGGTCGTGTTCATTCCGAATAATATGTAGAGAATTACTCCGAACACAGGAATAAACGCAAGAATCATACACCAGGCCAGGGTCTTGACCGGATGTCGGTTCTCGATGATGATGACAAAGACCACACTGATTATAATGAACAATGTGATTATCTGTTCCCACTGAAGTCCCATATGAGTTATTTAAGGATTTCGACAAGAGCTCCCATGTCGCATTTCTCCCGTGAATACGCCTGAGCGAAAGACATCCCTTCTCCGAGAATCTCGAATCCCATTGAAGATGCCAGATCATTGAGCTGTTTCACGCTCGCACCGGACCATGTATATGAGCCGAATGCATAGAAGCGTCTCCCCTTTATGAGTCTTGATTGGAGAGCCTTCATGAAAGTCTCCACCGGAGGGAAGATACCATTATTATATGTAGGTGAACCTACAACTATGGTGTCATACTTGAACACATCGCGCAGAGCACCTGAAATTCCCAGTTCTCCGGAATTGTTTCCCGCAAGGTCATGGATGCAATATGGTACACCAGCCTCCTCAAGCTCCATTGCGAGAGCATCCGCAGCAGCTGCAGTGTTGCCATACATCGACCCGTACACTATGCAGACTCCTCTTTCCACTTCATAACGGCTCAACCTGTCATATAGAGCGACCACAGAAGAAACATTTCTCTCCCACACAGGACCATGAGTGCTGCATATGCGCTTCACATCAAGCCCAGAAAGCTTTTTCAGCGCAGACTGCACAGGGTTTCCGTATTTTCCGACAATATTCGAATAATAACGGATCATCTCGTCACGGTATTGGTCAAATGTATCCTCATCATCAGTAATTTCCTCATGAACGGTCCCGAAAGTGCCGAATGCATCACCAGAGAAAACTGTTCCCTCTTCTTCAAGCCAGGTAACCATGGTCTCCGGCCAGTGGACCATCGGTATCATATGAAAGCTCAACGAGCATGATCCGAGAGAAAGCCTCTCTCCTTCCGAAATCACCTTTATCTTCTCGTCAGGAGTGCCGTGATACCCCTTCAGCATAGGGACAGTCTTGGCATTAGCCACTATCACAAGGTCAGGATACTTCTCCATAACGAACTCGATAAGAGACGAATGATCCGGCTCCATATGGTTTACCACCAGATAATCTATATTTCTGTCACCTATGGCATCTTCAATGTTTGAAAGGAAGTCCTCCTCAAACCCGCACTCTACAGTATCTATCAGAGCCACCTTCTCGTCAACAACGAGATAGGAATTATAACTAACACCGTATGGTAGCGGCCAGAGACCTTCAAACTGCACTTTGTCGGTATCATTCACACCCACATAAAATATTTTTCCGCTTATTTTCTTCATATTATATCACAAATAGCTTAAAGGACTTCAGAAACCATTCCAAAAATCCATAAAGTTACAAATTTAACAATTTCCAATGAAATTAAGAACACAACCCGGCACAACATAGGTCTGAAAATTGATATTAACCTAAAATTCAGAACATTTTCTTAAGCATGAACATAAAAATGACATTAATCATGCTGGCACTCATGCCGCAGGCTCTGACCGCACAGCAGGCCAGCGACACTACTGCGCGCAAAAGTTTTTTTCATTCCTACTGGCAGAGTCTCATAAACGGCAATGTGGACAGGACGCGGGAGAAAAAATTCGACATTACATTCGGCATCGCACCCACATACACTCAGGAAGGCAGTGTGGGAATCGGAGGCACGATGACAGGCCTTTACCGCATGGACAGGAGCGATAGCCTCGCAATGCCATCAAACATAATACTAAGCGCAAGTGCCTCACTAAGAGGATTCTACGTCATAGACGCAATCGGAGCAAACTATTTCCCGGACAGAAAAGGGCGACTTTTGTATAACATCCGTTTTTCCAGAAAAAACCTGAACTTCTGGGGAATCCGATTCAGCGAATGCACCTCAAACCCGACAGGAAGCTATATCAGGACACAGATAAAGACTGATGTTGATTACATATATGAAGTTGGGAAAGGCATCAGCATAGGCACCGGACTTCGAATCAACTATGCTTTGGCAGGCGACATGAGCAATCCCGGTTATCTGGACGGACAACGGCAGAAATATTTCCTTTCCGGGCTCAACGCATCTATCCTATACGACACAAGAGATAGCCACACAAACCCTTCGAAAGGAGTATACCTGCTGTTGAGAGGGACATTATGGCCCGGATTCCTTTCAGACAGCGGCAGCACATACTTATCGGGCGGTATGACTATAAGCGCATACCACCCGCTATGGAAAGGATCTGTCATTGCAGGAGATTTATATCTGCACTTGAACGACAAGGACTGCCCATGGAATCTCAGAGAAGAAATATGCGGATACCCCGGAAGGATGCGGGGATATTATGTGGGAAGATATATAGATAGTTGCCAGATGTGCGCACAGGTCGAGTTAAGACAGAGGCTATGGCAAAGACTGGGAGCAGTGGTCTGGAGCGGCGCAGGCACCTTGTTCCCATCATTCAATGAATTCTCATGGAAGAATATTCTGCCCAACTACGGCCTGGGGCTGCGGTTCGAATACAAGAATGACATCAACCTTAGGGCTGACATAGGATTCGGCAGAAATGCATGGGGATTTTCATTCGGATTCTCCGAAGCATTCTGACCGTCACATAGAAAATATTTATAAATTTGCAGACATGAATCCATGCTTCGCGATAATTGACAGAAACACCCTCAGCAGTTCAAAGCTGAGAGAGCTCCTGCTGAAGGTATTCCCCGGCATGGAAGTTTTCACATATGGCAATGTAGACGGGTTCATACAGGATTCAAACAGACATTTCATACATTTCTTCGTCAGCGACCTCCTGCTGCTGAGCCGCACAGACGAATTCGAGTCACTTAAAGACAGCACCACGGTACTTGCGACCTCAGGCACTATCCTGGGCAGATCCGGATACCACATTCTGGACATCTCCGCACCGGAAATGGACATTACTTCATTCCTTAAAGACTTACGTGAAAACTTCCGTAACGGAGCCTGTTATCCCGACTATGCCGGGCGGAAAGAAGCCGAAGAAAACGCCCTATCCTCCCGCGAAAGAGAAGTCCTCAGACTTCTGGTCAAAGGGATGACATCCAAGGAAATAGCTGTAGAACTCGGAATATCGTTACCGACAGCCACCTTCCACCGGAACAATATTTGTTCCAAGCTCGGCACCAGATCAATCCCACGCATGACCATCCAAGCCTTACTCCTCGGGGTGGTCAGCACCGATGAAATATAGAATATTAATAAATAACAGACTGAATTATGGACAATAAAATCAAAACAGCCTTTGCAGTCATTCTCATGGGAATACTGCTGGCCGCATGCGGAAATGCCGGAGCAAAGAACGAAAATAAAAAGGATGCAGCAAAGACTACTGCCGCTGTGGAACTAACCACCGAAGCCTTCAACAAGCTGGTCTACGACACTAAGGCTGAAAAACCTGTATATCTTGGAGACAAGCCGGCCATCATCGACTTCAATGCCACATGGTGCGGCCCGTGCAGGAAAATCGCCCCTATCCTTGACGAGCTTGCCAAGGAATATGACGGAAAGGTAGTGATATACAAAGTGGACGTGGATAAGAACAGGGAGATAGCACAGGCATTCGGAATATCATCAATCCCGGCAATCCTCTATATCCCACTCAATGCAGACCCTGTCATGACTGTCGGTCTGAGGGGAAAGGCAAAGATGAAGGAGGAAATTGACACAATTCTATTGGGTAAGTAATACTCAATCCATACAAATCAAAGGGCTGTATCCTGAGGAATTCTTAGGATACAGCCCTTGATTCGAGCCAGCTATGGGATTCGAACCCACGACCTTCGCGTTACGAATGCGATGCTCTACCGACTAAGCTAAACTGGCAACGAAACTCCTCCGCCAATAGCGAAAGGGACTGCAAATATAGAGAATTTTCAATAAATTTGCATCGGGATTGCAAAAATCGTAAGAACTATAACGTCTAATCATCATTTCACATAAAATAGTGCCATCCTTACAACTGAACATGAAAAAGGAAACAGCAGACATAATAATCATCGGTGGAGGAGCAGCAGGACTTATGGCGGCAGCAGGTGCAGCCCGGACTCTCGGAGAATGCGGGCATGTCATAGTATTGGAAAAGATGCCACGTCCAGGACGCAAGATAATGATTACAGGCAAGGGACGATGCAACTTCACAAACCTCAAGGAGTGGAACGAATTCAGCAGCCATATTCACCCTAAGCCCAATTTCCTTAAACCATCATTCTACAACCTGACATCTGGAAAGATGATTGAATTTCTGGAGGAACACGGAATGGAAAGCATCGTCGAGCGTGGAGACAGAGCCTTCCCGGCCTCTCATCTGGCCTCCGATGTAGTGGATGCACTTGTAAGGGCAGCAGAAGATTCAGGAGCTGAAATCCTCTGCGGAAAGGAAGTGATATGTAGTGAAGCGACAGCTGGAACGTTTTCATTAAAATGCAGTGACGGCAGCAGCTACATCTGCAGAAAGCTGATTATATGCACTGGAGGTCTCTCCTACCCCAAGACAGGCTCTTCCGGAGACGGATACGAATGGGCAAAGGCCATGGGACATTCTGTAAAGCCTCTATTCCCTTCGCTGACCGCAATTGTGCCCAAAGGGTACAAGGATTCGACGACAGGCCGAGGCCATATACATAGGAACGAGCCTCTGTCCGAAACCGGCAAGTTGCTGTGCGGCAACCAGCTTAAGAATGTCAATCTGACATTATTCATCGACGGCAACGAGACACAGAGCGAATTCGGTGACCTGGACTTCACCGACGGAGGTATCGAAGGTCCTGTCGGATTCAAGGTCAGCAGAAAATGTGTCAATGCTGTCATAAACGGCTCCAAGGTGACAGCTGTCTTGGATCTTAAGCCAGCTGTGGAGTACGAAGACCTGTACTCACGTATATCTTCCCTTTGGAATGAAATTTCAAAAGACAGACGCAACACCCAGAAGCTATACAAGGACAGATTCCGCATTCTTCTCACTAAAGTTCTTCCTCAGTCGCTTATACCGGCATTCGTAAAATACCATCCTAATGCTGACCACAAGACACTGGCCAAGGCACTCAAGAACTGGAAATTCGAAATAGAAGGCTATGTAGGTTACGAAAGATGTGTGATTACGGCAGGCGGAGTATCACTAGAAGAAATCACACCGAAAACCCTTGAATCCAAGATAATTCCAGGGCTGTATTTCGCAGGAGAAGTACTTGATCTGGATGCTGATACAGGAGGATACAATCTCCAGACAGCATTCTCAACAGGGTATCTTGCAGGTATCAGTGCCGGAAAGGAGCCTAAAGTCAGATAACTCCTGATCCCAGCATTTCGACAGATGTATCTCGGGCACGTGTCTCCAAAGATGCCTCGACAGGGGCATACCAGACAGCAAACTGCCCGGGAGTTATTCCGCGCTGCGGAGAATCAAACAAAATATACAGCCCGTTCTCACGCATGATAAGAGTGGCGTTCTGCAGGGGCTGGCGGTAACGGATGCGTATGCGGTAGCGTCGCATTTCACCAGGAGTCATGCGCAGGTCTTCCCTTATCCAATGTATCTCGGACGGATCCACACGCAGACAGCTGCGCGAAAGGCCTTTATGAGTATGTCCTTCGCCTACATATATTATATTAGCTGGAATATCGGTCTCGACCACGAAAAGCGAATCCTTATGTCCACCTACATTCAGGCCCTTGCGCTGACCTATAGTATAGAACTGCGCACCATCGTGTTTTCCGACAATCTTTCCGTAAGGATTATCCTTATATCGGGTCTTTTTAATATGTTTGCGACCGCTGCGATAGGTCTCAGTCTCAAAACAGATATCATATTTCACAGGTTCCGAAAGTCTCAACAGCACTTCATCTGAGAGAGCGGCAACTTTCTCAAGGTCAAAAGGGCATGATTCTTCCTGTACTGGTGACGCCTTATCCTCAGACACATAATCCGTAATCATCTTCAATTTGCCTGCATCATGGCGCAAAATTGACGAAAGAGTCTCACTTACAAACTTATACTGTTCGTTTTCAGAATAGTAGGTATCGAAAACTTCAACGATATCT
>JAEIGA010018468.1_pt1 | contig 10626 bp, 11 predicted proteins | sample 9270691 | NCBI WGS metagenome assembly JAEIGA01 (sample SAMN17057246, study PRJNA624740) | gut metagenome | biome: biome; isolation source: fecal sample | host: Bos grunniens | place: China: Xizang | collected 2019 | reverse complement strand
CTGCTGAGTATGGGCTACGACGCTGACCTTGCCGACAAGACCGCTGCTGCTATGGTGGACGGTGACATGGACACTGTTCTTGCCAACCAGCAGACCTACCTTGAAGCGCAGAAAAAGTCCATGAAAGCCGACCAGATGCGCGGAACCGCCCGTCCCGCTGCTGGCGCGGAGAACGGCGGCATGGACTATGAGAAGATGATTGCCGAGGCTCAGGCGAACGGTAATATCTCCGCTGCTGCATACTACACCCGTCTGCAAGCCGAAGAAGCGGCGAAACAGGCGAACCCCTAACTACTGAAAGGAGGTAGCAAATCATGGCTGATGTTTTTGCTACGAGTTTTGGCGTACTGAACTATTCCGGTATGCTGTTCAACAAGGGCAATACCCGCACTCCCCTGTCTGCCATCATCGGCGGCAAGGCCAAGACCACGAACCACGTTGAGTTCGTGACCGGACAGGAGTATACCACTGGCGGCGGCGCACAGCCCGCGATTTCCGAGAACGATTCTCTGACCGCGCCTGACGCGACGATCATCACCCGCGAACAGAAAACCAACGTCACCCAGATTTTCATGGAGGCGGTGGGTATCTCCTACGCGAAGCAGTCCAACATGGGCACTCTGAGCGGCGTGAACATTGCCAACCAACAGGCCAACCCCATCAACGAACTGGACTTTCAGGTGGCGGCGAAGATTCAGAAGATCCACCGCGACATTGAGTTCACGTTCATTCAGGGCGTGTACAACAAGGCCACTTCCGACGCGACGATCAACAAGACCCGTGGTCTGGTGGCGGCTATCACTTCCAACGTGACCGCAATGGAGAACAAGCCTCTGGGTCTGTGGGACATTGCGGACATGGTGAAGAAGATTTACGGCGCGAACGCTCCGACCTCCGGGCTGGTGCTGTGGTGCGACGCGATCACCCTGTTCCAGATCAATGCCGACGCTGTTCAGAATGGCCTGACCGTGGTTCCCGCTGCGCGGAACATCAACGGCATTTCCCTGTCCAGCGTGGTTACGCCTATCGGTGAAGTGTACCTGTATCTGGGCGAGTTCCTGCCCGAAGGTACGGCTCTGCTGCTGAACCTTGACGTAATCGCTCCCGTGTACCAGCCTGTCCCCGGCAAGGGCAACTTCTTCCTCGAACCGCTGGCGAAGGTCGGCGCGGGTGAGAAGTACCAGCTTTTCGGGCAGATTGGTCTTGACCACGGCCCGGAGTGGTATCACGGCAAGTTCACCGGCATTGCGACCACGTTCACGAAGCCCGCTTACAGCCGTTCGGTCTACGTGAGCAACGCTTCTGAGTTCGGCGGCTAATTGACGAAAGGTAGGTGGACAACATGACTGATGCTGCGAAGCTGGCTATGCTGACAAGCATGACGGGAGAAACGGACAGTGAAATGTTGTCCACCTACCTGTCTATGGCTGCGGATATTGTGAACAGCAGGGCTTTCCCCTTTGGCGACGGAACCGAAACCATGCCGTCCAAGTACGACCACGTACAGGTGCGGGTTGCGGCTTACATGCTGAATAAGCGAGGCGCGGAGGGCGAGAAATACCACATTGAGAACGGCATTTCCCGGCAGTACGAAAGCGGCGACATACCTTTGTCCCTGCTGCGCACGATCATACCCTACACCGGCAGGATAAATCCTCCTGCCCCGGACGAGGAAGAAGGTGAGGACAGTGAGGATTCTGGAACGTAACAAGTCCACATTCTACTACCTGCTCTACACCGGCAAGACTCCTGTTCTGGACGATGAAGGGTATGAAACCGGCGAACAAGACGTGGAGTACGGCGAACCCGTAGAAATGCGGGCAAACGTCTCGGCGGCTACGGGACAGTCTCAGGTGGAACAGTTCGGCAACTTGGAGAACTACGACAAGGTGATTGTCACGGATGACATGACCTGTCCAATCAACGAGAATACCGTTCTTTTCATCGACAAGGAACCGTCCTATGACAAGCAGGGAAAACCCCAGTTCGACTACACAGTGAAGCGGGTTGCCAAATCTTTGAACAGCATTTCCATAGCTGTAAGCAAGGTGAAGGTATCGTGAAGCGAAAGTTCACAATCGGGATAGACGGCAGCGGGATTGACGAACTGATTTCGACGCTGGAAAAGCTACCGGCTTGGTTGGAAAGCAGGGCGAAGGTACTGCTGGACAGGCTGACAAGCGAAGGGTATGAAATCGCGTCTGCCGGGTTTGCCGGGGCTGAGTACGACGGTACAAACGACGTTTCCGTGAGTATCGAAGAACGAGGCGCGACCACGAAAGCGGTTGTCGCCGTAGGCTCTGCGGCACTGTTCATTGAGTTCGGTACTGGCGTAAGACACCCCGACAATCACCCCGAAGCAGGGGCGAACGGCATGATAAGGGGCGGCTACGGACACGGACTCGGACGGCTGGAAAGCGGCTGGCGATACCCCGAAGAAAACGGGGCGGGAACCAACGCGACCAGAGACGATAAACACCCCGGTTATCTGCACACCTACGGCAACCCCGCGAACATGCCTATGTACAACGGCGCGAAGCAGATTCGAGAACGACTGCCTGAACTGGCAAGGGAGGTTTTTAGCGGTGATTGACATTGAGTCGAAGGTTTATAGCCCGATAGCTGCTGCGCTGCGCAGTCAGTTTTCCGGGATTGCCATTTCGGGCGAATACGTCAACGCTCCTTCTGAGTTTCCCTTTGTCAGTATCGTGGAGGCCGACAACTATCCAACCCTTCAACGGCTGGACAGTTCGGACACCGAGAAGTACGCGACCCTTATGTACGAGGTCAATGTGTATTCCAATAAGGGTACGAGGAAAAAGAGCGAGTGTAAGGCAATCATGGCGGTGATTGACGGCATGATGTACCGTATGAACTTCACCCGCATTACAATGACTCCTGTTCCCAACATGGAGAACGCGAGTATTTACCGTATGACTGCCCGGTACAGGGCAGAGACAGACGGAACAACAATTTACAGGAGGTAATGGCTATGGCGATTTCTACGTACAAAGTCTTTCTGATGAAGAAGGGCACTGGCGACGAATACCAGAAGCTGGTTGACATTAAGGAGTTCCCCGACCTCGGCGGCGAACCCGAAATGCTGGAAACCACTACCCTGTCTGACAAGATGCAGACTTATATCATGGGTATTCAGTCGAACGAAGGTCTGACCTTCACGGCGAACTACACCAAGACCGACTTCACTACGCTGAAAGGCTTGGAGGGCGTGGCTGGTAGTTACGCTGTGTGGTTCGGCGGCACTGAGTCCAACGGCGTTGTGACTCCTACCGGCTCTGACGGCAAGTTCTCCTTCGACGGCGAACTGTCCGTGTTCCCCGTGGGCGGCGGCGTGAACGAGGTTGTGGACATGTCCATCACTATCGCGCCCAGTTCCGTGATTTCCTTTGAATAACGACAGGAGGTAAAGACTCATGAGCAAGCAGTTGACTTTCAGCTACAACGGCAAGGACTACACTTTGGAGTTCACCCGCGCAACGGTGCGGCAGATGGAGGGCAGCGGCTTTGTCGCAAGCGACATTGAGACGAAGCCCATGACGGTTTTGCCCGACCTGTTCCGAGGGGCTTTCCTTGCCAACCATCGTTTCGAGAAGGCGACGGTCATTGACGAAATCTACTCCAAGATGACGAACAAACCCGCGCTGATTGAGGCGTTGGCTGACATGTACAACGAACCCGTGCGCTCCCTGCTGGACGAACCCGAACAGGGAAACGTGGAGTGGACTCCGAACTGGTAACGGCTTCGGAGTCCGAACCGGGGAGGAAGGGCAACAAACCTTCCTCCCTGACGGAGTATTTTGAAAAACTCTGTCCTTATTACATTCAGGCGGGAATGACCTACGAACAGTTCTGGGACGGCGACCCGGCAATGGTGAGGGCTTACCGCAAGGCATACGACATGCAGATGGAAACCAAGAATTTCTATCTGTGGCTACAAGGCAGATACTTCTACGACGCTTTGTGCTGTGTGGCTCCTATTATTCGAGCGTTCAGTAAGGCGAAGAAGCCGATTGAATATCACGAACAACCTTTCATGCTGAACACGGCCTATTCCGAGGTACGGAAGAAGCAAAAGGAAACGGCGAGTGACCATAAGGCAAAGCAGATGATGGAGGCATTTGCAGCGCAATTCAATCAGAAATTCCAATCCAAGAAGGGAGGGTAAATCATGGCGAATGTTGAGATTCAGGGCATTGAATTTCAAGTAGTCGGTGAAGCCGCGCAAGCTGCGAATGGCTTGAAGCCTTTGATTTCTTCCCTAAAGAGACTTCAAAGAATTGCTCAAAACGGACTCGGCTTGTCGAAAATCCTGCAAGAGATCAAGGATTTCAACGCTGCTCTTGGCAAAGGGCAGAACCCGCTTTCGGGGTTGGCTGAGTCCATTTCTGAGATCAGCGGCGCGTCCCGAAAGCTGGGAAGTGCGCACAAGCATTTGTCCAACATTGCTTCTCTGGACTTTTCCAACCTAACGGCTGCTGCAAACGCTATTGGGCAGATTGCGGCGAACGCTGGCGGGTTGAAGGGTCTGGGCGGCAGAGGCCGGGGCAGCAGTAGCAACCTTCCCGGCCTTATCAGTGCGCGAGATTCCGATACCGAGGAAATGGGCGGCGGTGTGGAAACCGGCGACATTGAGGACAAGTTCAGCGGTGTTGCGGACAGCGTGGACAGCATGTTCAGTCACCTTGACCGCGACACGATCTTGTCCTTCAACCGTATAGACCTGCTGACCGCGAAGCTGGATATTCTGAAACGACGCATGAACGAAGGTTTGCGGCTGAACGGCGGCGACATGAACGACAAGACCATTGCCAACCTCGCATTGCAAATCAAGTCCGTTGAGGATGAAATCGACAAACTGAACAAGAAAGAAATCAAGCTGCGCTATGGCAATATCATGGGGCAGTTTGCGAAGATTCTTGCGATTGTGAAGAAGGTCGGCAGCGAGTTTGTCAAGCTGGGTAAGACGGTTGGCAAGTTCAGCGCGAACATGCTGTCCTTTCCGTTCAAAAAGATTACCGCTGACTTCAAGAAAGCGGTTGGTTCGGTCAAGCAGTTCCTATCCAGTATCGGCAGGATTGCGCTGTACCGCCTGATACGAAGCGCGATTGCCGGTATTACCAAGGGGTTGAAGGAAGGTATCGAAGCCTTGGACGCTTACAGCCAAAAGGCCGGTACAGCTTTCCACAAGGCAATGCAGTCTATCAAGGCTGACGCGAATATGCTGAAAGGTTCTCTCGCGGCTTGCGCCGAACCGATTATCTCTGCCATTGCCCCGGCTCTGGATTTCATTGCGAGTAAAATCGCTTACGTGTTGAGTCTGATTGCACAGCTTATCGCCGCGCTGACAGGCAAGGGCTTCTTTACGAAGGTGAAGAAGGACGTTGCCGCTGCTGGCGGTGCGGCTGGCGGTGCGGCGAAGGAAATTCGCATGTTGATTTCCGGGTTTGACGAACTCAACGCTTTCTCCAAGTCCGGGGGCGGCGGTGGAGGCGGCGGGGGCGGTTTAGGCGACATTTTTGAAACCAAACCCATAGATCAGGAAATCTTGGACTTCGCAAAGCGGTTGAAGGACGCTTTTGAGAAGGGCGACTGGAAACTGCTTGGTACGCTGATAGGTGAGAAGTTCAACGAAATCTGGGACAGCATTGACTGGGCGGGTATCGGAAAGAAGGTCGGCAAGGGTATCAACGGCGTGATTCAAACGCTGTACTACGCTCTGAAAACCATCGACTTCATAAAGATGGGGCGCGACCTCGCTGATATGCTCAATCACGCGCTGGCTGAGATCGACTTCAATATTGCCGGTAGGCTGCTGATACGCAAGTTTACCGCAATGCTGGATATGCTGGTCGGCTTTATCCAAAAAGCGGACTGGGGATTGATTGCCAAATCCATAGGCGACTTCCTGCGGGGCGCGTTCGACGAAGCGGCTGAATGGCTGGCGAGTACGGACTTTGCGGAACTGGGGCGCATACTGAGCGACGCAGTAAAGAAGATTCTCGACCAGTTGATTGACGCTGCGGGTCATATTCCTTGGGAAGAATTTGGCAATAAGCTGGGCGACTTCCTCTGCAACATTGACTGGGGCGGCATACTGTCCCGTGTGGCGACGCTGATTTGGGAAGTTGCAAAGGGACTAATCGGCAGTCTGTTCAGTACAAGCGGCGGCAGAATTTTCTTGGCTGTATGGGCTGGCTTCAAGGCGTTGTCCCTTATACCTTTGGCGTTGAAATTCTTGGCTGCAAGGGCGGTTATGAACTGGGTAATGGCAATGGTCAACCCGCTTGCGGCTGCTCCCGGCATGGTTAGTTCCTATGGTACTCCCATGCTGGCGGCAGGTAAGAGCGTGACGGGCAGTCTGTGTCTGGGTATTCTCGGCGCAGTCGGCGGCATTGCAACGGCTTTCTTCGGTATTAAGGACGCGCTGATGAACGGCCTGAACTGGCTGAACGGCATAATCATTCCTGCCGGTACGACAATGGCTGGTGCTGGTGTAGGCGCGATCATAGGTTCCTTGGGTGGCCCGATTGGTGCTGGCCTTGGCGCATTGATTGGTCTGGCGGTGGGTCTGCTGACCGACCTTGGCATTGCGATCAAGGAACACTGGACAGAGATTTCCGCATGGATAAAGAATGCGTGGAGCGACTTTACAGGCTGGATTTCCAACGCATTGTCCACTATCGGAAACGGTATTCTGGACGGTATCGGCTGGATAATCCAGAAGGGAACCGAACTGGGAGTCGGCATTGTGAACTGGGTGAAAACCGCCGTAACAGATGTAGGTAACTGGTTATCTATGACTTTTACGACCATCGGCAACGGACTCTTGGATGGTATCGGCTGGATTATCCAAAAGGGTACGGAGTTGGGCGTTGCTCTGGTGAACTGGATTATCGAAACCGGGACGGCGATAGGCACTTGGATTTCCACGACTTGGAACTCCATTGTCGCATGGACTACTACGGCTTGGACGAACATTAAAACGACAATCAGCACAGCGTTTGCGGACGCGAAGAACTGGGTTGTGACCAAGGCAAACGAGATTGGAACTACGATTTCCACGACTTGGAACAACGTCAAGACTTGGACTGTGAATACATGGAACAACGTCAAGACCTCCATATCTACGGCGTTCAACAGCGCGAAGAATACGATTGTCAGTACGGCAAGCACGATGAAATCCAACCTCTCCAACACTTGGAACAATATCAAGAGCGCGGCTTCGAGTGCTTGGGAGTCTGTAAAGTCTACTGCGATAAGCAAGTGGCAAACTCTGAGCAGTACGCTTTCCCAGAAGTGGAGTTCTTTGAGAACGACGCTCAGTAGCTTGGACTGGACGAGCGTTGGCAGGAACCTTGTTGAAGGTCTGATGAACGGCGTAGGCGGTGCGTGGAACGCTCTTGTTGAAAAGGTAAGAAGCCTTGCAAACAGTCTGATTGCTCAGATCAAGAGTTGGTTCGGCATAGCCTCTCCTTCTAAGGTGTTCGCTGAAATCGGTGAATATCTGGACGCAGGTCTGGAACAAGGTATCGAATACGGAACCGGCGATTTGCTGGCGACGGCAAAGACCCTTTCCAACGCTGTTACGAACGCAATGACTCCCGAATTTCCGTCTCCTGACGTATGGGCTGACGATTACAGTAATATTCTCGGTGATACGGGATTGACGCTGGAACAGGATGATGCGGAGAACAGGGAATACGGCGAAGAAGGTAACGGCTATCTGGCGGGTATCGCTCAGGCAGTCGAACAAATGTTCCTGTTCATGCGAGAGAACAACAATAACCAGCCGGGGGACTTGAAGGTTGTGATTGACGGGCGCGAAGTGTTCAATGTGGTTGTCGCAGAGAACAACCGCGCAATCCAGAGGACGGGCACAAGCCCCATAAGGGTGTGATAGATTATGGCTATTGGAAAACTGGCAACGAACGGTTACTGGGCTGTCAACGGCACTCCGATCTACACTCCTTCCGAGGTTCAAATTGACCATGACAACATGGTTAGTTCGGACTCTGGGCGAACCGAGGACGGCGGTATGCACATTACTTGGATTCGGAACGACCTGCGAAAAGTCAACATGACCTTTAAGTACCTGACCGGCGAAGAAGTGGCGTACATGCGAAACCTCATGCAAGGCAAGGAGTTCACGTTTACCTACTACGACAGCGGGCTTGTGAGTATACACGCCTATGTCGGCAAGGACAGTTATAAACAACATACTCTGGCGTTGTTCGAGGACGAGGGAGGCTTGTACGAGGACTTCAAGATCAATGTGATAGAAATGTAGGTGATAGAGTATGTACCCGGTATCTGACGCATATCTGGAAACGATTGCGGGTAAGTCGGTGGAAACCAACTGGTACGGCTCTATCCGAACAACCATCGGAACGACATATTCCTTCGACCTCTCTACCATCGTGGAGGGGTCGGGGAAAATCACCCGGCAGATTTGTACTAACGAGGATTTGCAAATCGGCACGACCTGTTCCTCCGAGTTGGCGATAAGCCTGTATCTGGCGAATGTTGACCGCTACGAACTCTACAAGGCCACGGTTACGCTGTTCTTCCAACTCAAAGTAGACGGCGAATGGGAAACCGTACCGCTTGGGATATTTACCATTGCGGAACCGCCTGAACGAAGCCTGAACGTCGTGACGATACACGCCTACGACGCAATGCTGAACTTCAACAGGGACTTCGGTATCAATCTGCAAGGCAACCCCTACTACCTGCTGTCCTACGCCTGTAACGCTTGTGGCGTTTCACTGGGGAGTACGCAGGAGCAGATTGCCAACTATACGAACGGCACTGTCGATACTTATACCTACCCGGAAGTTCACATTTACACCTACCGCGACTTGGTGGGCTTCATTGCTTCTTATCTGTGTTGTTATGCCTACATCGGCTGGGACGGTATGCTGTACCTGCAACAGTATAGCATGACCCCTGTACGGGATATACCCGCAAGCTGGCGGTATGAATACAAACCGAAGGATTATGAAGCCTACTATACATCCCTCGACGCTTACTTTGCCGTTTCCGAGGAAGTGGAAAGCTATACCCTGCTGAAAACAGGGTTGACCTATGACTTGGGTACAAACCCGCTGATTCAGTTTAATGCGGATGACATACGCAAGTCGGTACTGCTGAACATATTGAACAAGCTGTCCGAGGCGGTGTACACGCCTTTTTCGGCAAAGGTTCCCTGCGACCCTGCGTTGATGGTGGGCGACACGGTGAACTTCATCGACAACCATGCCGTGGACGGCAAGCTGTCTGCGATTACCAAACAGGTCATTACGATCAACGGCGGCATGGATTTGAAGTGCGCCGGTTCCGACCCCAACCTGAACGTGCTGACCAACCGGGAAAAGCAGATTCAGACGGCGGGCAAGAACAATAATAAGGACGGCATGTATTACTATGACTTCGCAAACAGCGAGGAAATAGAGATTGAGGACGGGCAAAGCGCAACCATAATCCTTTTTGGCTACACTACGAAGAAGGAAACGCATGTAGACTTCCACGGTGAAGTCAAAATGCAGGTTGAAACGACGGAAAGCTACGACGAGGAGACGGACACCTATACGGAGGATGACGGTGTTATCTATGTGAAATACCGTTCTGGCGGCGCGGAAGTCTTGGAATACTACCCGGTTGATACTTTCTTTGACGGCACACACCTTTTACACCTGCTGTATACGTGGTGGGCTTCGGCAAACATCGTGAGTACCTTCGAGGTCAAGATCAAGTGCGAAGGTTGCAGGGTAACGATTGAGCAGGGCGCGTCCCGTGGTTATATCGCTGGTGTTGGCTTGGTGGGCGACGATGCTTGGGACGGCAGCGTTCGTATCTATGAAGATTTCGCGCCGATTGATTTCAGTATCATTCGGAAGGACTTCACCGAGACGATTGAGACGCAGTTCCCGACCCCGAAGCAGAACCAGTTCCTTGAAACCGTGGAAAAGAAGAACTTCTTCTCTACCATGCTCAAAGGCTTCACTGAAAGCGTTACTGGAAGTCTGCTGCATCGCTTCACGGTGCTGTGGAACGACAATGACGTTGTTACTGACGGCACACACTCCGAGAACGGCGTGTGGGTGAACGACAACCCGTATGTGGACGGAACGCTTACTACCCCGACAAAGGACGTAAGTACCATTGTCCGGGTGACTTCCCACCATGCGGAGTCGATGGGCGACGTGACATTCCTCGCGTCCTTCGACGGTGGTACGACGTGGTATAGCTACGCTGGCAACTGGCAGGTTTATACCGAGGGTCACGGCATGGCTGAACCCGTAATGAGTGCGATTCCTCAAAGTGCATGGGACGCGATGCTGAACGGCACTATCACAATGAGGGCGATTCTCGAAGGTGACACGCAGTTGCGTGACATTCAGATTTATACGGAGGTACATCAATGATGAAAGGCATAACTGAAATCATTTTGACCAACGTCGAAACGGGCGAGGTCGAGGTGCATCGGGACGAAAACCTGATTACCAATGCTATTGACAAGCTCATCAACATTGAGATGGCAATGAATCACGCTCCGAATACCCGGCTTCTCCCGATTGCTACTAATGCGCTTGGTGGCATTATGCT
>JAEIGA010018467.1_pt1 | contig 10626 bp, 7 predicted proteins | sample 9270691 | NCBI WGS metagenome assembly JAEIGA01 (sample SAMN17057246, study PRJNA624740) | gut metagenome | biome: biome; isolation source: fecal sample | host: Bos grunniens | place: China: Xizang | collected 2019 | reverse complement strand
TGAAAAAACGGGAGCCGGGGCTAACCACGCCCCGGTTTCTCGTTTTTATTCATAGTGCGATATGGCAAACAAGAAACTCACTCCGCTAGAAATTTTGTACAGGGAATTCAAGAACGCGAAGACGGACGCCGCGCGCAACGACGCTTGGCGCCGATTCGAGACGAAACGCGGCGAGATGTACCCAGCACGTACTGACCGCCGTTCAGCAATGCTCCGCGACAGCGCTGCCGTTGCGGCAAGGTTCCCTGAAAAGGTGCTAGGCGGCGAGAATCACCGCTACTACGAACCTGGGCGAAGAATCCGAATGACCGTGGACGAGACCGCCCGCCGTTCACCGGATGTATGGGTAGACCCCGAGAGCGGTGAACGATACGTGAGGGCATTCCACTACACGCAACCGGAAAACATCGAGAATATCCTCAAGACTGGGCTCGCAGCAAGACTCGGACCCGACGCGAAGAATTTCCAGAACAGGGCTGGCGTATGGACAAGCATGGGTGACGCGAACCCTATGGGCTACGATTACGTGAACAACGCGTATGTTGGCGAAAAGAACTACCGTATGGACCCGCTTGAAATCCGAATTCCCGAAGAGGAATGGAAATCCATGGTTGTAGACCATACCGGAAAGACGGGAGACGACCAGGTGATGGTGTTCCGCGATTCTCCTTCGAAACCTTATGGGACCGTAGACATAAATGGAGAAAAGGCTCCGGTAGTGATTCCGCCGGAGTATATCAGCCGTTACGATTTCCCCAAAAATTGGACAATGCGTTATCTCGATGGTTCTAATACATTGTACGGGTATGCACCTAACAAAAAGGAAATTCCTGTACGTGATAGAGGCTTTGTCGAGACGTCTTCACCTGAACTTGTTGAGAAAGCTAGGGAAACCCTTGGCGATGGCGCTACCGACAACCAAATTGCACAATGGATTGTAGACAACGCTCAAGCCGAAAACAAGAAGTACATTCTTGAAAATAACGGAAGCGTTGCTTACGGAGGATTGAGACGTGGTGATTTTAGGGACGCTTTCCCGATGCCGAAAAAACCGAGACGTAGAGATATTGAAGCCAACGCAGTGAACAACCTTCCTTACAAGGCTCGTAGGCAATGGTTCGAGAATACTGAATTTGAAACACCTTACGATTTTGCAAAAGCCACGGAAGATACTCCGAATCTATCCAAAGGAATTGTTAGAAGGGGGTACGGACCTCAACATGTGTTTGGACCTGGAATTGAAGCCCCTAGAACGGCAAAGTTCATGAACGACGTAATAGGCGACCAGAAGTCTTTCAAGTCTTTCTTTGATTCCGATTCTTATTATGACGACGACCTGTTTGTAAAGAGGGCTGAAACGCAGGGAATAGAAGTTCCGAGCGAGGCAAGGTATTCTAACCCGCATGACTACCTCAAGAACGCAGGATTCCGTTTCAATATTGGCGATTGGAGAAACCCTGATGATGCAAGACGCATTTTCAATGAAACGTCTCCAAGATATGAAAAGGCTGATAAAATTAAAGCGATTCACGACTGGAATAACGATTTCTTCAGAGAGAACTACAAGGACAAGGTAGATGCTTTTCTTAATGAAAATGATCCGGTTAAAGCTAAACAGCAAATCCAAGAGTTTCGAGAAATTCTCTCAACTCCTGAAATTAGAAAACATAGACAGAATGCTCTTAAAGAGTTTATTAGCGAAGGAGTGACTTTTCCTTTAGACAGTTATCATAGACGCAGGTATAAACATCCGGAAGAATACGCAAGGCAAAAGGCGTATGAAAGGGCTCATGCTGACGAAGGTGTTGAGGACAAGATTTTTGAAGAGACAGAAAAGTACCTTGCAGAACATCCTGAACTCGACCACGTAAAGGATTACGACCAAGCATTGATCCATGTAACGAGAACGAAGGGACCCGAACTCTACAAGCCTCTCGAAGACAAGTATTATCAGGCCGAACTTAATGACATTCGTAAAAACATCGCTAACGAATGGCGCGACCAGTTCCGCCAGGATTCCCTCAACCGCGTATTCGGTCACGAACTCGGCCGTAAGATTGGCAAGTACCGCGCGAGCCGCGGAAAGCCGGTGAATCCGTAAGCAAGTAGACATTCCTATCACTCAAATGAGCCAAAGGCCCCTTTTCGGGGGCCTTCTTTTATTCATACCACAGAAGGCCGAGAACGAGCCTTTACTCACAACCATTAACGCAGCGCGTGGCGTACACGCGAGGAGATAGGTAATGCCTAACGAAGCAATGAATCCGAACATGGACATTGATTACATCCTGGCGTCCTTCAAGGACGACGAGCCCGAAACGCAGACGGAACCCGGTGCATCCGAACCGGCTCCCGAAACGCAGACGGCTACGGCAGGTGACGGGGGCCACCCGGAACAGGCCGCAGGAGCTGAACCCGCAAAACAGGAACCCGCGAAAGCAGATGGGCCGCTTGACAATGCAGCGAACGCCCCGGCGGGACAACAGGCAGCGGGCGCCGAGCCGGACAAAGACAACAATGGCGGTGAACCCGCCAACGGTGACGGCGGTGTGGCTGGTACTGAAGGCAACGCAGGCGCGGCGTCGGAACCCGCGAAGGCGAAGCCCAAGGTGCCGCGCAGGAATCCTCTTTCACGACTCGAGAAGGCCGAGTATTCCACCCGCAAGTGGAAGCAGAAGTACCGCGAGATGCGCGAGAAGCGCGACGCGTTGCAGGCCGAACTCGACAAGTACAGCAGGATCGACCCTACGCAGTTTCGCGACCCCGCAGACAGGGAGCGCTTCCTAGCCTGGCAGGCACGTACCGAGCAGAAGCTCAACGGCATGGACGAGGACCTGGAAGACTTCGCGAACAGACAGTACGAACGCGAGTACGAATCCAAGGTGGAGGCATTCTACCCGGACGAGGACGCGCGTCACGCATTCGACGCACTTGACGAACACTACGGAACCGTACTGAACGTCACGTGCCAGAAACTCGACCCGGACAACATCATTCTTGACTTCTTGCAGAACTCCCCGTACGAACCGGTATTGAGGAACATCATCTACAAGAACGACCCGTTGCAGAGACAGCTCTTCGCGAGGTTCGGCAGCCGCGCAATCGCCAACGCGACACGCGTAAACCTGCTGAACCAGCTCGAAAGCCAGGTGAAGGCGTTCTACGCGAGGGAACAGGGCGCACAGCCTGAACAGCAGGCGGCACCGCGCACGGCACAGAACGGCGCGGCCACGCAGCAGAGACGGTTCACGCTCCCCCCGAAGAAGGACGCCCCCGCAGCCACGGCTACTGCACAGGCCGCAACGCAACCGGCAGTTCCCGCACAGGCCACGGCACCGGCTCCAGCTCCAGCTCCCGCTCCGGCACAGCCGACGATGAGCAGCGGCGTGACGGGCTCGCTCACCCGAGGAAACGAGGGCGGCGGGGCTATTGACGAAAGCGCGGAAGCCAACGCGATCTTCAAGAAGCTGTTCGGGTAGTATCGCAGACAGACCCACACTTCAAGTGCCGCCACCGTGCGGCCAAAGGACATAATCATGGCAAATTCCACCGTTCAGAACAAGAAGGTGATTTCCCTCGCCCTCGGCGCAGTAGCCGACGGCGCTTACCTCTACGCAGGTGCCGACCGAAACATTGCCGCTGAAATGCAGGGCAAGGACAACGGCGACGTCATCTACTACAAGACCACCAATCTCGGCCAGGCTGAAATCTCCGATGTCGACATGGGCAACCCGGCCAACACCGGCCTTGATTCCCTTAACATCGCCAACCCCACCCCGATTAAGCACCGCCAGGTGCCGGTCCGCATCAAAGACGCTTTCGTGATGTACAACGTGAAGGCTGTCGAGAAGCAGATTACCTCCCTCGGCAAGGACAAGGCCATGGCCAAGATCGGCCAGAAGCTCGCCAAGAAGGCTGTTAAGAACGTCATCGGTGAAGACATTGCCTACATCGGCAACATCTTCGTCGGTTCCGACTTCGCCGCCTTCCAGAAGGCCGGGGCCTTCCTGAAGTCCTTCGTGGACGGCACCCTCTACGGCTTCATGGACTGGAACGTATGGGGCGACCTGACCTCCAAGGGTCAGCAGGCCGTGCCGTGCGCACTCGCAGAACCGCGCTTCGGCAAGAACCTCCGCGGTTCCTGGTCCCTCATCGACCAGCTCCGCACCATCCCGGACATCCCGCAGTTCAACATCGGTGACGTGGCTTCCGCCAAGGTGAAGGCCTCCGTCGCCACCTCCGCGAGCACCGCCACCATCACGCTGACTGCCGGTTCCGTAGGTCTCGCCGTCGGCGACAAGGTCGTCGTGGCCATCCCGGGCATCAACGCCCTCGACGTGAACGACAACGATACCGGCGTCGCCAACAGCTTCGTCGTGACCGTCGCAAGTTCCGTCGCCGCCTCCGGCACCTTGGATGTGACCGTGACCTTCGACCAGGACCTCGTCGTGATTCCGGCTACGGTCGCCGCCAACGCCGCCGTGACCGTCAAGAGCCCCGCTGGCACCTACGGCGCGACCATCATCCGTGCGGAAGGCGCACAGGCCTTCGGTACGATGAACCAGTGCGACTGCGAAGGCGCCAAGTACGAAAAGAGCTCCATCGACGGCCTGACCGTTCACTGCAACTCCGGCGCTGAAATCGGCAAGCTGTCCACCGACAGCCGCTACGACATGCTTCTCTGCTCGAAGCTCGTAGAACCGCGCGCAGCAGCCCTCGTGCTCTACAAGATCGCCTAACCACGGCGAGAATAGGAATTCTAGGTTGGCATAACCTATTATCCCCAAAAAAGGCCCCGTCACCTAACCGTGGCGGGGTCTTTGTCGTTATATCTTCCGAATTGCCGGGTCGTCCGTATCGAAATCTTCCTTGATGTATCTTTCTAGCAGGAACCTGATGAAAGGCCCTGTCTTACCGGCCGTGCTTATAGGCACGCCCCTTTTCACTGCGACACGCTTAGCCATGTCGAGTATCCGTCCGTCCATCGAGACGCAGAATTTAGTGTTGTCGCTCATTGCGTACCTCCTAGACGTATCCGAACCAAACGGTTTCGATTGGCTTTTCGTTGTCCGGGTTCGGGGCTTTGTTGCCTATGACCTGGAACATGGCCCGTACGGTATGGTCGATTGTGTCGGCCTTTCCGCACTCGTCGTAGGCGGCGTCAAGCTGTTCTCTGGTGGCTTTGAAAATCGTGTCCTTCGCCCTCGCCAGGAAGCAGTCCTTGAGTTCGTACTTGCTGCCCTTCACGGCGCATACGCGGCCGTTGAGATGCATTCCCATGACGATGCGGTTCAGGTAGTCCACGACCTCCACGGCGTAGTCTACTGCTTCTTTCTTCGTGAATTCCATGATTTTATCCCCTTTTGATATTCTGTATATACAATATATATTCTATATACGAAGAAAGCAAGCGTTTTTTCGGCAAAATGCGATGATTTTATTCATTTGGCGGATAAAACTACGGAAAAAGAGGATTTCCAGCATGGCTGTTACAAACTTGCTCGACAGACTGGCAGAGGAATACGAGGGAAACCACCCGGTTGAATACCGCGCGCAACTAGCGAAGCTGGGTAAATCCATCGGGAACAGTGTTTACTCGCTGGGCGGCGGAGCGAAGGGTGTAAGCGCACGCGACATCATCCGAAAAGACATCAAGGGCAACGGTGTAGGCGTCTATCCTTTTGACGTTCTAGAAGATACTCGGGTGAAGAAGCGCATCGACGAAAGCAAGCCGTGGGATTACGCTATTGTCGATACAAAGGGAATTCGTAACGATATTCCGGAATTGACTTTCAACGATGTAGCGAAAAAGGATGTCAAGGAAAAACTGAAGGAACTCAAACAATCGTATAAAGATGATGCCAGTGTTGACTTCCAGATTGTAGACAATGTAAAATCGAACAGACAAAGCGTAAGGAAAAAAAGAGACCTTGACGAGTTCAAGAAGGCTTTTGAAGATGTTCGTGCGCAAAGGGACCATTATTTTAATGACGGTCATGAAAAAGGCGATTTTTTAAATTATCCGATTAAATCTGCTGAACGGAAAATTGGATTTAAAGCTGACGACGTTCTTAATACTTCTGAAAAAAGAGCAAAAAATTATTATCGAGTAAGCTCTTGGCAGGATTGGCTGGATGCAAAACGCGCGGCCAAGGACGCGGGCCAGAAACTAGGGCGTATGTTCGCCGAACAGAACCAGCGTGAGAAGAACGTGTACGGCAACATCTCGAAGGGTTTGAAACCCTCGACTTCGCCCGTCCCCGAAGGCCGCTACAAGTACGCCCTCGGCAACCAGAACCACGTGTATTCGGTAAGCCCTGACGAACCGCAGAACGACTGGATGAACTTGAACCCCGAATACCACGGACAGCCTGCATTGACTAATTCAGGACACCAGATTCACTGGCGCAAGGACGGCACCCCTATTATCGACGCCTACACCTGGACGCAGATTCCGAACATCGAGAAAATCAAGAAGACGGGCTACCTAGCCGTAGAAGGCTCCGATACGGAGAATTTCCATCCAGGAACGAAAGGCCAGTGGACTTCAGACCGGGATAACACTCCGATGGGGAAAAACTACGACAACGACATGCACGTTGGAGAAGTCGGCCCCAACGGTGAAAACTTCAACGAGGAACTACTGCATTCCAGGCTACCTTTGTCATGGTATCAGAACGCGCCCGTAATACACCAGGGTCCGAGAGGAAGTAGTTACAATGTAGACGTTATCCAGGCTAGACCGAACGCCCCAGAAGTCATGATTGGCGAAGGCGACAGAAGGCGCCTTGAAAAGGTCGCCACTCCGGCTCAATTCATCAACCATATCCCTGCCGACAAGATGCGGGAGGATTGGGTTATGAGTCTTAATGGTGGTCTTTCTATCCCAGGTTGGCACCCAAACAAAAAAGATTACAATGTAACATTAAGCGATATGCTTTATTATGGTGGACCTCAAAAAGGCAGCATGTCGGACAAGGAATCTGCTAACGCCCTTATTGAAGCTGTAAAAAAACCGGAAGTTGTACAAAAAATTATAGGAAACTTCCGTTATAATGGCCCCGACATGAATATAAGGCAGCGGAAAGCGCTTGACGAATACTACAAGATCTTTGAAAATGGGGAACATACCCCTTATGAAATAATTGCTTCAGCAAAGAATCCTCCTGCTCAACCTTCAAGTGGGAGAATGCTTGATACTGAACGCGTCGATGGTGGTTGGAATTCAGTTACGAATGATTCTGATTTCTCGCGGACACAAAATTTTATTGCCGAAAAAATTAGGGATAATACTCCAATAAGCCGATATAGGTACGGTACTCCGTATAGGTCTGAAAATCTTTTGGATTTGAAAGGTACTGCACTCCAAAACTACTTTGTCAAAAATATGGGAACACAAAGTCTAAACAGTAGTATTTTTAGAGTGTTTCCCGACAAGTTCACGCTTTCAAAAAAAGACAAGGCTTATCAAAAAAGCATTGGCCTCGGGAACCTAGATAAATATGTTCTGGAAAAGAAATCGTTCAAGAACTATCCTGAATCGAACGAAATCTCTAACGGAGAAAAGTATAAATATGCAAAGTACGATTTGGAAGATAAAAAATCTAGACGCTTCGACCAGGCCATGACATACGCTCACCGTAATTATAGTGATGCAATGAACAAAGGGGATGTAGATATTTCTTATAAACCTTTTAATGACGCTATGGATTTTACGGCCAATTCTGTATTCAATCAAAAACAATCCTTTAGCTTTGACGATTGGTTCGATGCGTACAAGAATTCTAAAGGATTTACCAACAAATCAAGAATACAGTCTGAAAGAGAACGTCTCGAACCTGCCGTAAGGATGTATCTTGATGAACTGAAAAAATTACCTAGTGACAAGGAATTGACTAGAGAGGTCTTGAAGCAAAGACAAAGAAAGTATGCTCCTAGAAAAGAAGATTTTACTGAAGACAGATACAAGGACTACATGAAAGCCGATTCCCTCGACAAGGTTATCGGCCACACGATAGGCCGCCGCATCGGTGCCGACCGGGCCAAACGCGGAAAGAAAATCTTCTAGCCTTTATTCATTGCCCGACATATTTATCCCTCCTGATACGAGGCCCTTTTATTCATAGGTCGTAACAGAACCTATCGGATAGAAGGGCTTTTTTGTCATGGAAGGTATTTTACAGGCCAACGGAAACAACGGCTTCGCTCCGATGCCGGAAGAAGACGAAGACATCATCACGAAATGCAGGGACTTCCTGAAGCGCGCGAGCGACAGGTGGTGTTCCGACATCGACGACCAGGAACTCGCGCTGGAAGTCGCGGGCGGCAACTTCTGGGGCGTCGGCGAGAACAAGAAACGCTGGGCCATCCTCGACAAGGAAGGCAACGACCTCATCCCGACCATTCCCTACAACAACATTTCGCCGCAGGTGAACGCCATCGCGTCGCCGTTCTCCCGTTCGCCCTTCCACGTGAACCTCGTTGACCGTACGGAAGAGAATGGCGGCAAGACCATCCAGGACGCCATTTCCAAGATCGAGAGTTCCAACAACGCGAAGAATGTGTACCAGCGCGCCTTCACGCGCGGCGTAACGTGCGCCGCCGGTTACGTGGTCGTAGGCACCAGCCTCGCCGACGGCAAGGTGGTTCCCAGCATCGAGTTCATCGCCGACCAGAAGCAGGTCGCAATCGACCCCGACTGCATCGACCCCTCGGGCTGCGACGCGGAGGAAGGCGCCATCATCAGCTACATTTCCGTGACGAAGGCCAAGCGCGAGTATGGCGACGACATTGTGCCGATGGACTACCCGTCGGGACAGCCGCAGATGTCGTTCGTCGGCATCAAGGCGTGGCAGGACAAGACGGACAAGGTGCAGCTCGTCCGCTACTTCCGCAAGGTCACGAAGGAATTCCCCGCGCCGGACGCACAGCCCGGAATGCCGACGAAGACGGTAAAGAGGACTTTCGTCCGCATGCACACGATTTGCGGTGAACGCGAGGTGAAGAAAACCGTGAACCTCATGACCGACATCATCCCTATCGTACGTTTCGCGGGCTACACGGACTACAGCTCCGAATACGGCCAGGTCTATGTCGGCTATGTGCAGAAGATGATGCCGCAGATCGAGCAGATGAGCGTGGCGCTCACGATGCAGGCGCTCCGCATGCGCCGCTGTTCGAACGTCCGCGGCGTGGTCGGCAAGTCGGCCACGGAAGGCTGCGAGGATTACTTCACGGACTTCGAGAAGGGCTCCGCTATGTGGCTCACCTGGAACGACAAGGCTGGCGCACAGCAGCCCCAGCTAGTCAACGACAGCTTCAACACGGCGGACATTTCCGCCGCGCTCCAGGAAGGCCGCCAGACGATGCAGGAGTGTTCCGGCGTGAACCTCTCCGGCCTCGACACTACGCAGCGCACGGCCTACGAGATAATGCAGCAGCAGGTCAACTCGGAATCCAACGTACAGGAACTCTACCTGCACGCGGAAGCCGCCTGTCACGCGCTCGGACGCATCATGCTCGGAATCCTGAACAACGGCGAGGTGCCACAGTTCACGCTCGAAGGCGGTCCGTCCGTCATAACCGCGAAAATGAAAATCCGCTCCGAAATCCAGGCGATAGCCGAGATGGCGGACCCCGCCCACAAGGAACTGTGCGCCATCCGTCTAGCCGAGACAATCGACAGCGACGTGGCGAAGAACATCGCGCAGGACCTGAAGGCGAACACGGAACTGAAGCTCACGGAAGGCCAGGACATCGGCACGATGATGAATGTCGCCGAGAAGCTGAAGGCACAGCTCGACGAGGCGATGGAGAAGCTGGACCAGGTGCAGGCCGAGAACAAGGAACTCGAACGGCGCAATTACGAGCTCGAGCTGGCACAGCAGAACATGAAAAATCAGCAGGAAATACAGAATATCCAGTTCCAGCAACAGATGAAGCTACGCGAGGCGGAACTTGCGGCGAAGAACGCGACAGCCGCAGCGAAGATAGCCGCCGACGAACGGAAGCTCGCCATCGACGCGCAGAAGGCCGTGGACGCGAACCGCGAACAGACTGCCCGGATAATCGCAAACAGGGGGTACTAGCATGCCGAAGGTGCCGAAGAATTTCCTTGACAGGATGGCTGGACTCTTGTCAAAGAAACAAAAGTTTAACGCTATAACTAAGGCAAATCCAATGTTGGACGATTATCATCTAGGTATTCGTTCCATTGATGATGTTAAGGATTTAAACGAAGTAATGGACGACTTCGGTAATCCTGATATTACTAAAGACCTTCTCGAAAACGCCTTAAAACAAGACAATATAAAGGTCTTTTCAAGCCATCCGATAAAAGTAGGCTCTTTCGTTACACCTTCCAGGATGATGGCAAAAGACTATGCCGGTCAAGGTAAGGTTTACGAATTAGACCTGTCTCCTAACGATATTGGATGGCTTAACGGTGATGAAGGACAGGTTGCAAGAGTTGTTAAGTTTGAAAAACCGTATACGGGAAAACCTCTTACAAGGGAAGTTATACTAAAGGCTAACCGATATGGACTGAACAATAGGGACGATTTTTCGAGTTACCATACGACCATTTTGGATGTCGCAAAAGACCTAGGTCAGCAGGGCGTTAATTTG
>JAEIGA010018466.1_pt1 | contig 10626 bp, 11 predicted proteins | sample 9270691 | NCBI WGS metagenome assembly JAEIGA01 (sample SAMN17057246, study PRJNA624740) | gut metagenome | biome: biome; isolation source: fecal sample | host: Bos grunniens | place: China: Xizang | collected 2019 | reverse complement strand
GATTTGAATAACTACTGTGCAAACTATGGTCTGATTACCAAAAGTGATGTTCCGTTGCTTTTGAGTGATTTGATAGGAGCGTCGATGTACTTTGATGACGAGATACGGTTTATTACAGCCCACAGGGTGTGGTCTGATTGGGCGGTCTGGTGCCGAACCGATATTTATGATTCGGTTGTAGAAAAAATTAATAATTATGAGCTAAACCGCTATTGCTATAGTTACAACTATTATGACGGAGACAATGAGGAGTTTCGCTATAGGTATGTTCTTCTGTCCGAAGCTGCATCCAAGGTTTTGCAAAACACTTTGGCAGGTGAGGGTATAGAGCTTGACGGCTGGGATAAAAACGATATTTCTTTGGAAGAGATTTATTTGTGTGATGAGTCGTTGATGTTTTTAAAATCCACCGACAGCATTGCACTTGCAGCGGATAATGGAAGGTATTCATTTATTATTGAAATGTTGGATGAGCAGGGTCAGAAGTTAAAAAAGTATCCTTTAACCTCTGAAAATGCTGAAATAATTAAGGCAGAGCTGGGCTTGGCCGATTATGATTATGAATATTAGATACAACAAACAACCGGCAGTATCATTCGATACTGCCGGTTGTTTGTTACGGACGGTCTTTTTTTAATTTGTTCAGCTTCGGTACAACACCCTCGCCGAATTTGTCGGGATGGTGCATAATATTCTCCGACGGCAGACCTTGTGTAATTGCGGGAAAGTCGCAGTCGGTGGCATTTGAGGGTTGGATTTCATAGGTGCCGTAGGTATTAACCATTTCCTCAGGCGTATTCGGTGTCGGGTCCCAAGGTACCGCCGACGGATTATCAGGCACGTGGAAATTTTCTGCGGTATGCAATTTTTCTGTGTTCTTGTTTAAAAATTGATTTTCTGAATTAACGCCGGATTTCGAATTGTTCAGTTTATTCAAATTAATCATCTCCCGAAGATATTTTAACCGGCTTTTTTAAAAATAAAAAATCTGCCGAGAATTTTCTTCTCGACAGATTTTAAAACTAAATTATTTATTATTGTATTTGTCAATGCAATTCTTAATGCGGTCGATGGGATTGAGCAACGAGCTGATTGAGTTATCATAGTTGATAGTGTCAATTATGTATGCAACATACTTAGACATATCAACGCGTGTGTACCACTCACGCTCCATAAGGTCAGGCTTGTTATAAACAAGGTTGGTGGTGAAAATCTTGTCAATAAGACCGTCCTTATAATACTGGTCGAATTTATCATAGCCCTCAACAAACAAGCCGAAGGTGGTAAAGGCGAATACACGGTTGCAGTTCTTTGCCTTTAGCTGTGCGGCAATGTCTAATAACGAATCACCCGAGGAAATCATATCGTCAACGATAATTAAATCCTTACCTGTAACGTCGTTACCTAAGAACTCGTGGGCCTCAATCGGATTGCGTCCGTTAACAACAATAGAGTAGTTTCTGCGCTTGTAGAACATACCTAACTCTACACCCAAAACAGAGGAGTAGTAAATGCAACGCGACATAGCGCCCTCGTCCGGAGCAACAATCATCAAATGGTCGCGGTCAATCTTGACATCGGGAACGGCACGAAGCAGAGCCTTGATCATCTGATAGGTAGGCTGAACATTGTCAAAGCCGCCCAAAGGAATTGCATTACAAATTCTCGGGTCGTGAGCATCGAAGGTTATGATGTTCTTAACACCTAAGGCAGTAAGTTCCTGCAGAGCCATTGCACAGTCTAATGATTCACGTGCGGTACGGCGGTGCTGTCTTCCTTCATAAAGCATCGGCATAATAACGTTGATACGGCGAGCCTTACCACCCAAAGCGGCAATAACACGCTTTAAATCCTGGAAATGGTCATCCGGACTCATCGGTACGGTTTGTCCGTACATTTTATAGGTTACGCCGTAGTTAAAGCAGTCGCAAATAATATATGCATCAAGACCGCGGGCAGTGTGCTCAACAAGGCCCTTTGCTTCACCGGTGCCGAAACGCGGACACTGAGGGTGAATAACATATGTATGCTCCTCCGGCATACCTCTCCACTGCTGGAGATAGTAGTCTACCTTATCGGCAAACTCCTCACAGCCTCGCATTGCGATAATTGCCATATCGCCATAGGGTAGGTGTTTATAGGTTGCAGTTGTCATTTGATTTCCTCCAAATGTCGGCCTTAAAATCAAAAGCCGTAGTTTCGAAAATTTACATTTCTAATATACCACAAAGCTGACATTTATAAAAGGGTTATTTTGCATTTTTTTATATTTTTTAGCAACTTTACATAAACCGGTGCAGCATATAAACTAATTTTGTCGAATTTCGCCGTTTACGATTAGCTTATAATCACCCGAATGGAGAACCTTTGCCAATTGCTTGGTGTCTTTTATTCGGTTTTGGACAACAATACCGGTCGACCCTAATTGCGGCTCGGAAATTTTATGCAGGTCACTTCCGCAAATGAGCTTTAATTTATGATTTTTACTGAATTTCTCGGCCATATCATTACGGTTTTCAGAATGACCGAAGTTTAGCTCGACACCGTCAAAATACCGATAGTCCGGCATAAAGGTCGGCTCGGGATTATAGGCTCCGATTCTAAAGGGGTGTGCCGCCGACAGAAAACCCTCGTGCTGGCGAACGAATTTTGCAATTTGCTCAATGGTGAAGCTTTTAAATTTCGGCTCAGACTTCAATTCCTCGGGTGTTATGCCGTAAATAAGCACCTCTTTTGAAATGTTAGGCAGATAGGCTTCCTCAATCCCGAAAAGCACATCAAAATCCAAGCGCTCGCCCAAGGCTTTGCCGATTTTCCAGTCATTTTCATAGGCTTCAACAAATTCGTTCCAATCAAGCCTTCGGTCAACTGCCGTACTGCCGCGGTAAAAGTGGTTGGTTATAGCACAACCGGTGTAGCCCAGTTTCTTTAATTCCGGTATAATATCTTCAATTGTTGAGTGAGCACACCGACTGCAGGCAGAGGTATGAATATGCAGCTCGTATTTATACATAACCGAAAGCTCCTTTTATTTTAGCAAGGGGATATGCCAAAAGGTTTTTTATCTCCCGCTGTCTTAATTTAAGTCACATTTAATATAACATTTTAAAACCTGAATTTCAAGTGGGATAAAAACTATACCGTTATACCTTTAAAATTTTGAGTTTTTTATTGCCAAAATTATAATAGTTTGCTATAATAAAATAAATATATGTAAATTGAGAAAGTATGTAGATTTATACCTACTTTAGGGAGGATAATATGAAAGTAACACTTTTGACCCACACACCCGATCCTGAGTTGACGGTGGCTTCTGCCGCAAGGCTTTGCTATTCGCCGTCTACTATTGACGAGGTGCGTGAAAAGCTGACCCCCGAAAAAACGGCAAGCTTTGTTGATATGCTGTCCGAAATCGGTCACGAAAGCCCTATTGAGCACGCCTCGTTTACATTTGGAATTGAGGGTGTGTCACGTGCACTTCTGGCACAGATTACCCGTCACAGAATGGCATCCTTTTCGGTACAAAGTCAGCGTTATGTTGCCGAGGCTCAGTTTGAGTTTGTTACACCTCCTGAAATTGAGTCCGACCCTGAGGCCAAGGCACTCTTTTTAGAGGCAATGGCTAAGGACCAGGAGTACTACGACCGCTTGACTGAAGTATTAAAGCGCCGCCATAAGGCTGATATGATAAAGGACGGTATGGATGAGACCGCTGCCGACCGTACTGCTGAGAAAAAGGCTATTGAGGATGCCCGCTTTGTATTACCTAACGCTTGCGACACTAAAATGATTTTGACGATGAATGCAAGAAGTCTGCACAATTTCTTTAAGCACCGTTGCTGTAACCGAGCTCAGTGGGAAATAAGGGAGCTGGCTGCCGAAATGCTAAAGCTTTGCCGTGAGGCGGCACCCAACCTCTTTAAAAATGCGGGTCCTGCCTGCCTTAACGGTCCCTGTCCCGAAGGCAAAATGACCTGCGGACATATAAAAGAAATGCGTGAAAAATACGCAGTGAAAAGGGACTAATTAAATGGGTAAACTAATTGTAATTGAAGGACTTGACGGCTGCGGAAAGACGACTCAGGTAAGTCTGCTTCCCGAAAGGTTAAAGGAATTGGGATTTGATTCCAAGCTGATTTCGTTTCCGGATTATTCTGACCCGTCCAGCACCTTAGTCAGAATGTATTTAGGCGGTGAGTTCGGTGACAAGCCGGATGCCGTTAACGGTTATGCGGCATCGCTTTTCTATGCTGTTGACAGATATGCGAGCTATAAGCGTCATTGGGCAGATTATTATGCAAACGGCGGAATTGTGGTTTCAGGCAGATATGTTGAGTCGAATGCATATCATCAAATGTCAAAATTACCTGAGAGCGAGTGGGAAAAATATCTTGACTGGCTTTACGAGACCGAGTATGAAAAAACCGCAATTCCAAGACCTGATGCGGTGATTTTTCTCGATATGCCGGTTGAGGTTTCTACTAAAATGGTGGAAAACCGCTATAGCGGTGACGAGTCTAAAAAGGATATCCATGAAAAGGACAATTCTTATCTTCTGGCCTGCCGTAAGGCCGCTTCCTTTGCCGCAAAAAAATGCGGTTGGAATGTAATTAACTGTGCCGACGGTGACAAGCCACGCTCGATTGAGGATATTTCGGACGATATCTTGAAAGTTGTGTTATCCGCAATAAAATAATTTTTCATTTTGGAGACTATATATGTATTACTTGTTTTTATCTCAAGGCTTTGAGGAAACCGAGGCATTGGCAACCTTGGATGTTATTCGCCGTGCCGAGGAGGAAATATATACCGTAGGTGTAGGCGGTAAGGTTATAACGAGCTGTCATCAAATTCCGGTTGTGGCTGACGTTATGGATAGTGAAATCGCACCCGACAAGGACTGTGACGGTATTATTTTACCGGGCGGTATGCCGGGTACACTTAATCTGGAAAAAAGTCCGCTGGTTCAGCAGTTTATTGATTACTGTGTTGAAAATAAAAAAATGATTGCCGCTATTTGCGCCGCACCCTCTATTCTCGGACATAAGGGACTGTTAGAGGGCAAAAAGGCGGTTTGCTTCCCGGGTTTTGAGGAGCAGCTATCAGGTGCCGAGGTGCTTGATTCGGCGGTTGTGACCGACGGTAATATTATTACTGCCTGCGGCGCCGGTGCCGCATTGAAATTCGGTCTTGAAATCGTAAAGTATATTCAAGGCGAGGCCGCCGCAAAGCATTTTTGGAAGGCTATGCTATGCGACCGATAGACATAAGACAGTATAAGCAGGAGCTGCGGGCTTCGATAAAAGAGGCTCGCAAGAATATGGACCCGGAGGAAAAGCAGCGGCTTGACAGTGGCATTGCGCGCAACGTTCAACGGCTTTATCAGTACCGCTCCGCCAAGACGGTTTTGGTATACGTTTCGACGGTTATTGAGGTTGACACCTTTAAAATAATCGAAAACTGCTGGCGTGACGGAAAACGGGTGGCAGTACCGAGATGTATTGACGGTACACGGCTTATGGATTTTCATTATATCACTTCGTTTGACGATTTAAAGCCGGGGGCATTCGGAGTTTTAGAACCGGACGAGGCCTTGCCTGTGGTTGAGGATTTTACCGGATGCTTAATGCTGCTGCCGGCACTGTCGATTGACTATTTGGGCTACCGCTTAGGCTACGGCAAGGGCTATTATGACCGCTATATGTCAAGGTTCTCGGGCTCTTGTGCCGGTATTTGCTATTCCGAATATATCAGGCGTCATATGTACCACGGCAGGTTTGACCGTCCGGTTGACGTTATTGTGACCGAAAAGTGGATTAAGGACGTGTCGGGTCGCAGGGAAACTCAGCGTAGAAAGTTTTCACGTCAGTTTTAATATTTACCCAGCTTTAAATGGAGGTAAAAAATGAAAAACGATATTTTCAAAATCGGCGATGAAGCCGATTTCTTGAAAAATAATACATATTCTAACGAAATCGAAGATGACGGGGATTTTAAAATTTCAAAATCCTCTAAGGTGTCCTCGTATGATAATAACGAGGGTATTCTTGACGACAGCCGTCTTTCGGACGACTTTATTATCGGTCAGGACTTTTTTATTGACAGTACTGTTGCCGATGAAATCGAAGAGGTAAAGCCAAAAGAGCCTCAAAAGAAAAAGCGTAAAAAGCGTAAGAAAATGACGGCTGGACAGGGCTGTCTTATGTCGGTTATTTGGATGGCGGCAATACTTATTGTTTCAATCAGTGCCGCTTCAATGATACTTTATTTCGGTATGGATTATTTGGGCGTCAGCCTGGATACCGACTCTGCCGAGGAAAACATTGAAATTGTTGTTTTAGAGGGTACAAGTGCCAAGCAAATCGCTGAAATGCTGGAGAAAAAGGGTGTTATTGACAGTCCGCTTTTCTTTAGATTTTACGCAAGTCAGGGTGGTTATGCACCTAAATTCCGCGACGGTATTTTTTATTTCAGCAAACAGGACAGTTATGAGGATATAGTTGATAAGCTAATCAAGCAGGGTACTCAGGCAAGTCAGATCAAGGTCACCATTCCCGAGGGCTATGATATTGATAAGATTGCCAAGCGGCTTGAGGAAAACAAGGTTTGTACCGCCTCACAGTTTAAAGCCGCGGTAAACGAGGCTACTTATGAAAAATACGGCTATGATTTCTTGAAAACCATAAAGCTGGAGAATCAGGGTGTGCACTACCGTCTTGAGGGTTATTTATTCCCTGATACCTATTATTTTTATCAAACCAACAACAAGACCGGCGCCGAGCAGGCTATCAAAAAAATGCTCGATAACTTTGATAAAAAGGTTACCGTAGGCTTAAGAGCTGAAATTCAGCGAGCAGGAAGAAGCTTACACGATGTTATAACTATGGCTTCGATTATCGAAATGGAAGCTTCGGTGGCAACTTACGAAACCAAGCAAAAGGTGTCGGCGGTCTTCTGGAACCGAATTGACAATTGGGGTGAGCAGGCATATCTGCAGTCCGACCCGACCACAAAATATGCCTACAATACCGAAAGGTACAACACCTATAAAGCCAAAGGCTTGCCGCCGGGTGGCTACTGTAACCCGAGTATTGATGCAATAAAGGCGGCAATTTATCCTAAAGAGGGCAGTGCAGATTATTTCTTCGTGACCGATAAAAATATGAAGTTCTATTTCTCTAAAACCAATGAAGAGCATAACAGTGTTATTAAAGAGCTTAAGAACAAGGGAATGTGGGTTGAACCTTAAAAATGACAGAAAATTTATTAAAAAAACCCGAGCTGCTTTGTCCCTCGGGCGATATTGAGCGTTTAAAGGCGGCGGTTGATTTCGGTGCGGATGCGGTATATTTAGCCGGTGAGGAATTCGGTATGCGTACTGCCGCAACCAATTTCGGCGAGGACGATTTAAGAAAAGGTACCGCCTATGCTCACGAAAAAGGGGTAAAGGTTTTTGTTACCTGCAATACTCTGCCACATAATGATGAAATTCCGAGGCTGCCTGCATTTTTGGAACTGCTGGCTGATATCGGGGTTGACGGAATCATTGCTTCGGATATCGGTACAATGGGCTTGGTCAAAAAATATGCTCCCAAGCAGGAGTTGCACGTTTCGGTGCAATCAGGTATCGTGAATTACGAAACGGCCAATGCCTTTTACAATATGGGTGCTAAGCGCGTGGTTGTTGCTCGTGAGCTTTCGTTGGACGAGATTGCCGAAATCAGGGCAAAAACTCCTAAAGAGCTTGACATTGAAGCCTTTTGTCACGGAGCAATGTGTGTTTCCTTTTCGGCAAGGTGTCTTCTGTCCTCGTATATGACGGGACGTGACGCTAACCGAGGGGATTGCGCGCAGTCCTGTCGGTGGAGCTATTCCTTAATGGAGCAAAAGCGTCCGGGACAGTATTTTGATATTACCGAAACCGATAAGGGAACCTATATTCTTAATGCGAATGACCTCTGTATGGCGGCTCATATCGGTAAAATGATTGAGGCCGGTGTGCATAGTTTTAAGATTGAGGGCAGAGCTAAATCGCACTATTATACCGCCGTTACGGCAAATGCGTATAGAGGTGCAATTGACAGCTGTCTTGCGGACCCTGAAGCACCGGTGCCTGACTGGGTTTTGGGTGAGCTTGAGAAAATCAGCCACCGTCCTTATTCTACCGGATTTTATTTCGGTGTGCCTAAGGCTGAGCAAACCTATTTATCGGCCGGCTATATTCGGGATTACTCGGTTGCGGGTGTGGTTAAAAATTGGGAAAACGGTGTACTATCGTTAGAACTTAAAAATAAGTTTTTAAAGGGTCAGGAGCTGGATTGTCTTCAGCCAAAGCAGGAGCCGTTTATTTTGAAGGCTGATGAAATGTTTGATGATAAGGGTAACGCCATTGATTCGGCGCCTCATCCGATGATGACGGTTAAAATTCCCTGTGAGCGTCCGGTTGCCGTCGGCTCGCTTTTAAGAATGAAGGCTGAAATTTGATTAAATCATCCTATTTGTTGCAAAATAAATAGGGTGATTTTTTATGTCTTCATATTATAAAAGAGCGTTGGTATGCTTTATGTGTATTTTAATTGCAATGCTTGTGTGCTCGGCTCGGGTTATAACGGTAGCAACCGATACTAAGCTTAGTGAGGCGGCTGTAAAGCAATCGACCAAAAGCATAACGGTGGCTTTAAGCCGAGGTGAAATAGTTGACTGTAACGGACGGTCACTTACCTCAAACGGCTATACTGCCGCAACCGTCGTTTTGCCGACCGACTATGCCTCAGTGCATTTAAGTGAAATGCTCAAAGGAAAAGAGCTGACCGATTCTATAAATAAATTAAGGCAGGGGCAAAGTGTTACGGTATGGGGTAAGCAACCGGCAACGAAGGGTAGCTGGCACACGTTTTTTGTGCCGATAAGGTACGGCAGTCTTACCCATGTTTTGGGGTATACCGACAGTGAGGGGCACGGAGTTTCGGGGCTTGAAAGGTATTATGACAGTCTGCTTTATACCGATGAAAAATATAGTATCAGCTATACCGCCGACCCTCGGGGGCGGATGCTTTTAGGAATGGAATTTACGGTTAATGAGCCAAAGCCTTCGGGGGAAATAACTTTAACGGTTGACAGTGATATTCAAGATGTTACTGAGCAGGCTATGTTAGAGGTTGAGCGTGGTGCGGCGGTAGTGCTTGAGGCTAAAACCGGTAAAATCAAGGCTGTCTGCAGCCGCCCAAACTTTGACCCTGAAAATTTAGCCCAATATTTAAACGATGCAAATTCACCGTTGATTAACCGGGCAGTTTACTCATATAATGTCGGTTCGGTATTCAAGCCGGTCATTGCCGCTGCGGCCATTGAAAATGGACTTTCCGACTACCGTTACAGTTGCACCGGAAGTGTAACGGTAGGGGATGTAACCTTTAAGTGTCATAAAATAAGCGGTCACGGTGAACTGGGTATGAAGGAGGCTATTGCACAGTCCTGCAATACGTATTTTTATACCTTGGCAGAATATTTGGGCGCCGAAAAAACCTTAAATACGGCGTCGGTGTTTCGATTCGGTCAGGAACTCAACTGCAACGGCGGATTGGTTTCGGCCAAGGGCAGTATACCGAGCCTCGAAAAGCTTAATACTTTGCCGGCAGAGTTGAGTAATTTCAGTATCGGTCAGGGAGATTTAATGTTAAGTCCGATAGCATTGTCTACTTTATACTGTGCTATAGTAAATAACGGTGAGTACCGTTTGCCTTATCTGGTGCAAAAAACACAAGTCGACGGCAAATCACAAGTCTTTGAACCGTCATTACCGACCGTGGCCTTCAAGAAAAGCACCGCTGACACCTTAAAGGAGTATCTTAAAAATGCTCTCGAAAACGGTACAGGAAGTGCGGCCTTTAGCGAGGGTATTTCGGCAGGTGGTAAGACAGGTACTGCTCAAACCGGCTGGAGGGAAAACGGACGCAGAGTTTTAAACGGTTGGTTTTGCGGATTTTTCGAGGGCAAAATCACCGATTATGTTATAGTGATAGTTAAGGAGGATGTAAAGTCAGGCTCGGCCGACTGTGCACCGATTTTCAAAAAAATTACCGAGAATTTGAAAAGTTTCGGGTTTTAATGATTGCAACGGCGACTAAATGGTGATAAAATGAGTGTTAGAAAATTTTTGGGGATGAAAAAATGACAGATTTGGAAAAGGCACGAGAGTTTTTCAAGGGTGACTTATATGCGACCGATACCACCGGTATTGTAATAGAAGAGGTTGGTGAGCATTACGCTAAATGCAGTCTAAGGCTTGACCGACGTCATATGAATGCAATAGGACATCCAATGGGCGGTGTGATGTATACCTTGGCCGATTTTACCTTTGCGGTTTCGACCAATCTTGATTCAGAGTGTGTTACGGTTACCACAGTCAGTCAGATTTGTTATTTAAGTGCTGTTAAAGGTGATACGCTTTTCTGCGAAAGCAGGGTATTAAAGGACGGTAAAACCACCTGCTTTTATGAAATGACGGTGACCGATAATCTCGGCACCAAGGTTGCGGTTATAACCACTACCGGTGCTCATTTGTATAAGTAAAACAAAAAAGCGGAGATGTGTATAACACATCTCCGCTTTATGCAATTCAGAATT
>JAEIGA010018465.1_pt1 | contig 10627 bp, 8 predicted proteins | sample 9270691 | NCBI WGS metagenome assembly JAEIGA01 (sample SAMN17057246, study PRJNA624740) | gut metagenome | biome: biome; isolation source: fecal sample | host: Bos grunniens | place: China: Xizang | collected 2019 | reverse complement strand
TAACAGCATTCCGATCGCGATCAGTATCCTCATATCATTGCATCCTCTTTCAAAAATACATCCAGTACTCTGTTAAAACGATCAGGCTGATGCCAATATGCCCAGTGATCATCATTTTCAAATACAGCCAGACCTGCATCAGGCATTTCCTTTTCCATCTGCTGTCCCATCCAGAGAGGAACGGCATCATCATTTTCACCCCATACCAGGAGTACAGGACACAGAACATCTTTCAGCACCGGTGTCACATCATCATTCACCACTTTAACGAATGTCGCCCTCATGACACCTTCTGCCGCACGATAATCGGCACTGCCGCTGTTCTTCTGCAATTCCGCGAGTTTATCAGTCTGTCCGGTCACCTTCAGCAGCCATTTTCCTGCCTTGTACACCTTGGTTTTAACCTGATAATCAAGTCCGCGCTTTGGACGTATGCCGGCTGCTCCTGTCAAACACATTTTGCGCACATCATGATGTACGGCGGCATAGCGTATCGCAACACGGCATCCAAAAGAATGCGCAATTATGATTGGATTAGTGATCCCGTTTTTTTCTATAAACTCTTCCAGGAATACAACATAGTCGGGAACACCCCATGGTTCCTGCGGATCACAGCTTTCACCGAATCCCGGAAAATCCAGATTCCAGACAGAAAAACGATCACTCAGATGTGATTCGATCACAGACATCATCTGCATGTTCTGTCCCCATCCATGCAGCAGGATCACATCATTGCCGGTACCTGAATGTCTGTATTCAGTTTCTATTCCATTAAATACGTCTCTCATAATTTACGCAGTACATTTTACTAAAAAAACAGCTCTTCGTTAAGAACCCGAAGTGCTGTTTCCCTGATTTGTTTCCTGTTTCAGCAGTTTATTTGCCTTCTGCTGCTCACGTTCTTCTTTTTTGCGTTCTTTCTGGATCGCACGGAGTTCCTTTTTCGACACTTCACGCCAGACCCGGAAGCAGACACCGACCGGAAGATTTTCTGCTTCAACCTTATATCCATAAGTTGTGACAACTTTGTATACGATCGACAGACCCAGTCCGAACTGTCCGTCTGACCCCTTTTCATACGGTTTGAACAGTTTTGCCTTTCTGTCCGCATCGATCTGTTTTCCGTCATTGCTGACTTTCAGTTCACCGGGACTCAGTTCAAGGATGATCTTGCTGTCGGCGTAACGAAGTGCGTTGTCTACCAGATTCTCAACAACGATCCTCCAGGGATCCTCATCCCCATGGAATCTGACATCCCTGTCAATATTCGTTTCAAACGTGATCTCAGGACGGATGACTTTGAGCGAAAGCAGCACCTTATCGATCACTTCACTCATGTTGAGATTATCCCCTTCCGGACAATCATCCAGCAGATATTCCATTTTGTTCAGCTGGATCAGGCTTCTGACCTTTTTCTCCAGCCTGTTTGCATGTTCAATAATGACATCGATCGATTTTTCCAGTGAGCCATAAGGATAGATACCATCTTTAATGCTTTCACCATATGAACGGATGGTTGCGATCGGTGTCTTCAGGTCATGCGAAATATTCTGGATCATTTCCTGCTTGTCAGCTTTCTGTTTCTGCAGTTCAAATTCCATTTCACGCAGCGCATCAGCGAGTTCACCGATCTCATCGCGTCTGTCTACCATCAGCATTGCCGGTTCATCTTTACGGATGTGCGTGATATACGCTTTGATCTGGTTCAAAGGCCTGATCAGGGAGCTGATCCACAGCATCAGCAGGAAGAACAGAATACCGACAACGATAATATTCAGATTGATGATATTGTTGACCAGCAGCGCACGGAACTGCGTCTCATACGATGCAGGCATCAGCGATACCAGATATCTGTTGTTTTCCAGCGGAGTGACCGTATACAGTACTTCCTGTCTGATCCCATCACTGATCTTTGTCAATTCAAAGTCGGATGTTTCGCTGCCGATGACAGCAGCATTTGCGCGTATATCGATCTGCTCATCATCCGAGAACACGCCGCTGCTGAGCATGATAAAACTGTCGTTCTTTTTGTCATAGATGCCATGTATGATGCTTGTATTATCACCATCATCAATAACAGGAACGATATCCGGATAGCTTTTCAGGTAAAATTCCATCGCTGACTGCGAACTATGCAGCATCCTGTACATTTCATTGTCTGTAAAAACATTAATAGACGGTGTCAGAACCGCCATTAAAAACGCACAGAATACTGTGATAACCAGAAAAACAATTGTGACGAGCTGCTGGGACAGAGAAAACTCCCGCAGCCAAAGATATATACGTTTCATCAGCTTAATCGATATCCGAATCCGTAAATTGTATGAATGCTGAGATTCGGCATTTTCTTTCTCAGTCTCCTCAGAGTATCATCAACGACCCTGTCGCTTCCGAAATAATTCGTTTCCCAAACATGCTCAAGGATCTGTTCTCTAGAAAATGCTGTCTCCCTGTTCTTAACAAACAGCATCAGCAGGTCGAATTCTTTTGTTGTCAGATCGATCGCTGTATCGTGATCAAAAACAACTCTCTGTGTCTCATCGATCTCATATCCATCGACGCTGATCCTCTGATTTTCATCTTTGTACGTTCTGCGCATGATGTTGTTGACACGCAGCACCAGTTCCTTCGGTGAGAACGGTTTTGTAATATAGTCATCACTTCCCTTTTCCAGGCCGATGATCCTGTCAAATTCCTTATCACGTGCGGACATGAAGATAACCGGAACATCCGGTGCATGTGTGCGGATCTCCTCGATCAGATCAAATCCGCTCTTGTCCCCAAGCATAATATCAAGTATCCACAGATGGACATCATCATCACTTGTATGAATGGAAGCCTCATCAAACGTCAGATATGAACGAACCTCGTATCCTTCTTTTTCCAGGTATCTCTTGACCAGTTCGTTCAGATCCCGCTCATCTTCTACAATTGAAATTACTTTTTTCATAGTCATAACCTTCTTTCAACATTTTATCACAGATAAGCTGAAGTAATGAACAGGTGTATCGGAAGAGAAACAAACATAAAAAGATTTCAGCAGCCTTACTGCCCCATGATCCTTTCCTGCAATACATACTGTTTTCCATCAGACAAACCGCACATTTTTCATGACGTTTTCCCGCCTTTCTCATGCTGTGCATTTGCACAGATGATACGTTGACGAAACGATCCAATACTGCTATTGTGAACTCGAATCAATCGGTTATATTATGCGTTTGCATATTTTGCAGATTAAATAAAAGGCAAATGCACATACGCATATGACCGTCCGGAAATGTTCTTCGGGAACATCTTCCGGCATTCAAGACCTCAGTCCAGACAAGGAGAGCAGAAAATGCATAACAAACTCACGGTATTAACTGCTGCTGCACTGACCATGACGCTAGCAGCCTGTAATTCCCCCAAATCTCTTCCGGATGAACCGTATGAACCATCTGCATATCATCTATATCCCGCCCCTGACAATGCATATGTCGGAGATACCATGCCCTTTGTCACCGACGAAGGAGAACTGGAACTCTATTATCTGTATGACACTGATCATAACGGGCAAGGCTATCATCCGGTCTGGAAGTATTCCACGAAAAACCTGTATGACTATCAGGATCATGGAATGGTCCTGAACTACGGGCTGATGTCAGAGCCCGATCCGGCGATCGGAACCGGTTCAGTGCTAAAGGATCATGATGGTCTCTATCACCTGTTCTATACCGGACATAATGATACCGGCAACGGCGGTAAAGGAAAAGAATGCGTCATGCACGCTGTAAGCACCGACCGCGAAAACTGGACCAAGATCCCCGAAGACACATTCTTCAGCGAAGATAACTATTCCAAAGACGATTTCCGTGATCCCGAAGTATTCTGGTCGGAAGAAGACGGATGTTACTGGCTGCTCATTGCCGCAAGGGAAAACACTTTGGGCGGTGTAGTCGCAAAGTACACATCTGCGGATCTGAAAAACTGGGAATTCCATGGTCCCATCTATTCTCCCCGTCAGCAGTATATGCTTGAGTGTCCTGATCTCTTCAAGATGGGAGATAAATACTACCTGACTTACAGCTGGGACTGCGTTACATATTATGCTGTCGGAGATTCCATGAACGGCCCTTTTACAGCACCGGAAGATAATGTACTGGACGGCAACGGTTTTATATTCTATGCCGCCAAGACAGCAGAACTGAATGGAGCAAGATACCTCTGCGGATGGCTGGGACGTGCCGGGCTGACGGAAGACTCCGGAATCTATCAGTGGGCAGGAAATGTCCTGAATCACCAGCTCGTACAGAAAGAAGACGGAACGCTCGGAGTCAGAGCACCGGAAACATTCTCTGAGTATTTCACCGCAGACAAACCTTTCAAAGCTGTCAAAAAACAGGGAAATGCAAAAATCAAAAACAACACGGTAACAGTCGCCGCAACCGACAAAGAATATGCAATTGCAGATATGGGTACCCGCCCGGTATCCCTTATGCTCGAATGCGATGTTAAGATGTCCGCAGACAGCCGTGTCGGCTTTGCCTTCGGTGGCAGTCAGAATGATCCGATCTATACAGCACTCTGTCTTGACGCCAGCAGGAATCTTCTGCATTACGAAGGCTATGAACTTGAAGACCTCGCACGGTTCGATCCGGCTGCTTTCACAAGATTCGATTTTGACAAATCAGAAAACCATCATGTAACACTTGTATGTGAAAACGAGATCGTCATCCTCTACATTGACGACGCAAAAGCGTTCAGTTCAAGGATCCGCCATTCCACCAATGGAGCACATATCTGCTTGTTTGCTGAATCCGGAAATGCTGAATTCTCAAATATTACGATCAAAGTGCCCGGTGAATAATATTCAATCAGCGATCTCTGTGAATTTTCAACGTTGCAGAACAGTCATGCGGGAACTGCCTGAACAGGCAGACAGCCCGCTTTTTTATTTTTATCAGGATAATTTTTTCAAAATGTTGCATATACCGTGCGTCTTTACTGATTTATCCATACAATAGGTACATGAAAACACTTTGGAAACTGAGCAAGGAAGCGCTGCGCTATAAAGGATTATACTTTTTGGCAATCTTTGCGACGCTTTCTCTGACAATGGTAAATCTGGCCGCACCGAAAGTACTGGCCGCAATGACCGGCATCGTGGAACAAGGCGTCAACGAAGAAAGCCTTGCCAGCATCAGACAGCTGACCATGATCCTGATCGCACTCTATCTGTCACGTGTATTATTCCGTTTTTTAAGCAACTATATGGCACACAAAGCTGCCTGGTATCTGGTCGGAGATCTGCGCACCAGGACGTATGATAAACTGGAACGCATGCATCTGGGATTCTTCCATGACAAGCAGACCGGTGACCTGATGAGCAGGATCGTCAATGACACCAGGGATTTTGAACTGCTGTATGCACATATGATTCCGGAATCGATCACCAATATCGTGACTTTCCTCGGCGTACTCATCATTCTTCTCAGCATAAACGCGAAGCTGGCACTGATCACCTGTGCCCCGATTCCGTTTATTCTGGTTTCCGGTATCATCTTTGCCAAAAAGGTCAGACCTTATTTCCGTATCTCACAGGCAAAAATGGGCGAGCTCAACGGCAAGCTGCAGGACAATCTTTCCGGTATCCATGAGATCCAGTCATTCGGCCGTGAGGCATATGAGACAGGAAGAGTCAACGAGAAGAACTTCGCCCACGTCAGGGCAATGCTCACCGCATTAAAAATCAGTGCTGTGTTCCATCCGTTCGTTGAATTCATTTCATCCACAGGAACCATCCTGGTAGTCGGATTCGGCGGCTGGCTGGCATACAAGGAAGGTCTCAGAGTAGAAGACATCGTCGCCTTCCTGCTTTACCTGTCACTTTTCTACCAGCCGGTAACCGGTCTGGCAAACCTTGTAGAAAACATGCAGCAGTCATTGGCCGGGGCTGAACGCGTCATGATGATCCTTGATGCGCCGTGTGAAATACAGGATAAAGAAGGAGCCGTTGATCTGGAAACATGTGAAGGCGGAATCTCTTTCGATCATGTCAGCTTCTCCTATATGCCGGAACAACCTGTCCTGAACGATATTTCCTTTACCTGTAAGCCCGGTGAAATGCTGGCACTGGTAGGACCGACAGGTGTCGGCAAAACTACGATCACCCAGCTGATCTCCAGATTCTATGAACCTTGTGAAGGACGGATCCTCATAGACAACATGGATATTCAGGATATCACGATCGAAAGTCTGAGAAAAAACATCTCAGTAGTACTGCAGGATACATTCCTGTTCAATGGTACGATTGCAGAAAACATCAGCTATGCAAGACCGGATGCCGCAATGGACGAGATCCGGGAAGCAGCCAAAGCTGCCAATATTGATACCGAGATCATGGCAATGCCGGACGGCTACGACACCCGGACAGGCGAACGCGGCATCAGACTCTCCGGCGGTCAGAAACAGAGGATCGCCATAGCCAGAGCTATCCTTCGGAGATCCCCGATCATCATTCTGGATGAAGCTACCGCTGCCGTCGACGTAGAGACCGAACAGCAGATCCGCAATGCGATTGCCAACCTTACAGGGAAAAGAACGATTATCGCAATTGCCCACAGACTCAGCACCGTACGAAGTGCAGATCAGATCCTTGTCATCGAAGACGGCATAATCAGTGAATACGGTACCCATGAAGAACTGCTGGAACTGGGCGGAACTTACGCCCATATGAACGACATCCAAAGCAGTGAAGCATAACCAGCAAAGAAGCGCGTTCAGCGCTTTTTTTCCGGTTTTTGATCAGTTTTTTCAGGTCCTTCGCTTATACACAGGTTTCCGATAATACTCCTGCATACATGAAAAAAGCTGCAGTACATCAGGCTAAACCTTGTTTTCTGCAGCTCAGTTTTATTTTGATTTTCCTCAGCCGTTATTGACGTCCGCTTCCGTATTCGTCTCTGAATCAGTGTTTGACTCACCCAGCACGTTCAGCGTATAGGTCGCTTCTGTCAGCGTGTATGTCACCAGACCGCCATTAGGCTGTTCCACCTGCAGCGGGAACTCCTGAAGTCCCGGTACAGCGTTCAGCATGTCAACATAAACAACAATATCATCTGCCGTTATGGAAGCGATATTTTCTTCCGTACCGAAGACCATAACACTTGTTGTTGTCTGGTTGTTTGGCTGTGATGCTTTGTAGTTATTGACGTTGTTGCGATAGTTGATCTTTACATCAGTTACTTCTTTCGTCATGCCTTCTCCAAGCACAACATTCATCGTGATCTGATTGATGTTCGATGAATTAACTCCTGCCGGCAGTGCGATCGGTCTTAAGAGCGTCGATTCATCCTTAGTCAGAGTAGATGCGTTCAGGGTTACCGCCACTTTATCGATCTGACTCAATACTGACTGCGGACCGTAAATGGTTACTGTCTGCTGGTCCATAGAGATCGACTCAATAGCCTTTCCTTCAGGTGCCTCACCGGTAACTTCCACTTCGATCGGGACTGTCTTGTTAGGTGAGGTGACCGGTACCGTTACACTGACCGTACTCGGTACGATACTTGCATCAACAGGCTGTCCGCTGGAGTTATAAACGACCAGTTTCGCTTCCTGTGTAAAGTCTCCTGTCTGTCCGGATACATCGATCAAAGCTTTGACAAACGCGATGCTGGACAGCGTATCTTTGGATGCACGGACATTGACCTTTGTATACTCAAATACCGGTGTACCGACACTGTAGATCGAGTCCATCTTATCCTGGTTGACAAAGTCATAGGACAGATCAAACTGCTGTGTCGTCTTTTTCTTCAGGGTAATGATGACATTCGACGGATCGATCTTGACCGATACACTGTCACCGTATCCTTCAGTAGTGAGTTTTACCTGATGTGTTCCCTCTGTCAGGCCTTCCAGGTCAGCAACTACCGTGCCTCTTGAATTGATCGCATTGTTGACGGAAGTTGTATCACCGCTGATCGTAATATCAGCAGTCTCCGGCAATCCGCTCAGTTCAAATGTATCAGTGTTGTACTTGGCTGTGATTGTAACACCGTTTCTGTCCTTACTGTAAGTCAAAGGTGTATACAGCGACGCGACAGTGCTGGCATTGACGATAAACCACATCATGATCGCAAGGATCAGTGAAACAAGCTTGGCATATCTTGTGTTGAACAATGTTCTGTCGATCATCGTTGAAAACCAGCGGATCAGTTTAAGAGCATTATCCAGCAGGTTCTGTGACTTATCTGCCATCATCTTGCTCTGATTGGCAATACGGTTGGCAAGTTCAGTCTTGCTGTTGGATTCTTCCCTTTCGGAAGTATTCAGACGATTCTTGTTTTCACTCATACCGCGTCACCTCCTTTGTTTATATCAGAGGTATCAATCGAATCGGTATTCATATGATCGACCATACGGAACGTGCTGTCAAAATCATCATCAAATCCCATCAGTTTGGAAATATCAAGCTTGGTCGTATCAAAGAGTTTCTCAGGATCCTGTTCTTCCTGTGCAGTTTCCTGCAGTTCTTCATCTGTTGCATACGGATCAACAGGCGGGACAGGTTCCATTCTGCCTTCGTTCAGTTTCTGAAGCGTCATCTCTCTGGCATTCCTGACATCTTCAGCAGTCATACGTTCTTCCGTATTTTCCACAGGAATCTCAGGTTCAGGCATTTCCGGAACTGCTTCTTCCTGAACAGGCTCCTGTACTGCAGGCTCCTCATGAATGCTGACAGGCTTGATCCAGTCGGTGTCATGCTGCTCAGGATAACTCGGTACCGGGCGTTCCTTCTTTTTCGGGAGCTTGATAGAATCAAGTTCTTCTTCCAGCTGAGTGATCCGGTCTTCATCCTTTCCGTTATTATCATGACGTGAGAACAGACCGGAGAAGATCCCCTTCTTATCTTCAGTCACAGTTTCCTGTTCAGGTTCCTGTGCAGGTGCGATCACTTCTTCAACTTCGATCTTATTGCTTTGAGATGATTCTTCAGACTGTTTCTTGATTGCAAGAACGGATAACACACCGGTATCCCCTCTGCGTGTCATCTTTTCATCTTTACCTGCTGTTTTCGGGATCGTAACATCCGGTGCAGTAATATCATCTTCGATCAGCACTTCTCTCGGAGCCTGACCCTGTGAATTCCTGCCTGACCCTCTGACCTCGGTTTCTTCACCGCAGATCACACGCATCAGATGTTCACGAAGCTGTTTCGTATTGACCTTAAAGATCTTGCCGCCCTCAGTAATGCTGATAGCTCCCGTCTCTTCGGATACTACGATCGTTACAGCATCCGTGATCTCACTGATACCGATTGCTGCCCTGTGACGTGCGCCGTAACGGGAAGGAAGTTCCAGATTCGTAGGAGGGAAATAAGCACTTGCGCATGCTATTTTATCTCCCTGTATGATGACCGCACCATCGTGCAGCGGTGTAGAAGTTACAAAGATAGATGTCAGCAATTCTGCCGTAACATCTGAATTAAGTTTCGTTCCGGTAGATATAAAGTCTTCCAGTGAATGTGACTGTTCTATGGATATCAGAGCACCGGTCTGGTCCTGTGATAAAAGCATCGCTGCTTTTACGATCTGATCGACCAGATTTTCCTTTTCATTTCCGGTCAAAGTGCTGATCCTGGAGAAAACATTTGTTTTTCCAAGACGTTCCAGCAATTGTCTCAACTCAGGCTGGAACAGAATGATAATCGCAAGAAATCCCCAGTTCAGGAATATATCGGCGAAGTATTCCAGAGTCTTCAGACCAAGCAATTTCGCAATACCGTCAACAACTATGATCAGGAGAACCCCTTTAAAAATCTGTATCGTTCTGGAGTTTGTGCGGATCAGACGAAGCACAGTATTAAATACAAGCCACACAATGAAAATATCCAGGAATATGATCACAAAAGTGCGCAAACTATCCAGTCTTAAAGTAAGGTTATAAGAAGCCAAAGCAAACACCCCTTTCGTCTTTCGATTATAACACACTTAAAGTATACAGGTCACTTTCACCTGTATATCACCGGATAAACATTAAAACATTGCCCTTTCGGGCAATGATTTTACAGAAGTTCTTTCACGCGTTCAGCGATCTCAGCAGGTTCTGCTGTCGGCTCAAACCTGTCAGTCACGTTCCCTTCCCTGTCGATCAGGAACTTTGTGAAATTCCACTTGATATCAGGTGAGTCAGCATAATTCGGATCCTTTTCACGGAACATCTTGTCCAGGAGCGGTCCAAGTTTGGTATCCAGATTGAATCCCGCAAAACCTTTCTGGGACTTCAGGAATGTAAACAGCGGAGCCTCATTTTCACCGTTCACATCAACCTTTTTGAAGCGGGGGAATTCAGTCTGATAATTCAGTGTGCAGAACTGGTGGATCTCCTCATCACTTCCCGGGGCCTGTGCTCCGAACTGATTGCACGGGAAGTCCAGAATTTCAAAACCCTGTTCATTCAGTTCCCTGTAAATAGCTTCCAGGCCTTCATATTGAGGTGTGAATCCGCATCTTGTTGCGGTGTTGACGATCAGGAGTACTTTTCCTTTGTACGTTCCAAGACTAACATCATTGCCCTGGTTGTCTTTAACTGTAAATGAATAAATATCTGTCATATGATTGCCTCCGCCAAAATTTTATCATATGTC
>JAEIGA010018464.1_pt1 | contig 10627 bp, 6 predicted proteins | sample 9270691 | NCBI WGS metagenome assembly JAEIGA01 (sample SAMN17057246, study PRJNA624740) | gut metagenome | biome: biome; isolation source: fecal sample | host: Bos grunniens | place: China: Xizang | collected 2019 | reverse complement strand
GATATAAGGTAATGTATTTCCCAATTACCTTCCGACCACGTCAGGGTGGTAAAAATTCAATTAATATGAAAAAGATTTTTAAAATTGGTGCAAAAGCATTTATGGATTTTGCTGAATTAGGAAAAACTTTTAGTAAATATGGAAAAGGGAAAAAAGGATGAAATTTAAAATTGGTTTAGGGGTTCGTACGGTTCTTTTAGCGATGTTATTATCAACCAGTACATTTCTGTTGAAAGAAGATGCAACCGTATTTTTGAAGTGGTGGATTTGTCTAGTGATACTGGGAATTGGATTTTTGCCACTTGGACAGGCATTGTGTGGCAATTTTGCAGATAAAGGTTGGATTATTTCTAAAGTTTTGGGTGTTGCAGGAACTGGTTTTGTGGTATGGGTTTTGACCTGTTGTAAAATTACAAAATTTACAGGTCCAACGTGTATGATTCTTTCTGTTCTTTGTGTTTTGTTGAATTGGTTGATTTATTTTTTGGTAAAGAAGAACAAACAACAAAATGGATTTACGCAAGAACAGCTTTTGGCGGCATTTGATGGTGAATTGGTACTGTTATTGTTTTTCCTTGCTTGGACTTATGTAGCAGGATTTCGACCAGCAGCCTATGGAACAGAAAAATTCATGGACTTTGGATTTATGATGTCTATGATGCGAAGTGAAGTGTTGCCTGCACCAGATATGTGGTACGCAGGAGAGCCTTTGAACTATTACTATGGTGGTCAGTATTTTGCTGTGTTTTTGACAAAATTAACGCAGACAGAAGTGGCTCAAACCTATAATCTGATGAGAACCTTAGTTGCAGGTTTTGCGTTTGCCCTTCCATTTGTTTTGGTACGTCAGATGGTTTGGGATTTGCATACCGAAAATCATTGGAGAAAAACAAATTCTGCGAACATTGCAGGTATTTTGGCAGGAGCAGGTGTTTCTCTGGCAGGAAATATGCATTACGTAGTGGTTGGAAAGGTACTTCCTTGGATTCGTCAGACCTTTCACCTTCCTGAGAGTGACTATTCGTATTGGTTTCCAAACTCTACCCGATACATTGGTTACTATCCAGAAGGAAATGACAAAACCATTCACGAATTTCCTTCCTATTCCTTTGTATTAGGAGATTTGCATGCGCATGTGGTCAATGTATTCTTTGTGTTAACCTTAATCTGCGTGATGTATTCGATGGTCAAAAAATGCCAGAAGATGTATGAGGATATGGGGGCATGCGAGTTAAACCGCAAGTTTATCTTTGAGCAGGTATTGGTAGACCCATATATCTGGGTATTTGCATTTTTCATCGGTTTGTTTAACTGGACAAATTTCTGGGATTTTGTAATTTACTTTGTCATGGGTGGATTTTCCGTGATTTATTGCAACTACTTAAAGTTTGCAAAGTTAGAGGATAAGAAAGAGGTTGCAAAGAAAACCGCAATTTTAAGTGCGTGCCATGCAGTTTGGGTATTGGCTCTTTCTGGATTATTTGCGTTACCATTTACGATGCAGTTTCAGTCTATGGCAGCAGGAATTGGTATTGCGTTTAACCATTCCAGACCATATCAGTGGTGGCTGATTTGGGGCGTACAGGTTGTGATGTGTGTATTGTTCTTTGTGGGAATTTATCTTGCATGGAAACGAAAAGAAGAACGTATTTCGTTTGTGGATTGGTTTGGCGTGATTCTTGGCGTTTCTGCTTTGGGATTGATTTTGATTCCAGAACTTGTTTATGTGCGTGATATTTATGAGGCAGCCTATGCTCGTGCGAATACGATGTTCAAACTGACCTATCAGGCGTTTATCATGTTTGGACTTTTGATGGGTTATATGTTTGTCAGAATGTGGTTGTTGAAAAAACAGTATCTGGTTAAGACAATTTTGGCAGTGTGTTTTGTTTGTTTTGCAGGAACTTGTTGTTATATTGTGAATGCAGTAACTTCCTGGTTTGGAGAAGTACAAAATCCTGCGGAGTATGAGGGCTTAGATGCAACCGCATTTTTGGACAAATCCTTTATGAGCGATGTGGAAGCGATTCGCTGGCTCAATGAGAATGTAGAAGGAACGGCGGTCATTGTCGAAGCACAGGGAGATAGTTACACCGACTATGAACGTGTGTCTGCGATGACAGGACTTTCTACGATTGCAGGCTGGTATGTGCATCAGTGGCTGTGGAGAAATGATTTGATTGATTTGAATCAGAGAATTGCAGATATAGAAACGATTTATTCTTCCACAGATGAAGCGGTGGTACAGGAACTTTTAGAAAAGTATCAGGTAGAATATATTTATGTGGGATATTTGGAACGCAAGAAATATGAGTTAAATGAAGAACTGTTGCGTTCTCTTGGAGAAATTGTGTACGAAAGACCAAGTGCAAAAACCTATATTATTCAGGTAGAAAACAACGAAGAAGAGAGGTAGATGGTATGTTAAAGGGAAAAACTGTAGTTTTGGCTGTGACGGGAAGCATCGCTGCATATAAAATTGCTACTTTGGCAAGTACGCTTGGAAAACTGCATGCTGAAGTTCATGTGATGATGACCCAAAATGCAACAAATTTTATTACACCGATTACATTTGAAACGTTAACAGGTAATAAATGTCTGGTTGATACCTTTGACCGCAATTTCCAATTTCAGGTGGAACATGTATCTTTGGCAAAAAAAGCAGATGTGGTGATGATTGCACCTGCTTCTGCAAATGTCATTGGAAAGCTTGCCAATGGAATTGCGGATGATATGTTAACGACTACCGTTATGGCTTGTAAATGCAAGAAAATTATTTCTCCTGCAATGAACACCAATATGTTTGAAAATCCGATTGTTCAGGATAATCTCAAAAAACTGGAATATTATGGATATGAAGTGATTCAGCCAGCGGTAGGTTTGCTTGCCTGTAAAGATGTGGGGGCAGGAAAGATGCCAGAGCCAGAGGTTTTGCTGGAATATATTAAGAAGGAAGTCTGCTACGAGAAGGATTTGGTTGGAAAAAATATTTTAATCACAGCAGGACCTACGCAGGAAGCAGTAGACCCAGTGCGTTATCTGACCAATCATTCTACAGGAAAGATGGGCTATGCACTTGCTAAGGTGTGCAGTTATCGTGGGGCAAATGTTACACTTGTTACAGGAAAAACCAACATTCCAAAACCAATGTTTACAAAGGTTGTGGATATCACAAGTGCAAAGCAGATGTTTGATGCTGTGACAGGTGCGTTTCCTGAGCAGGACATTGTAATTAAAGCTGCTGCGGTTGCTGATTATCGCCCAGCAAACGTCAGTGATGAAAAAGTTAAAAAATCGGAAGGTTCTATGTCCATTCCACTTGAGAGAACCGATGATATTTTAAAATATTTGGGAGAACATAAACAGAGTCATCAGTTTTTGTGTGGATTTTCTATGGAAACACAAAATATGTTGGAAAATTCCAGAGCAAAGCTTGTAAAGAAGAATCTGGATATGATTGTTGCCAATAACTTAAAGGTTGCTGGCGCAGGATTTGCAGGAGATACCAATGTGGTGACGATGATTACCAAAAAAGACGAGACGGAATTACCTTTGCTTAGTAAAGAAGAAACTGCTGTTCAGATTATCAACAAAATTCTTCGTGAAATAGAAGCGAAAGAATAGAAAGAGGGATGACTATGATTTTAGCGATTGATATAGGTAATACCAATATTGTTGTGGGATGTATTGATGGAGATAAAACACATTTTATCGAACGCGTATCTACCGATAGAAGTAAGACTGAGTTAGAATATGCCATTGTCATTCGAAATGTTTTGGAAATCAATCATGTGAATGCATCGGATATTACAGGCGGTATTGTATGTTCCGTTGTGCCTCAGATTACGCAGATTGTTCGTATTGCAGCAGAGAAAATCTTGAAAAAAGAAGTCATGGTATTAGGACCTGGTATCAAAACGGGAATGAATATTTTGATGGACAATCCAGCTTCCGTAGGAAGTGATTTGATTGCAGCTGCGGTAGGTGCAATTCATGATTATCCAGCACCATTGATTATTATTGATATGGGAACAGCAACCACGGTTTGTGTTGTGGATGAAAAGAAAAATTATATTGGTGGAATGATTCTTCCAGGAATCCGTACGGCATTAGATGCGCTGACCGCAAGAGCAGCACAGCTTTCTGGAATTGAACTGACAGCACCAAAGAAAATTATTGGAAAAAATACCATTGAGTGTATGCGAAGCGGTGTAATTTACAGCAATGCAGCCAGCATCGACGGTATTGTACAGAGAATGGAAGAAGAACTTGGCATGAAAGCAACTGTGGTAGCAACGGGCGGTCTTGCAAAACGAGTAATTCCATTCTGTAAAGAAAAAGTTATTTTAGATGATGACTTATTATTAAAAGGAATGCTTTATATTTACGAAAGAAATAAATAGAACGAGAGGTTTAAAAGATGAAACAGGATACAATTTGCGTGCAGGGCGGATGGGCTCCAAAAAACGGAGAACCACGTGTTCTGCCAATTTACCAGAGTACAACATTTCGCTATGAAACAAGCGAAGAAATGGGAAAATTATTTGATTTGGAAGCAGAAGGATATTTTTATTCCAGATTGCAGAATCCAACTTGTGATGTAGTTGCAAAAAAAATCTGTGCCTTAGAAGGCGGTGTGGCAGCGATGCTGACTTCTTCTGGACAGGCGGCAACCATGCTGGCAGTTACCAATATTTGTGAAGCAGGAGACCATGTAATCTGTGCATCCAAAGTATATGGTGGAACATCCAACCTTCTTTCTGTAACACTGCGTCGTTTTGGAATTGACACTTCTTTGGTTGATCAGGATTTGTCCGCAGAAGAATTGGAAGTTTATTTTAGACCAAACACAAAAGCGGTATTTGCAGAATCTATTTCTAACCCAGCTGGTGTAGTTCTGGACATCGAAAAATTTGTTACATTGGCGCACAAACATGGCGTACCAATGATTTGCGATAATACATTTGCAACTCCAATCAACTGTCGTCCATTTGAATTTGGAGTAGATATTGTTACACATTCTACTACAAAATATATGGATGGACATGCTACTTCCGTTGGCGGATGTATCGTAGACAGTGGTAACTTTGATTGGATGGCACATGCAGATAAGTTCCCAGGACTTACTACTCCCGATGATTCTTATCATGGAATTGTATATGCTGAAAAATTTGGAAAAGGTGCATATATTACCAAAGCAACAGCACAGCTGATGCGTGATATGGGTTCCTGTCAGTCTCCACAGAATGCATTTTTGACAAATCTGGGTCTTGAAACTTTACATCTTAGAATGCAGAGACATTGTGAAAATGCACTCAAAGTTGCAAAATATTTAGAAAATCATGAAAAAGTAGAATGGGTAGAATATGCAGGTCTTGAAAGCAGTAAATATTACCCATTGGCTCAGAAATATATGCCAAAGGGTGTATGTGGTGTACTTTGTTTTGGACCAAAAGGTGGAAAAGAAGGTGCAATGCGCTTTAGCAATGCCCTGAAGATGATTGCGATTGTAACTCACGTTGCAGATGCTCGTTCCTGTATCCTGCATCCAGCAAGCCATACACATCGTCAGCTCAATGAAGAACAGTTGATTGAAGCTGGAGTTTTACCAGATTTGATTCGTCTGTCTGGGGGTATTGAAGATGCAGAGGATATTATCGCAGATTTGGAACAGGCATTGGCTCAGGTTTAGAAAGGTGGATGCTACAGATGATAACAATGATGAAGGAACTGCAGTTGGATGCAGTGTTGATTACAGATTCTTATAACTTAAGACATATCAGTGGATTTCGTGGGGAAGGTGTGCTTTACATCTCTAAAACACAGAATGTGTTACTTACGGATTCAAGATACACTGAACAGGCAGAAAAAGAAAGTGATTTTACTGTTTTAGAATATAATAAAAACCATGGTCAGCATGTTGTTTTAAAAGAATGTATCGAAAAAGATATGACAGGTGAATCTTTTGTGATGGGTTATGAAGATTTGTCTATGTACTGTGCACAGTTTAACAAATTTCAGGAAAATCTGCCTGTAACCACATGGGTACCTTTGAAAGATCGCGTAAACAAAAAACGTATGATTAAAACCGCACAGGAACTGGAATATCTGGAAAAAGCAGAAGCGATTGGTGATAAAGCATTTATGAAAATGTTAAAAATTATCAAACCAGGTATGACAGAATTAGAAGTGGCAGCTGAGTTAGAATACTTGTTGAAAAAAGAAGGCGGAGATGGTCTGGCATTTAATACTATCATTGCTTCTGGTGTAAATTCTTCTATGCCACACGCAATTCCAGGGGATAAAAAACTGGAAGTTGGTGATTTTATCACGATGGACTTTGGTTGCAAATACAAAGGATATTGTGCAGATATGACACGTACCGTTGTACTTGGAAAAGCAAATGAAAAACAGAAAGAAATTTACAATATTGTTTTGAAAGCACAGCTTGCTGCGTTAGATACCATCAAAGCTGGAATCCCAGGAAAAGTAGTAGATAAAGTTGCAAGAGATATCATTGCTGAAGCAGGATATGGAGCATACTTTGGACATGGTTTGGGACACAGCGTTGGATTATTTATTCATGAAGCACCAAGATTGTCACCAGCAGAAGAAACTATTTTACAGCCAAATATGACAGAAACCGTAGAACCAGGAATTTACCTTCCAGGATTTGGCGGAGTTCGTATTGAAGATATGGTTGTAGTTACCAAAGATGGTTACAAAAATCTGGCACATTCACCAAAGGAATTGATTGAAATTCCAGTAGAAGAGTAATTACGATAGGGTAATGCGTATGGGAGAAGAATATACAAAAAAGATAGCAAAACAAAATATTTTAAATGGAACAACAAGTTTAGGAATTGAATTTGGTTCCACAAGAATCAAAGCGGTGTTGATTGGGGAAGAACATACCCCAATCGCATCCGGAAGCTATGATTGGGAAAATAAGCTGGTGGATAATATCTGGACTTATGATTTAGAGGAAGTCTGGAAGGGGCTTCAGGTTTGCTACAAACATTTGGTAGAAGACGTAAAAGCGCAGTATGATATTGTGCTTGATAAAGTAGGTTCCATTGGTTTTAGTGCGATGATGCATGGTTACATGGCATTTAACAAAGAAGGAAAACTTTTGGTTCCATTCCGTACCTGGAGAAATAACATGACGGCAGATGCGACTTCTGTGTTAACTCCATTGTTTGGTCAGCATATTCCAGAACGCTGGTCGATTGCCCATCTGTATCATGCCATTTTGCAGGAAGAAGCACATGTGGGAGAAATTGATTATGTTACTACCTTGGCTGGATATATTCACTGGAAGATGACAGGCAAAAAGGTATTGGGCGTTGGTGATGCTTCTGGTATGTTCCCGATTGATTCTGAGATTATGGATTATCATCAGGGAATGTTGGATAAATTTGATGATTTGATTGCCGAAAAATCCTTTGCATGGAAGATTCGTGACGTTTTGCCTAAGGTAGTCGTTGCAGGAGATGACTGTGGTGCGCTGACAGAGGAAGGTGCAAAACTGTTAGACCCAACAGGTGTACTCAAAGCGGGCATTTTGTTGTGTGCGCCAGAAGGTGACGCAGGAACTGGTATGGTGGCAACCAACAGTGTAGCAAAAAGAACAGGAAATGTTTCTGCTGGAACTTCTATTTTTGCGATGTTGGTATTGGAAAAATCCTTGTCTAAGTTGTATGATGAAATCGATTTGGTAACAACACCAGATGGAAGCCCTGTGGCAATGGTACATGCGCAGAATTGTACTTCCGATTTGAATGCGTGGGTAAATTTGTTCAAAGAAAATCTGGAAGCATTTGGCGTGAAGGTAGATACCAATGCATTATATGGAACACTGTACCGCAAAGCATTAGAAGGTGATGCGGATTGTGGCGGATTGCTTTCTTATGGATATTATTCAGGGGAACACATTACACACTTTGAAGAAGGACGTCCTCTGTTTGTGAGAAAACCAGAAAGCAAATTTACACTTGCAAACTTTATGAAGACACATTTGTACACTACATTGGGTGCGATTAAGATTGGTATGGATATTCTCTCAAACGAAGAACAGGTAGTAGTAGAGAAGATTCTCGGTCATGGCGGTCTGTTTAAGACGGCTGGTGTTGGTCAGAAAATCATGGCAGATGCACTCAATACTTGCGTAGCAGTAATGGAAACTGCTGGAGAAGGCGGTGCATGGGGAATTGCTCTTTTGGCGGCTTATGCGAAGAATAAGACCCAGGGAGAAACACTTTCTTCTTATTTGGATACAAATGTATTTGCAAATGCAAAAAGTTCAACGATAGCACCAGAAGAAAAGGGTGTTGCAGAGTTTGAAAACTTTATGCTTCGTTACAAAGAAGGATTAGAAATCGAAAAAGCAGCGGTTGCACATTTGGTTTAATCGTGCGGATAAAACAAAAAGGATATGCGTTTCGTGTTCATACGAAGTGTATATCCTTTTTTGTTGGGAAAACCACAAGAAACAAAACAAATACAAGGTTAAAAACCACAAAAAACCACAAAAAGAAATTGTTGTTTTGTTGACTTTAATGGGCAAAAGTGGTATTATTTAAAATAGGCATAAGTATGTAATGATGTAGAAACTACACATTATGAATATAACGAAAGGAGACCTCATGAAAACATATGATAACAGTGAGATTGCAAAATCTCCAAGAATCCCTCGTTTGATTAATCATTTGTTTGCCAAGATGCCTGTCATTGAGTCTGCGCGTGCGGTGTTATTGACAGAATCTTATATGCAGACAGAAGGCGAGCCTATCATTACTAGAAGAGCGAAGGCATTTGCACATATTTTGGACAATCTTCCAATTATTATTCGTGATGAAGAGTTGATTGTTGGAAGTACAACGATTGCTCCACGTGGATGTCAGACTTACCCAGAATTTTCCTTTGAATGGCTGGAAGCAGAGTTTGATACCGTAGAGACTCGAGAAGCGGACCCATTTTATATTGCAGAGGAAACAAAAGAACAGCTTCGTTCCGTACATAAGTATTGGAAGGGTAAGACAACAAGTGAGCTGGCGACTTCCTATATGGCACCAGAGACGCTTCTTGCGATTGAACATGGAATTTTTACACCAGGAAACTATTTTTACAATGGTGTAGGACATGTGACTGTTCAGTACGACAAAGTTCTGGAAATCGGATATTATGGAATTATGTCACAGGTTCGTGCAGAACTGGAAAAATGCAGTGTGGCAGATGCAGACTATGCAGAACGCACCCATTTTCTAAAAGCAATTTTGACAAGCTGTGAAGCCGTTATTCGTTATGCAAACCGTTACAGTGTATTGGCAAAAGAAATGGCAGACAAATGTACTGACCCTGTGAGAAAACAGGAACTTTTAACGATTTCTGCAAACTGTGCGAAAGTACCAGGACATGGTTCAAATAATTTCTGGGAAGCATGTCAGTCTTTCTGGTTTGTACAGCAGTTGTTACAGATTGAGTCTAGTGGACATTCCATTTCTCCAGGTCGCTTTGACCAGTATATGTATCCTTATTATGAAAAGGATAAAAAACAGGGCAACATCACAAGAGAATTTGCTCAGGAATTGATGGATTGCATTTGGATTAAGTTGAATGACTTAAATAAATGTCGTGATGCAGATTCAGCGAAAGGATTTGCAGGATATAGTTTGTTCCAGAACCTGATTGCGGGCGGACAGGACAAAGACGGACAGGATGTGACCAACGATTTGTCGTTTATGTGTATTCAGGCAGCGATGCATGTGCATTTGCCACAGCCATCGTTCTGCGTAAGAGTATGGAACGGAACGCCACATGATTTCCTGATTCGTGCAGCAGAACTTACAAGAACAGGTCTTGGACAGCCTGCATATTACAATGACGAAGTAATCATTCCATCTTTGGTAAGCCGAGGACTTACACTTCAGGATGCCAGAGAATATAACATTATCGGATGTGTAGAACCACAGAAAGCTGGTAAGACAGAAGGATGGCACGATGCTGCATTCTTCAATATGTGCAGACCTTTGGAACTGGTATTTTCCAATGGAGTAGACCAAGGCGTGCAGATTGGTCCTAAGACTGGCGAAGTAGAAACATTTGAAACGTTTGAGCAGTTTTATGATGCTTACAAGACACAGTCGAAGTATTTTATTGAATTGATGGTAAATGCGAACAATGCGATTGACGTAGCACACGCAAAACGTTGTCCGCTTCCATGGTTATCTTGTATGGTAGATGACTGTATCAAGAGAGGTAAGACCGTTCAGGAAGGCGGAGCGATTTATAACTTTACAGGTCCACAGGGATTTGGTGTGGCAAATATGGCAGACTCTCTGTTTGCAGTGCGTCAGTTGGTGTACGAGCAGGGGAAAGTTTCGATTGGTGAATTGAAAGAGACACTTGAGTGGAACTTTGGTCAGGGATTTGACATGATTACAGCAAAACAGGTGGCAACACAGGCGATGAAACAGCTTCAGGACGCTGGACAGACTGTGACAAGCGAACAGATTGCAGGCATTATTACAAATGTGTTGACCATGCAGCCATCTCCTGAGAAAAAGGCAAGATATCAGCAGATTTTTGATATGATTGAAGAAATTCCAAAATTTGGAAATGATATCCG
>JAEIGA010018463.1_pt1 | contig 10627 bp, 6 predicted proteins | sample 9270691 | NCBI WGS metagenome assembly JAEIGA01 (sample SAMN17057246, study PRJNA624740) | gut metagenome | biome: biome; isolation source: fecal sample | host: Bos grunniens | place: China: Xizang | collected 2019 | reverse complement strand
TGGGCATTGACAAGGAACTGACCCGGCTAATTGCCCACCGGTATCAGCGACGCATTGAAGTGGAATTTGATGGGCGTCTGGTCATCGAACCGGGTGATCCTCGCTACAATGCGGAAAAAGAAAAGGAAACCACCGAGATGGTCCGTGAAAAGCACATCGAAAAGGTGAAGCAGCACGAGGCCGAGAAAAAAGTAGCGGCGGCCATCCGGAAGGAAGATGTGCCGGCGACCAGTATCCGCCCGGCAGATTTCAAGCCGCAGATTGTGATGTCCTCAGCAGCGCCGGTCGTCGGCAAGCGCATCAATGCCCGTCCGATGGCACTGGAGGATCTGACGGCGGAGGATGGTGTCGTGACGGTATGGGGCGATATCCTTTCCACCGAATCCAAGGACACGAAGGATGGCAAACGGGTCATTCTCACCATCCGGATTACCGACTATACGAATTCCACCACGCTGAAAGCCATTCTCGAAAAGGAAAAGGCCAAGCCGCTGCTGGAGCTGGGCAAAGGTCAGACGCTGCTTGTGAACGGTACCTATTCCTTTGATACATTTGATAAGGAATATGCTGTCCGCGTAAAGGACGTGAATACCGTCAATAAACTGCGCGTAATTGATGACGCTCCGCAGAAGCGTGTGGAGCTGCATCTGCATACCAATATGTCTGCGCTGGATGCGTTGACCCCGGCGGAAGATCTGGTACAGCGGGCCTTTGAATGGGGACATCCGGCGGTCGCCATTACCGACCATGGTGTCGCACAGGCTTTCCCCGAAGCCATGAATGCCGCCCATGCCATCAAGAAAAGCGGCGGACATATCAAAGTGCTGTATGGTACGGAAGCCTATTTTGTCAATAACATGGTGCCCGTAGTGTCGGATGCGCCGGAATTGCCGCTGGACAGCGAATACATCGTCTTTGACCTGGAAACCACCGGTCTGAGTCCCCAGACAGAGCGCATCACCGAAATCGGTGCAGTGCGTATCCGGAATGGTGCCGTGCAGGAAACATTCAATACTTTTGTAAATCCGGAAAAGCCCATCCCGGCGAAAGTCACGGAGCTGACGGGCATTACCGATGAGATGGTTGCCGATGCGCCCAAGGAAGCGGACGCGCTGGCGGCATTCCGGGACTTCTGCGGCAAAAATCCCATACTGGTGGCGCACAACGCATCTTTTGACTTGTCGTTTGTCCGCGCCGCCATGAAACGGCTGGAGCAGGAATTTGTATTTTCCAGCATTGATACGCTGGTGCTGGCACGGACACTGCTGCCGGACCTGAAAAACCACAAGCAGGAAACCATCATCAGCGCACTGAAACTCCCGGCCTACCGGGCGCACCGCGCCTGCGACGATGCAAAAGCATTGGCAGAAGCATTTCTCCTCCTGCTGCAGCGTGTCCGGGAGGATACCGGTGTCAAACGCATCTGCGACCTGAATACTTCGCTGGCCGGTTCCGACCCCAAGAAAATTCCGGCTTATCATCAGATTATTCTGGTGAAAAATGCGGTGGGTCTGAAGAATCTGTACCGGCTGATTTCCAAGGCGCATCTGGAATATTACTACAAAAAGCCCCGGATTCCCAAGACGGAACTGATGGCTTTGAGAGAGGGACTGATCATCGGTTCTGCCTGTGAAGCCGGCGAACTGTTTCAGGCGATTCTGGCGGAAAAACCGTGGGACGAACTCAAGGCGATTGCATCGTTTTACGATTTTCTGGAGATTCAGCCCATTGCCAACAACCAGTTTATGCTCCGGGAGGGCAAAGTCCAGTCCGAGGAGAAACTGCGTGACCTGAACCGCACCGTGGTGAAGCTGGGTCAGGAGCTGAACATTCCGGTGGCAGCAACGTGCGACGTGCATTTTCTGGAGCCGTACGATGCGAAGTACCGCGAAATTCTGCAGGCCGGTCAGGGCTACACCGATGTGGAACATCAGCCGCCGCTGTATTTCCGCACAACACCGGAGATGCTGGAGGAATTTGCCTATCTGGGCAAGGACAAGGCCTTTGAAGTAGTCGTGACCAATCCCAACCGCATTGCCGACAGCATCGAGGAAGTGGAACCGGTGCTGGATGGCTTCTATCCGCCGGAAATCCCCGGCTCCGATGAGGATCTGCAGCGCATCACATGGGAACGGGCGAAGCAGGTATACGGCGACCCGCTGCCGGAACTGGTCCGGGCACGTCTGGACAAGGAGCTGACCTCCATCGTCAGCAACGGCTACTCGGTGCTGTATATGACGGCACAAAAGCTGGTGGCAGACTCCAATGCCCACGGTTACGAAGTGGGCTCCCGTGGTTCGGTTGGCTCGTCCTTTGTAGCCACCATGGCCGGCATTTCCGAAGTAAATCCGCTGGCACCGCATTACGTCTGTCCGAAATGCTGCTACAGTGAATTTATCACCGACGGCAGTGTCGGCTCTGGCTACGACCTGCCGGAAAAGGATTGTCCCAACTGCGGCACGCACCTGAACCGGGACGGTCACGAAATTCCCTTTGAAACATTTCTGGGCTTCGGCGGCGACAAGGTACCGGATATTGACCTGAACTTCTCCGGTGAATACCAGTCGCAGGCCCACAAATACACGGAAGTACTGTTCGGCAGCTCCAATGTGTTCAAGGCCGGTACCATCGCCAAGATTGCCGATAAAACGGCGGAAACCTTCGTGAAGAAATATGCGGCGGAGCGTTCGCTGACCCTGAACAATGCAGAAATTCAGCGGCTGGCCATCGGTTTCACCGGCGTCAAGCGCACGACCGGTCAGCACCCCGGCGGTATGATCGTTGTGCCGCGTTACAAAGACATCTACGACTTTACCCCGATTCAGAATCCGGCGGATGCCACGGAATCCGACACCATTACCACCCATTTCGACTTCCATTCCATCCACGACAACATCTGTAAGCTGGATATTCTGGGCCATGATGTGCCGACCACCTATAAGTATCTGGAGGAAAATACCGGTATTCCGGTGATGGAAGTGTCCATGAGTGACCCGGCGGTCATGAGTCTGTTCACTTCGCCGGAAGCACTGGGTGTTACGGAAGAGGACATCGACTGCAACACCGGTTCGTTGTCTCTGCCGGAAGTGGGTACGAATTTTGTCCGGAAGATGCTGATTGACTGTGCGCCGCAGACATTTTCCGACTTGCTGCAGATTTCCGGTCTGTCTCACGGTACCGACGTGTGGGCAGGCAATGCACAGGATCTGATTGCCAACGGTACCTGTACCATCGCAGATGTGATCGGTACCCGTGACTCCATCATGACGTATCTGATTCATAAGGGTCTGGAACCCAAGATGGCATTCAAAATCATGGAAATCGTCCGTAAGGGCAAAGCAACCAAACTGCTGACGGAAGAACACATTGCTGCCATGAAGGAGCATGATGTGCCCCAGTGGTATATCGACTCCTGCATGAAAATCAAATACATGTTCCCGAAGGCGCACGCAGCGGCATACATGATTTCCACTCTGCGGCTTGGCTGGTACAAAGTACACTATCCCGAGGCCTATTACGCGGCTTATTTCAGTGCCCGTGGCGAAGGATTCGATGCCGCTACAGCCATGAAAGGCATTGATGCGGTACGCAATAAAATGGCTGAAATCAAACGCAAAGGCTTTGAGGCCACTGCCAAAGAAAAGCAGACCCTGCCGTTCTATCAGGTTACGTGCGAAATGCTGGCGCGCGGCATTCAGGTGCTGCCGGTAGACCTGTACAAATCCGATGCGAAGCGGTACCTGTTGGAGGACGGCAAAATCCGGCTGCCATTCGGTTCGCTGGAAGGTGTAGGCGGTACCGCTGCAGACAGCCTGCAGGAAGCCCGTGCGGACGGTCCGTATATTTCCGTAGAAGACCTGCGCCACCGGGCGAAAATCTCCAAGTCGGTCATCGAGACCCTGCGCGCTGTCGGCGCACTGAACGCATTGCCGGAAACCAGTCAGACCAGCCTTTTTGATGGGTTTTGAGCAATTTTAAGTCGAAAGGCTTGTTATTTCCGCGTTTTTCTGCTATCATGAATACCGCAGGGAAGACCGGAAGTATGGTTTCCGCAATACAATCGCGCAGAAAGACGGCGCAGGGGGAATAGGCATGACAACAAAGAACAAAGCTGTACCGGCATGGATGGAAAGCATCGGCCGTTTCGGCAAAACCGTGGGCGGCGCAATCGCCCGAGGGGCAGTGCTGATGTGGAAGGCATTGGTACGGGCATTCCGGGCGGTTGCCCGCTGGATACGTTGGTGGTGGAAGCTGGGCGATGGCTATCAGCAGAAAGGACGCGGCTGGGCCGTATCCGGTTTCATTTTCAGCTTGCTGAATCTGTTTCTGCTGGGATTTGTGCCGCCGCTGAGTTATCTGGCCGTTGTTTGCTGTGTGGTGGCACTGTGCAAGCACAACCGCGCATTGATTTCGGTGCTTGGCATTGCGCTGGGCGTGCTTGGCATCTGGCTGTCCGGTCAGGTATACGAAATGGTCCACCTGTATGCAGCGGACCCGGCGGCATTGCAGGCATTGCTGGAAGGTTGGCTGGGTGAGGCACGGGACACGGTGTCTGGTAATCTGTAAGGGAAAAGTTTCGTAAATTTTGATTTTTCCCGGCTCATGGGCTTGCACCATGGCGAAAAATATGCTACAATAGCGTGAAAATCAATTTTTGGAGGTCGAAAATCCATGTCCGGACATTCCAAATGGAATAATATCAAACGTAAAAAAGAAAAGACCGACGGCGCCCGTGCCAAGATCTTCACCAAGATCGGCCGTGAGCTGGCAGTAGCTGTGCGCGAAGGCGGCAGTGCCGATCCCAATGCAAACTCCAAGCTGAAGGATTGCATTGCCAAGGCCAAGGCCAACAACGTGCCCAACGAAAACATTGAGCGCATCATCAAGAAGGCTTCCGGCGAAGCCGGCGGTGCACAGTATGAGTCCATCGTGTACGAGGGCTACGGCCCCTGCGGCATTGCCGTCATCGTAGAAACGCTGACCGATAACCGCAACCGTACCGCAGGCGATGTGCGCCACTACTTCGACAAGTACGGCGGCAATCTGGGCACCAACGGCTGTGTGTCCTTTATGTTCGAGCGCAAGGGCCAGATCGTCATTGAACGTGAAGGTCTGGATGAAGATGTCGTGATGGAGGATGCACTGGAGGCCGGCGCAGCCGACTTCGAGGCCGATGACGACGTATTTGAAATCACCACCGATCCCGATGATCTGGGTATGGTGCGTGATGCGCTGACCGAGAAGGGCTACACCTTCATCTCTGCCGATGTGGCTGAGATTCCGTCCAGCACGGTGGATCTGACCGACGAAGAAGCCGTTGAGAAGATGACCAAGCTGCTGGATATGCTGGAAGACAACGACGACGTACAGCAGGTATACCACAACTGGAATATGCCTGATGAGGACGACGAGGACTGATTTTCCACGCCATAATCAAATAAAAAACGCCGGGGCGATCTGCTCCGGCGTTTTTTGCATTTTGCAGTTTGAAGACAAAAGAAAACCGGAACTGCTTCAAGCAATTCCGGTTTGTTCTGGTGGACGTTAACGGACTCGAACCGCTGACCCTTTGCACGTCAAGCAAATGCTCTACCAGCTGAGCTAAACGTCCGTCTCAATCGAACATGATGAAGTATATCACAGGTCGATTGATTTGTCAATAGGTTTTTGCAAAAAAATAAAAATATTTTTGCGCGCAATTATGCCGTATGATGTTCCGGGGTCGTCCACAGTTCCCGTAAGTCATGAATGACATCATCCATGTGACTCGGAAATACGGCATTGGCTGTCAGCATCCGGAACAGACGGTGGGCGTCCTGCATATTGTCCGTGAGCGCAGTGTGCCGATATGCGCCGACGGAATTTCCACCGCAATGCGCAGTACAGGCAATACCGTACACCGGACACAGCGCAGCATCATCGGGGTCGGAGCGCAGAAGCGTATATTCCAGCAGGAAGTTTTCGTATGGAACAGTTTCGCGGCATACCGCGACGGGTTTGTTTTGCATCATCAAGGTCCTCTCTTTATGTGTGAGTTATTTTCACATATAGTATAGCGGAACCGGAGGAAAATGTATATACCACCATGGTTTACATATCCCACCGAATCCCACGAAATATGTGTCGTTTCCCGTGAAATCCCATCGATATTGCGGACGGAACGATTAAGCATGCCGGAATTTTTCGGTATGGCAGATCGGTTTTTGTGCATGATTTGAAAGGACCAAATGTTGACTTCCTTGATGAGTTTTGCTATAATTATGAGCGTCCGTCACAAATTGTTCAAATTTACAGGAGAGAAGAGAATGAAGCACAAAAAACTGATGGTAGTCGGTGCAGTGATCCTTGCGATGCTGACCGGCGGAACGATTCTTGCCTTCGGGCAATCCAGACACGAGCACACCTTTGAAGTGAAATGGTCATCGGATGAGACCAGCCACTGGTTTTCCTGCGTCTGCGGCGAAAAAGACAGCGTGGCCGGCCATGCAATGAAGTGGATCGTGGATGCAGAACCTACTGTTGAAGCAGAAGGCTGGCAGCATCCGGAATGCACGGAATGTGGATACGCAGGGGAAGCGGTTTCCATTCCGAAAGTCCATGTACATCAACCGGAAGCACCGTTGGTATCGGATGCCGAAGGACATTGGCAGGAATGTGTCTGCGGTGAGCACATGAATCAAACGGCACATACGATGGAATGGGTCATTGACCGGGAGGCCACGGCAGATGCGGACGGCCTGCGTCATCCGGTCTGTGTGGCCTGTGACCATCGGGGCGCGCAGGAATCGTTTCATGCGCACTTTGCCGGGAAAGAATGGGCAAGCGACAACAAAAATCATTGGCAGCCGTGCCGCTGCGGCGAAAAGATGAATGTTACCCCCCACACCCTGAAATGGGTCATTGATCAGAAGGCTACCGCCGAAGCCGACGGTCTGCGCCATACAACCTGCAAAACCTGTGGGTACAATGGCGCACAGGAGCCGTATCATACGCATTTTGCCGGAAAAGACTGGGTCAGCGACGGACTGAACCACTGGCATGCATGCCGCTGCGGCGAGAAAATGAACATCACCAAGCACACACTGCAGTGGGTAACAGACCATGAAGCGACGGCGGAAACGGACGGGCTGCGCCATGCGTTCTGCAAAACCTGTAACTATGCAGGCAAGCAGGAGTCGTATCATGTCCATTTTGCCGGACAAGACTGGCACAGCGATGAGACAAACCACTGGAATGTCTGCCGGTGCGGTCAGAAGATGAACAGCATTGCACACACACCGGAATATATCATTGACCGTGAGGCCACAGCAGAAGCGGACGGACTGCACCACCCGGTCTGCACGGTATGCAGCCACATCGGCAAGCAGACGGCATTTCACGCACACTTTGCCGGAGATACATGGCAAAGTGATGATGCGGCGCATTGGAATCCGTGCCGGTGCGGCGAGAAAATGAACGTCACCGGACATCAGATGACGCTGGTCGTTGAGATTGCGCCGACAGCGGTCACGGAAGGACTGGGCCAGCAGACCTGTACCGACTGTGGTCATGTGCGGACGGCGGTCAAAATCCCGACAACCCGTTATTCAAAGTTTGATGTCCAGAATGCCATGGATGAGGCCGTGAAAAAATACAGAAGTATTGGCCTGCAGGTGGCCACCATCAAGAACGGCAAGCTCAGCTTTGTACAATCGTATGGTTGGGCAGAGAAGAATGTGCGCCCCATGACAGATGATACGAAACTGCGTATCGCGTCGCCCACCAAGGTGATTGTCAGTATGTGCGCCATGTCTATGGCAGATGCAGGCCTGCTGGATCTGGATGCACCGCTGAGTGCCTATTGGGGTGAAGAAGTGATGAATCCCTATCATCCCGAAAATCCGCCGACCATGCGTCATCTGCTGACCCACGTATCCTCCTTGAAAGAATGGGATGCGGCCGGCAAAACCGGTCTGGAAAACCTGCGCAATATGCTGAAAAAGAACGCATGGACTACAGGTATGCCCGGAGATCCTGCTGTGTACACATACAACAACTTTGCGTTCAATGTTGTGGGCACTACGCTGGAAATTGCCGCCAACCAGACGCTGGAATCGTATTTCCAGCGCAAGTTCCTGTCGCCCATGGGCATCCGTGCCAGCTTCCTGTCCGGTAAATTGCAGGCAAATGAAATGGCTTCGATGTACTGGGCCGGTGGATATCTGAGCAGATCCGCCAAGGAACTGGCAAGCGCGCCGGTTCCGGAAACCATTGGTGATGCCGCCAGCAATTTCTGCGGCGGATTGGTCATCAGTGCAAAAGACTATGCCAGATTGATGACCATTCTCATCAACGACGGTACATACAATGGCACGCGCTACCTGTCGGCTTCGGCAGTAGCTGCTATGGAGACACCGCAGTTTACGGCCAACAACGGCAGTGGTTCCTATGAGCAGTGTCTGGTGCTGCGGAAAAAGTACAACGCACTGGGACGCTCGACCATTTACTACCATACCGGCAGCGCACATGGTCTGTATTCCCAGATGACATATGATCCTGTTACCGGCGACGGTGTTGTGGTCATTACGTCCGGCGGTACGTCTTCTGCAAAGGTAGAGGATATGAATGCGCTCTGTGCAGACATTACGCGCGATATTTTTGCAGCTATGAACAAAGGTTAATTCGTAAAAATAACAGACCGGATGCGGAGAAGTTTTCTGCATCCGGTCTGTGTTGTCTGGACAGATGAATTCAGACGATGACGGAGTGCAATCTCCTTGACTTCATTTCATCCAGGCGGTACAATAGAATCCGTACCAACCAATGCAAGGAGGAAGCCCCATGAATCACAGCCCATTGAAAGAAGAAATCATCCGTCAGTACCTGCCGCCGGAACTGAACACATTGCCTGTGCTGGTCTTCCCGGAACTGGCATCCACCAACGATACTGCCCGTGAACTGGCGCGTCAGGGCGCACCGGACGGTACGGTGATTATTGCCGACCACCAGACCGGGGGACGGGGACGCCGTGGACGGAGTTTCTTTTCACCGCCGGGGGTGGGACTGTACCTGACCATGATTTTCCGGACGGAACTGCCGGCAGCACAGGCGGTGCAGATTACGACGATGGCCTCCCTTGCGGCTGCCCGTGCAATGGATGAAGCCGCCGGAACGCAGACGCAAATCAAATGGATCAATGACATTTACCTCAACGGACACAAACTCTGCGGTATACTGGCGGACGGCGCACCCAACGGACAGGGTGGATTTGATTATGTCGCAGTGGGGATTGGCATCAACGTCAATACCCCGGCAGAAGCGTTTCCGGAAGAATTGCGGACCATTGCCGGGTCACTGTACAGCGAAACCGGGCGCATCACCGACCGGAACCGGCTGGCGGCGCTGCTGATTGCACATTTGCTTCGCTGCCGGGACGGACTGACGCAGCATCTGGCGCAGCACATGGACGAATATCGCCGCCGGTCCTGCGTGCTGGGCAAATCCGTCCGGGTCTACGGTGGTGGCTGTGACGGTGCACCGGGTGTCGCTGTGGATATTGACAACGACGGGCATCTGCTGGTGCAGATGGACACCGGCGAATACCGTCTGCTGAACTCCGGAGAGATTACCATCCGGACAATATAATATCAATATAAAATTTCAAAAAACCACAACAGCCCCTTGACAATCGTCCGGGGGCTGTGTTACACTATAACTGTACTAATAGTCATAGTACAGTTATAGAAAGGAGGCGATACCATGTTCCAGATCCAACCCTTTTCACCGGTGCCGGTCTATGAACAGATTGTCAGTCAGACCGAACGACTGGTACTTACCGGGGTGCTGAAGGCCGGGGATCAGATGCCTTCTGTCCGGAGCTTGTCGATTCGCCTGTCGGTGAACCCCAATACCATCCAGAAAGCCTACAACGAACTGGATGTACGAGGTATCCTGTGCGCTGTGCCGGGCAAAGGCTGCTTCGTTGCGGCCCATGCAGGTGAACGGCTGACGGAGCTGTGCCGCGGCAAGCTGACGGAACTGCGGTCACTGGCAGATATGCTGGCGCTGGCCGGCATCCCCAAAGAAGAATTGATCCGTTGCATTGAATCTGCGTATGAAAAGAGGGAGAATGTATGATCCAAGCCGAGATGCTGACCAAAAAATTTGATCGTTTTGTTGCGCTGGACCAGATCAGCTGTACCGTGCCCAAAGGCTGTATTTACGGCATGGTCGGCTCCAACGGTGCAGGCAAGTCCACGTTTCTGCGGCTGCTCAGCGGCATTTATCAGCCGGACGGCGGTCGGGCACTGGTGGACGGGATGCCGGTATACGAAAATCCCGAAGCCAAGGCGCGCATTGCGTTTGTACCCGATGACCTGTATTTTCTGCCCAACAGCTCCATGAACCGCATGGCACAGCTGTACCGGGCGGTATACAAAAATTTTGACATGGAACGATTCACATTTCTGACGAAAGCGTTCCGACTGAACCCCAAGGCCAATATCCAGACTTTTTCCAAGGGTATGAAGCGGCAGGCGGCCATCATTCTGGCGCTGTCGGCCCGCCCGGACTATTATTTCTTTGACGAAACCTTTGACGGACTGGACCCGGTGATGCGCGGACTGGTTAAAAGCCTGATCTGTGAGGA
>JAEIGA010018462.1_pt1 | contig 10627 bp, 10 predicted proteins | sample 9270691 | NCBI WGS metagenome assembly JAEIGA01 (sample SAMN17057246, study PRJNA624740) | gut metagenome | biome: biome; isolation source: fecal sample | host: Bos grunniens | place: China: Xizang | collected 2019 | reverse complement strand
GCTGGACCAGATTTATGCCATTCAGCATATCATCGGTGAGCGGATCTCCAATGTGGTGGTGATGGGAACCGGTGAGCCTTTTGACAATTATGACAGTTTGTCCAGAATGATCCGGATCCTCTGTGATCCTGAGGGGCTGAATATCGGGCACCGCAGCATAACGGTCTCCACTTGCGGGATCGTTCCCATGATCCGGCGGTTTGCCGATGAACACCCCCAGATCACCCTGGCCATCTCCCTGCATGCTTCCAATGATGCGACCAGAAAAGAACTGATGCCTGTGGCAAACCGTTACGGACTGGATCAGCTGATGGAAGCGGCACAGTATTATGTTGACCGGACAAGAAGGCGGATCACTTTTGAATACAGTCTGGTCAAAGGAGTTAATGACGGCAGGCAGCAGGCGGAGGAGCTGAGTGACCTGGTCAGAGGGCTGAACTGTCATATCAACCTGATCCCCGTCAATCCTGTTGAGGAGAGGGACTACAGTCAGGCTGAGCCCGCGGATGTCGCGGCTTTCAAACATATCCTGGAGGAAAGACATATCCAGGTGACGGTCCGCCGTGAGATGGGAAGAGATATCAGTGCTGCCTGCGGGCAGCTGAGGAAAGGTTATACGGAAAGGAATGGTGAGAAATGAGATCCTTCGGCGTTACCGATGTTGGAAAAAAACGAAAAATGAATCAGGATTACCTGTTCTATTCCGATGAGCCGGTGGGATGCTTCCCCAACCTTTATATCGTTGCGGACGGAATGGGAGGACATAAAGCGGGGGACAAGGCTTCTTCCTACGCGGTAACCCGTTTTGTGGAACTGGCAAAAAAGATGACACCCGGTCATCCTTTCAAAATCATGGAAGAACTGATCCTCAAAGTGAATGCGGAAGTTTTCCGCATCTCCTGCCAGCAGGAGGAATATGCCGGCATGGGCACCACATTTGTGGCGGCTACGGTGATGGATCAGATCGTGTATGTGATGAATGTGGGGGACAGCAGGCTCTACTTTTATGACGGAGAATCCCTCCGACAGATCACCATGGACCACTCCCTCGTGGAGGAACTGGTCCGGGCAGGTGAACTGGCTCCCCAGGAAAGTAGGAATCATCCCCAGAAAAACATCATCACCAGGGCTATAGGGGTATATGAGAATATCACGCCCGACTTCTTCAAGATCCCCATAAAAAAGAATCAGAAGATCCTCCTGTGCTCAGACGGGCTCAGTAATATGGTAGATGATGAGATGCTTGAACAGATCCTCTCCGACGGGGAGACCATAGAAGAGGAAGCGGAACTCTGCAAAAAAGAAGCCCTCTTTTTCGGCGGGCTTGACAATATCGCTGTGGTGATCGCACAGATGGAGGACAGGGGGTGTGCACAGTGATTCAGCCCGGAACAGTTTTAGCCGGCCGTTATGAGATCATGGATCATATCGGCAGCGGGGGCATGGCGGAAGTGTACAGAGCCAGATGCCTGGAAGATGATCGGGATGTGGCCGTTAAAGTCCTCAAAGAAGAATATAACGAAGACGAGAGTTTTCTTAAAAGATTTATCGCTGAAGCCCAGGCTACGAAAGGCCTGAGCCATCCGAACATCGTTAATGTATATGATGCCGGGGATGATCAGGGCTACCATTTTATCGTCATGGAATTGTGCGAAGGAACCACCTTGAAACGTTACATCCGGCGGTATGGGAGACTGAGCATCCGTGAGACCGTGGACTATAGCAAACAGATCGCCCGCGGTATCCAGGCGGCCCACAGCAAAGGGATCGTCCACCGGGATATCAAACCGCAGAATATCCTGGTTTCGGACAGCGGAAAGATTAAGGTGGCGGATTTCGGCATAGCCAGGGCAGCCACGGGGGATACCATTTCTCCAGGCACCATGGGCTCGGTCCACTATCTCTCACCGGAACAGGCCAGGGGTAATTATGCCGACGGAAGAAGCGACATCTATTCCCTGGGTATCACCATGTACGAGATGGCCACAGGCAAGCTTCCCTTTGACGGGGAGAATCCGGTCAGTATTGCCCTGATGCATATCCGGGGGGAGATCACCCCTCCCCGCTGCTATTTTCCGGATATTCCCGCCAGTCTGGAGAAAATAATCTTAAAATGTACCATGAAAAGGCCTTCGGACCGTTATCAGACTATCGAGGAGGTCCTCAATGACCTTGATCTGGTTTTTACCAACCCTGATGGGGATTATGTTTTTGCCAGTCCGGTCATGGACGACAGCCCCACTATCCACCGGTCCCGTGATGAACTGAATGAGATCAGGTCATCCATAGCCTCCGCAGATAAGGGCTCTGCCCCCGTACAGAAGGAGGATTCCCAGGACTCCCGGGAGGAAGAGGCTGACCCGGAAGAGGATGCTTCTCCGGCAGAAGAAGATGATCAGGAGGAGGAAGAATCCATGCAGCCTCAGATGAGGCGTCTGATCCTTGCCATCACCGGGGCCGGGGTTATCCTTCTCGCTCTGATTCTTATCTATCTCCTTCTTTCCGGAACGGGACTTTTCAGACCCGGGAAAGGAGAAACCGAAGAAACCGCCACGGAGGCAGCAGCTACAACCACGGAGGCTTCCCAGATACCCATGCCCAACCTGATCAATGAGAAGAAGGATGCGGCTGCAGCGCTTCTGGAACAGCTGGAGCTGAAAGTCTCTTTCCAGTATGAAGAAGGGGTTTCGGCCGCAGACGATGATCTGATCGTAACCCGGCAGCAGTATCAGGCCGGCAGTATGTTGAAGAAAGGCACCACAGTCCAGCTGACTCTGGGGAACGCCGAGGAAGCCACCACGGAAAATGAACGGGTGGAAGTCCCGCCCCTGGTCAACCTCACGGAAACAGAGGCGGAAACAGCCCTTGCCAATGCCGGTCTGGCCGTGGAAAAGATTTATGCGGCCAGTGATACGGTCAGTTCCGGTTATGTGATCAAGCAGAACCCCACGGCCGGAACCGAAGTGGATCTGGGATTTACCATCACCATTACCATCAGCAGGGGAGTATCCCAGGTAAAGGTTCCCTCCCTCTCCGGACTCTCCCGGGAAGCTGCCAAGGAACAGCTCAATAATGTGGGACTGAATCTTGGAAAAGTGACCAGCGATTATAACGGAACCGTAGGCATGGGAGAGGTATTCAGCCAGAGTATTTCTTCAGGCACCATGGTGGACCGGGGAACCAGCGTTGATATCGTGATCAGTCTCGGTGACAGTGTTTCCTACCATTACGAGGGAGAGATCAGTGTGGCCGACAGTCCCTTCGCGGAGGGAGAGAGCGGAAAGGTGGAATTCAAGGTCCTTGAGGACAAAGACCTGGAGATCACCACTTCGGTCTTCTCCAAGCAGGATATGACGGCGGATGATTTTCCCTTAAATTTTACCTTTGAATGGGAGGAGGCTGACGAGGTTATTGTGATCATGTATGTAAATGATACGGAATACCGCAGAGAGACCGTTGAACTGACTGCCGTGGAAGACTGATGATATTTTTCTCCCTTTTCCTCCCTCCGGCAGGAGAGAAAAAGGAAGAGGGATGAGAGAGGAAGAGGATGAGATTAGAGGGAAGGATCGTTAAAGGAATCGGAGGATTCTACTATGTAAATGTTGAAGAGGAAGGATTGTATGAGTGCCGGGCAAAGGGAATATTCCGCAATCGAGGGATGAAGCCGAACGTGGGAGATCAGGTGGAGATCGATGTCATTTCCGTCGTGGAGAAGACGGGGAATCTCTCCGTGATCAGACCCAGGAAAAATCAGCTGATCCGGCCGATGGTATCCAATGTGGACCAGGCCATGGTGATCTTTGCCGTGAAGGATCCTCAGCCGGATTTTCATCTCCTCAATCGTTTTCTGGTAACCATGTGCCGGGAAGATATTCCCGTGATACTCTGCTTTAACAAGATGGACCTGGCCGGTCCCGGGATCCGGGAAGAACTGACGGAAGCTTTCCGGGGGGCCGGATGCACGATACATTTTCTCTCCGCTTATCTGGAGGAGGGGGTACATGAGGTTGAGGAAGCACTGCTGGGAAAGACCACCGTGCTGGCCGGACCATCCGGTGTGGGCAAATCCTCCACCCTGAACTGCCTGAGTCTGGATAAACAGATGGAGACCGGGGATCTCAGCCGGAAGATAAAGAGAGGAAGGCACACCACCAGACATTCGGAACTGATCTATCTTGGTAAAGATACTTATCTGATGGATACACCCGGATTCAGTTCCCTTTATCTCCCGGAAATGGAGAAAGAGGAACTTCGTCATTATTTTCCCGAGTTCCGGCCTTATGAGAACCGCTGCCGGTTCAATGGCTGCTGTCATATCCATGAGCCGGACTGTAAGGTAAAAGAAGCCCTGGATGAGGGGCTGATCAGCCGTCTCCGCTATGAGGACTACGTCCTCTTCTATGAGGAGATCGCGCAGAAAAAGAAGTGGTAAGTGAGGTTTTGACCCATGAGAATACTGATCATATCCGGGGGAAGGATCTCAACGGATTTTGCAGGGGATCTGATGAAAACCCGGTCTTTCGAAAGGGTGATCGCCGCGGATGCGGGACTGGAAGTCTGCCGAAGGCTTGGTATTGACCCCACGGATATCCTGGGGGATTTTGACAGCCTGAAGGACAGAAGCCTGCTCAGGATTTACGCAGACCGGGGGATTCCGGTCAGGAGATATCCCTCCAGAAAGGACATGACCGATACGGAACTGGCTGTCTCTTATGCTGCGAACCTCTGGGAGGAATCCGGCGGTGTAAAACCGGAGGAAGAAAAGGAAGATTCCGGTATTTGGATCCTTGGGGCGACAGGATCCCGTCTGGACCATACCATGGCCAATATCGGTCTTCTGGCTCCGCTGGCAGAAAAGGGAATTCCCTGCCGGATTCTGGACGACCACAATGAACTGGAGATGCTCAAAGGACCCTGCGAGAGGACCTACCCCTGCCGGCCGGGAACAGAATTCTTTTCTCTTCTGGCTTTTGGCGGTCAGGCTAAAGGCATAGACCTGGAGGGATTTTCCTATCCTCTTGTTGATGCGGATCTTTCTCCCTATGTAAGCCTGGGGATCAGTAATGAGATCATCGCCGAAACCGGTCATCTAAGTCTTAAAGAAGGATATCTTCTGGTAGTCAGAGCACGGGATTAGGGAAATCAGGTAATATCATCATCGGAATATAAAAAAGGACAGACGTGCAGAAACGGGAAATATCTCCCTTCTGCCCTTCTGTCCTTTTATTGTCGGGTCAAAATATCTGTATTGATCTATACGTTGAATTTAAATAACACTACATCCCCGTCCTGCATGACGTAATCTTTGCCCTCCGACCGGACAAGACCTTTTTCCCTGGCGGCAGCCATGCTGCCGTTGGCAATCAGATCATCGTAGCTGATGACATCCGCCTTGATGAATCCACGCTCAAAATCAGAGTGGATCTTTCCGGCTGCCTGAGGGGCCTTGGTTCCCTTTTTTATGGTCCAGGCTTTGGATTCGATGGGTCCTGCGGTGAGGTAGGAGATCAGGCCCAGGAGGGAATAACTGGCCTTGATCAGTTTGTCCAGGCCGGATTCGGAAAGACCCAGATCCTCCAGGAACATCTCCCTTTCCTCGTCATCAAGTTCAGCAATCTCCTGTTCAATCTGAGCGCAGACTACGAATACCTCCGCATGACATTCCCCGGCATAATTTTTGACCTGGGCTACATATTCGTTGGAGGCGCCGTCGTCAGCCAGATCATCCTCGGACACATTTGCCGCAAAGATCACAGGCTTGTCTGTCAGGAGATTGCACTCCCGGATAATGGCTTCCTGGTCCTTGTCCTCCGTTACGAAATTCTTTGCCAGCTGACCGCTTTCCAGGTGGTCTTTCATCTTTTTCAGAAGGTCTACTTCCGCGGCGATCTTCTTGTCGTTGTGGGCGGCCCTTGCCTGTTTGGCGATTCGTCTTTCCAGCACTTCCATATCGGAAAAGATCAGTTCAAAATTGATGGTCTCGATATCCCTGAGAGGATTCACGGAACCATCTACATGGATGACATTGGAGTCCTCAAAACAGCGGACCACATGGATGATGGCATCCACTTCCCGGATGTTGGCCAGGAACTGATTGCCCAGCCCTTCGCCGTGGGAGGCACCCTTAACCAGACCGGCGATGTCCACAAACTCGATGGCTGCCGGTACGATCTTGGCTGAATCATACATATCCGACAGCACAGCCAGGCGTTTGTCCGGAACGCCCACGATACCGATATTGGGATCTATGGTACAGAAAGGATAATTTGCGGATTCCGCACCGGCTTTTGTCAGTGAATTAAATAAAGTACTTTTTCCCACATTGGGAAGTCCGACGATACCCAGTTTCATAGGATGGTCCTCCTCATTTTCATCTTTTATCCAATCAATTATTTTAACATAAAGGCTTTTCCCCTGACAAGGATTACCTTGAAAAAACAAAAAAATGTGTACTTTTCCCCGGGATTGAATTATAATGGGCAAAGTATTAGTAAACAGCGAAAGGAAGAAAACTATGGATTACGCGGATATACGTTTTCCCAATCTGGGAATCGTCTTTTCCCACGTGGGAAGATCCTTCCGGATCGGCAATTTCCAGATCATGTACTACGGCATAATGGTAGCCCTGGGCTTTGTTCTGGGACTTATTGCAGCCAGCAGGGAGGCCCGGCGGACAGGGCAGGATACGGAAATCTATGTGGATTACTTTATCACCATGGTCATACCCGCAATCATCGGGGCAAGGATCTACTATGTGGTTTTCTCCTGGGACTACTACGGAAAACACCCGCTTGAGATCTTCAACCTCCGCAACGGCGGTCTGGGGATCGTGGGAGGAATAAGCATGGCCGTTCTGGTCATGTACTTTTTCTGCAGGAAGCGAGGCTATAAGATGCTCCTGATGCTGGATACGGTGGTCACCGGTACTTTGATCGGCCAGATCCTGGGCAGATGGGGAAATTTTTTCAACAGGGAAGCCTTCGGATCTTTCACGGAGGGTATTCTTGCCATGCAGATTCCCGTGGGTTATTTCGAGCAGAACTATCGGTTGGGAGAACTGCAGTCCGCAGGACTGATGGATCATCTTAAAGAACTGACTGTGGGGGGACAGACCCTTTCCTACATCCAGGTCCATCCCACATTTCTCTATGAAGGACTGTGGAATCTTCTGATTCTCATCCTTGTGGTCCTCTATCGAAGACGGAAGAGATTTGACGGTGAATTGCTGTGTATCTATCTGGTGGGTTACGGGATCGGCCGTTTCTTCATCGAAAGTCTGCGGACCGATCAGCTGACCATCGGCAGCACCGGAATCCCTGCCACCCAGGTGGTCTGCATTCTCCTGATCATAGGGGGCACACTGGGATTCATCCGGGGAAGAAGAAAGGCCGGAAAGGCTGAGGATTAGCAGGCATGGAGGAAGGGCGGTATTGCACAGACAGCTTAATTGTGCTATAATGCTCACAGTTTTTATAGCTGGAGGTTGTTATGAAACGTTTTTGGAATGATGTCACCGGACATCTTAGCTATGCGATCTACGCGGCAAAATCGGAGCTTAAATCAGAGGTTGCCAACTCCTACCTGAACTGGATCTGGTGGGTTCTGGAACCCTTCTGCTTTATGTTGATCTACTCCTTTATCTTCGGTACCGTATTCAATGCCAAGGAACCGCATTTCGGGCTGTTTATCTTCATCGGTCTCACCGCATGGGATTTCTTCCAGAGAAATATGATCCAGAGTGTAAAGATGCTGAAGAATAACAAACCCATCGTCACCAAGGTTTATCTCCCCAAGTTCGTGCTGCTGATCTCCAGAATGTTTTTTAACGGATATAAGATGTTTATTTCCTTCGGGATTATCGTGGTCATGATGATCTATTACCGGATACATCTTACCTGGTATATTATCTTTATCATTCCCACATTTCTGGTGCTGTTTGTCCTTTGTTTCGCTCTCATGACCCACCTGATGCATTATGGTGTGTATGTGCAGGACCTGACCAATGTCACCACCATTACCCTGAGAATGATCTTTTACCTCACGGGTATCTTCTATAATATAGAGACGAGACTGCCGAAACAGTATGTGCAGATCCTGCTGAAGGGCAATCCCATGGCTCTTATTCTTAACAGCCTGAGAAACTGTATCCTTTATGGGAGGATGCCAAATGTAAAATGGCTCTTTATCTGGTTTGTCATTTCCGTGATCATCGCAATACTGGGAGTCCGGAAGATCTACAAGAATGAGAACAGTTACGTGAAAGTGATTTAGTGAGGTGCCGGATATGGAAGAACGTATGGAAACAGCTGTGGCCGGGGTGCCGAGTGCCATCAGTGTCCGGAATGTATGCATCGAATACAAAAGCCTGAAGGCAGGGTCCATCAAACAGAATTTTTTAAAATTAAGAAAAGTAAAACAGGAGGTATTCCAGGCGGTCCGGAATGTTTCTTTTGAGGTGAAGGAAGGGCAGATCCTGGGTATCACCGGCAAGAACGGCAGCGGCAAGTCCACCATGCTCCGGGCCATAGCGGGGATTTTTTCCGCCGACAGCGGAGAGATTGACCTTCATGGGCATTCCATCTCCCTTCTGTCCATCGGCGTGGGTTTTAACCGGGAACTGAGCGGAAGAGAGAATATTCTTCTCTCCGGCATGCTCCTTGGTTTCTCCGAGAAGACTATTCTTGAGCGGATGAACGACATCATTGATTTCGCCGGGATCGGCAACTTTATCGATATGCCGGTAAGAACCTATTCCAGCGGTATGTATTCCAAACTGGCCTTCTCCATTACGGCCGTCCTGGAGACGGAGATCATGCTGATCGACGAGGTGCTCAGTGTGGGTGATGAAAAGTTCCGTAAGAAGAGCTACGGGAAGATGAAGCAGCTGATCTCCAGACGTGACCGCACTGTTGTGATCGTATCTCACAGTCTGTCCACCCTGGAGGAGCTCTGTGATGAAGTGATGTGGATGCATGACGGAGAGATCGTCATGCTTGACAAGCCGGAGATCGTCCTTCCGGTATACAAAGATTTCATGAAATAATCCGGATTGAACGGGCGATAATATTTCTTGATACGGTGGGAGTACTTCATATGCTGTTGTTCTGGAAGATAATGCTGACGGAATTCATCGCCGAGATGGGGGATAAGACACAGCTGATGCTGATTGCCATGACCTCCAGATACAAGGTCAGGGATATCCTTCTGGGTACGGCTGCCGCGATCATGGTGCTGAACGGGATTGCCGTCCTGGCCGGAGGCTTTATCAGCAGCCTGATCCCCACCTGGCTTATCCGGATCATTGCTGCTGTCGCCTTTATCTATTTTGCCCTGTCCACCCTGACAGATGAAGAAGATGAGGAAGAAAGCGGACAGGGTACTTCAGCAGCCCGAATTGCCATCCTGTCGGTATTCACCACCTTTTTTGTGGCCGAACTGGGAGACAAGACCCAGCTTACCGCCATTACCTTCGGGGCAAATGAGGGACTCGCTGCCGGGCCGGTCGTCTGGGCTGCCTGCTCTGTGGGTTTATTTGCCGCGGATCTTGTGGGTATGATGATCGGTTATCTGTTGAAAAGCAGAGCGCCCGAGGGGATACTTAATCTGATCGCTTTCCTGGTCTTTGGGGTTTTCGGGATAATTACCCTGAGACAGGGCCTGATCCTTCTAATGGGTGAGGGGGATTCCAGGATATCCTATATTGTGATCGTCGCTGTATTGCTTTTTGTTCTCTGCAGTCTGATTCTTCTGATCCGGAAGTTTACGGGAAAGAGGTCCCGGGTGACCTCCGGCGGGCAGGAAAAAATGGATTGAAACTCCCGTCTGAACCCCATTAAAATACTATATAAAAGTGAAAAACTGGCAGAAATGCACATGGTTGGATCCATGTTGTGTTTCTGTCTTTTTTTTATGCACAAAAGCTTTTTTGCCTTATCCCTGCCCGGGAAAATTTATTACAAAAATATTAAAAAAGATGGCTATTCCTTATTGCAATCTGATAAAAATTAGGTTAAAATGTATCCAAGTGGTGTTTTGTGGTGATTTGTGTCATATTGTGGAGTAAAAATCCAGTGACAGAAATCATCTGAACGGGAATAAAAAGAAGGATTCCCGGATCCGTCGGAAGGATCCGGAGGCTTACTGACGGGGGAAGGGAGGTGAGACATATGCTCAAAGGTCAGGCGCAGCATGGACTGGATGCCAAAGGAAGGCTTATCCTGCCCGTGAAGTTTCGCGAGGATCTTGGCAGTAAATTCTGTCTCACCAAAGGCTTTGAAAAATGCCTGTACCTTTTTCCCATGGATGAATGGGATAAGTTCTCTGCCGGGCTGGAAGAGCTGCCTCCCCTTCACCGGGATACCAGAAGACTGAAAAGACATTTTATCGGTAGCTCCGAGGATGTGGAACCGGACAAGCAGGGAAGGTTTCTCATCCCCCAGCCTTTGAGAGATTACGCCCAGATCGGCAAAGATGTTCTGATCATCGGTATGCTGGACCGGGTGGAGATCTGGGGACTGGATTATTACCATGAGTTCGAAGAGAATGAGGAAGCATCCATCTCTGACATCGCGGAGAATCTGGTCTTCTAGGGAGAGATGCTATGGAGTTCAGCCATAAACCGATC
>JAEIGA010018461.1_pt1 | contig 10628 bp, 6 predicted proteins | sample 9270691 | NCBI WGS metagenome assembly JAEIGA01 (sample SAMN17057246, study PRJNA624740) | gut metagenome | biome: biome; isolation source: fecal sample | host: Bos grunniens | place: China: Xizang | collected 2019 | reverse complement strand
CCTGCTCCAAAACCTCCTTGCGGAACTTGGTTGATACCTCCTCAGAGAAGATGCCCTTCTCCTTGAAGTAAGAGTAAGCGTCAGCTGCAAGAACCTCTGCCCACTTGTAGCCATAGTAGCCAGTAGCATAGCCACCGCTGAAGATGTGAGTGAAGGCAGGGCCCATAGCTGTACCCTCAACAACAGGCATAACCTGGGCTGGGGCAACTGCAGTCTGCTCGAAAGCAAGAACATCGCCTGCATAAGGCTCAGTGAGTGAGTGCCATGCCATATCGAGCATACCGAATGAGAGCTGACGTACGTTAAAGTATGCTGCGAGGTAGTTCTTAGCGTCTACGAGCTTCTGGATAAGCTCAGCAGGCATAGCCTCGCCTGTCTGGTAGTGCTTAGCCCAAAGGTCGAGATACTCCTTCTCGGTAGCCCAGTTCTCCATAATCTGTGATGGGAGCTCAACGAAGTCACGCTTAACAGATGTACCATTGATAGACTCATACTTACCCTGTGCGAGGATGCCGTGCAAGCCGTGGCCAAACTCGTGAAGGAAGGTAGTGAACTCGTCGAATGTGAGCAATGATGGAGTGTTCTCAGTAGGCTTAGTGAAGTTCATAACGAGCTGAACCAAAGGACGCTGCTCAACGCCGTCAACAGTCTTAACGCCACGGAACTCAGTCATCCATGCACCAGCACGCTTAGACTCACGTGGGAAGAAGTCGAGGTAGAGGATAGCCATAACCTTGTCGTTAGAGTCCTTAACCTCGTAAACAGTAGCCTCTGGGTGGTAAGTCTCGATGTTGTCAACCTGAGTGAAAGTAAGGCCATAGAGCTTACCAGCAAGCATAAATACTGCCTCCTTAGCATTCTCGAGCTGGAAGTAAGGCTTGATCTGCTCGTCGTTGATAGAGTACTTAGCCTCCTTATACTTCTCGTTGTAGTAACCCCAATCCCAAGGCATAAGCTCGCCCTCGAAGCCGAGTGACTGAGCATACTCAGTAACAACCTTAACATCCTTGCGTGCGTAGTCCAAAGTAGCCTCGCAAAGCTCGTTGATGAAGCCATTTACGGTAGCCTTGTTCTCAGCCATACGGTCCTCCAATACGTAGTCTGCATAGCACTCGTAGCCGAGCAACTGAGCGATCTTAAGGCGGAGCTCAGCAATCTGGCGGATGTTCTCGAGGTTGTCGCTATCGCCACCGATGCCACGTGTGTTGTAAGCACGGTAGAGCTGCTCCTTAAGGTCACGCTGCGATGAGTAGGTCATGAATGGAGAGTAGCTTGGTGCCTGCAATGTCACAGTCCAGCCCTGCTCGCCACGTGCCTTAGCCTCAGCTGCAAGGCCCTCCTTAACGAACTCAGGAAGCTCAGCAACCTTTGCCTCATCGGTGATGTTGAGGGTAAATGCGTTTGTTGCAGCAAGAGCGTTCTGGCCAAACTTCAATGTGAGCTGAGCAAGCTCAGATGTGTACTGACGATAGAGCTCCTGCTTCTCGCCCTCGAGCAAAGCGCCTGAACGTACGAAGCCCTTATAGGTCTCCTCCAAAAGCTGCATATCCTCCTGGTCGAGCTGAAGCTCAGCACGCTGGTCGTAAACAGCCTTAACACGCTTGAAGAGCTCAGGGTTGAGCGACACGTCGTTGCCAAGCTCGGTGAGCTTAGGAGTGATGTTATTAGCAATCTGCTGCATCTGGTCGTTAGTGTCGCAGTTGTTAAGAACGAAGAATACGCCAGTGATACGGCCAAGAAGCTCACCTGCACGCTCCATAGCAACGATGGTATTCTCGAATGTAGGAGCCTCAGGGTTGTTCACGATAGCATCAATATCGGCACGGTTCTGCTCGATAGCATAGGCGATAGCTGGCTCATAGTGCTTGAGCTCGATCTTCGAGAATGGTGGTGTCTGATAAGGGGTGTTCCACTCCTGAACAAGTGGATTGTCGGCGATGTTGTCGCCCCCGCAGCAACCTACGAGAGCCAAGGTCAATGCTGACATAAGGATTGTTACTTTTTTCATAAAATTTTATTAATTATAGGTTTTGTATTCATCTATTTGTTAGGGTTCTCCTTCGATATTGGCTTGATAGGCTCGGGGCGTATAGGACGCTTAACATCAGCAGGTTTCTTCGCCGTGCCCATAGTCTTCTTAGCGTTGGCCTTACCCTCGAACTTTGGCACTGGACGATTACCTGGCTCGGGGCGCAAAGACTTCTCTGGCATCTCGGGAGCTGGAGTCTGCAACGTGTCAACAGGCTCGGGATCGGTCCATAGGCCACGAGCACGAAGCATAGGCTTCTTGTCGGGAGCTGCACCTCGGAACTTGATATACATATCCATGCCTGGACGCTGGCCACCCTGCGCCAAAACATCGTAGCGGAAGCTCTTAGCAAGCTCCTTGTCGCAGATGTCACGACGCTCGGCAAAGGCTGCAAAGGCATCCTTGTCGAGGACCTCAGCCCATAGGTAGAAGTAGTAGCCCGACGAGTAACCACCGTTGAAGATATGTGCAAAATAGGTGTAGCGGTAGCGAGGAGCAATCTCAGGGAAGAGGCCACGACGTGCTGCCAAGTTCTTATCCTCAAACTTAACAACATCGAAGTCCTTAGGCATCGACTCCAACGAGTGGATATCCATGTCGATGAGGGCAGCTGCGGCAAGCTCGGTGGTGATGAAGCCTTGGTTGAAGAGCGACGCCTTCTCGATCTTCTGAATCAAACGATCGGGGATAACCTCGCCTGAGCGATAGTGAGTAGCATAGGTTTTGAGAATCTCTGGCTCGAATGCCCAGTTCTCCATAATCTGCGATGGCAACTCAACGAAGTCACCCTCAACCTCTGCCAAGCCACGATACTTAACATCGGCAAACAAGAAGTGAAGGGCGTGGCCAAACTCGTGGAACAGAGTCTCGGCCTCATCGAATGTGAGCAACGATGGGGTGTCGCCCACAGGAGGTGTGAAGTTGCAGACGATGCCCACAACCGGAGCACGACGCTTGCCATTCTCGTAACGCTGCTCCGAGAAGTAGCCACACCATGCGCCACCACTCTTGGTCTTGCGTGGATATGGATCGAGGTAGAGCACGCCGAGGTGGGTGTCGTCAACATCGATAACCTCGTATGTAGTGCACTCAGGATGGTAGCGAGGAGCAACTATTGGGCGGAAAGTGATGCCATAGAGGCGGTTAGCCAACTGGAACATACCGTTACGCACGTTGTCGAACGACAAATACTGGCGCACAGCATCCTCGTCGAGCTGATACTTATCCTTGCGCACCTGCTCGGCATAGTACCACCAATCCGATCTCTCGAATTTCTCCTTTGGATGATCTTTCTCGAAGAGCTTCTTCATCTCCTCCAACTCGGCCTTTGCCGACTTGAGCGAAGGCTCCCAAATCTCGTCGAGAAGCTCATACACAGCCTTAGGTGTGCCCGCCATCTGGTCGGCAGTGACATAGTGAGAGTAAGACTTATAGCCAAGCAAATGAGCCTTCTCGATACGCAACTCGGTCATCTGCTTAACAATCTCCTTATTATCCTTGTCGTTATTGTTGTTACCACGCATCAGGTAGCCATCGTAGAGCTGGCGACGGAGGTCACGATTCTTCGAGTAGGTCAAGAATGGGAGCATGCTTGGCTTGTCCAAGGTGAAGACATAGCCCTCCTTGCCCATAGATTTTGCTGCCTCCTCGGCCTGCTTGCGCACGCTCTCAGGAAGGTCGGCAACCTTCTCGGCATTGAGTTCGAGGAAAAAGTTGGCATTCTCGGCAAGAAGGTTGTTGCCAAAACGGATGGTGAGCATTGATAGCTCAGAGTTAATCTGCTTCAAGCGCTCCTTCTTCTCGCCCTCGAGCAGAGCTCCCGAGCGCACAAACCTGTTATAGGTCTTATCCAAGAGGCGCATCTGCAACTCGTCGAGCTTGAGCTCGGCACGCTGATCGTAGACAGCCTTGACTCGCATAAACAACGAGTCGTTAAGCATAATAGCGTTGTAATGCTCATCAATACGAGGCATCATCTTGTTCTGCACCTCCTGCATCTTTTCGTCGAGATCCGACGCCGAGATCATGCCAAACAACAGGTTGACATCAGAGAGTTTGATGCCAGCATTGTCCAACGCCAAGATTACATTCTCGAACGTAGGCTCCTCCGACGAACGAACGATGGCGTTAATCTCATCGTTGTGCATCTTCATAGCCTCTTCGAAGGCTGGCTCGTAGTGCTCGGCACGAATCTGGTCAAATGGAGGGATGTTCTTATCCGATGTCCACTCGCCAATCAATGGATTGTCTGACGACACCACAACATCGCTCTTACACGAATAATTCATCATCAATGAGAACATTGCAAAGAATAATAGAAAAATACGTTTCATCTATGATATATTTTAATTAACTTTGCAAAGTTAACAAAATTATAGAAGTAATGCAACTATTTTACGCACCAGAAATAACTTTACCCCGTTATACCCTCTCGGAGGAGGAGTCGAAGCACTGCATCAGAGTGCTCAGAATGGGTTGTGGCGACGAGCTTCACATAACCGATGGACGAGGCGCCATGCATCGCTGTAAGATCGTGGATGACAACGTAAAACGCTGTACAGTAGAGGTCATCGACACCATCCACGAATTCGAAAAACTACCCTACAATTTGACCGTTGCCATAGCCCCAACAAAAAATATCGACAGGCTCGAATGGTTTTTAGAAAAAGCCACAGAAGTTGGTATTTCGGAGATATATCCGCTCCTCTGCGAGCATAGTGAGCGTAAGGAGATTAAGCACGAGCGTGAGGAGCGAGTGATAACCTCGGCCGTGAAGCAGTCGCTCAAAGCCTACCACCCGACGCTTCATCCGATGACCACATTCCGCCAGCTTGTCACCATGCCCTTCGACGGCGATAAGTTTATTGCGCACTGCAACTCGGAGTTTGGCAATAGGGAGTATCTCGGCAAATTGATAAAAAAAGGGGGCAACACACTAATTTTGATAGGCCCAGAGGGTGATTTTTCGCCAGAAGAGATTATCTTTGCCGAGCAAAATGGCTTCAAGGCAATATCGCTGGGCAAGGAGCGACTACGCACCGAGACAGCAGCCCTTGTGGCAACGGTGGTTACGGCAACTATTAACAAACTGTAATTAACTGATTACTACCCAATAAACATTAAATTATGCACTTATTGACGTTACTGGCAGCAGCACTTGCCATCGTACTCCTTTTTGTGGTGCCTAAGCGCACTAAGGTGTGGGTGGCAACAGCCCTCATATCGGCAGCTGCCATCGGTGCCATAGCGCTATCGATCAAGGCACTGCTCGTGGGTGAGGTTCACATCGCCACGTTTAGCACCGCTCTCTTTGGCACAGAGCACATCGTTGTAGATGGCATCTCAGCGCTATTTCTCGCTATCATCGCGATAGCTTCGGTTGCCACAGTACTCTACTCACGAGGCTATGTCGGCGGCTACTTAGAGCGATTCACAGCAACACACATCGCCCTGCACTACACAGCCCTTGTGCTTTTAGTGGTGTCGATGATGCTTGTGGTGGCTACGAGTGGCGGCTTCTCGTTCCTCTTCTCGTGGGAGCTGATGACAATCGCCTCGTTTATCCTCATACTCTTTGAGGCAGAGCGCCACGAGGTGCGACGTGCAGCCCTCAACTACCTGGTAATGATGCACATCGGCTTTATGTTCTTGGTAGCAGGATTTGTCATGCTTCACAACGTTACAGGCTCGGCAAACTTCGCCGCTGTGGAGTGCTACTTCAAGGTGGCAGCACCCCTACCACTATTCGTGATTCTGTTCATCGGCTTTGGCATGAAGGCGGGCTTGTTTCCTATGCACATCTGGTTGCCTGAGGCGCACCCAGCAGCACCATCACACGTGTCGGCAATCATGTCGGGCGTGATGATCAAGACGGGTGTCTATGGCATCTTGCGCCTGATGCAGGGCATCGACCACAACACCGAGCTGCTCTACACCATCGGCCTCATCGTCCTACTATCGGGCATTGTGACAGGCCTTTGGGGTGTGATATTCGCAGCCATGCAGAACGACATAAAGCGCTTGTTGGCATACTCAAGTATCGAGAATATTGGTGTGATACTCATCGGCTTGGGTGTTGCAGCAGTAGGTCATGCCGCAGGTAGCAACCTCATTGGCATGTGCGGCATGTGCGGAGCGCTGCTACATATTGTCAACCACTCATTGTTTAAGTCGATGCTCTTCTTCTCGGCAGGTAACGTCTACTCGAAGATGCACACTACGGCAATGAACCAGATGGGAGGCCTGGCCAAGCACATGCCCGTAACGGCAATACTCATGATGTTTGCTACGGTGGCCATCTGTGCCCTACCTCCGCTCAATGGCTTCGTGTCGGAGTTGTTGATCTACATCGGCATGTTCAACGGCGTGAGCGACGGCCACGAGGTGCTATACGCTATTGGTGGCATCATCGCCCTATCGCTCATTGGTGGTATCGTGGTTTTGGCATTTACGAAGCTCTACGGCGTTGTATTCCTCGGCTCGCCACGTTCGCACCATGTTGCTGAGTGTACCGAGGTTGACAACCAGCGCATTGCAGCGATGGCCATACCTGCAATCTTCATCCTTGGCATAGGCCTACTTCCTCAGTATGCAATACGTCCTATTGCTCTTGTTGCCGAGGCTGTTACAGGTGCTAACAGTGCCGCAGCCATAGCAGCATTTACCCCAACGCTCACCAGCCTAAGCATCGTGTGCGTAATACTCATCTTGGTTGTTGCGCTGCTCTTTGTGATGAAATATCGTGCACAGCAAAAGCGCAAGATTGAGAGCGGCCCTACATGGGGTTGTGGCTTCACGGCGCCAAACACCCGCATGCAGTACACTGGCGAGTCGTTCTCAGAAGGTCTTGAGAACATTGGCCGCCCACTTATGAAGGATATGGTAGACGGTCGCTCGGTGGACAAGAGCGAGATATTCCCTTCGGAGCACAACTACAAAGTTGTACACAAGGATAAGGTAGACTCACTCTTAGGTCAGCTATGGGTGAAGATGATGCACAGCATCAACGAGTTTGTTATGCGTCTGCGCACAGGACGTGTGAACAACTACATCACATTTGCCCTCGTATTCCTAATTGCCGTACTCATATTGACAATGTTTGGCATATTGTAAACCCGTAAAATCGAAGATTGTATGTTGATAAAACTACTTAACACACTGCTTATGATTGTTGTGGCGCTCTCGATTACGGGTGTCATCAATCGTACACGTGCTATACTTGCTGGCCGCAAGGGCATCCGCTTCTTCCAGCACGTATATAACGCACGCCTGATGCTTAGCAAGGGTGCGGTATATTCACCCACCACTACAGCTCTATTTCGCATAGCCCCATGTGTCTATCTTGGTGCTGCTGTTGTGGCCTTTCTGTTTATCCCTATTGCCGACCTCGAGCCTGTGTTGTCGTTTCATGGCGACATAATATTTGTGGCATACCTCCTCGGCTTAGCCCGTGTTGCCATCGTGCTTGCCGCACTCGACACAGGTAGCTCGTTCGAGGGTATGGGTGCTGCACGTGAGGCGTTGTATGGCGCACTTGTCGAGCCAGCACTCATGATGGGCCTTGCAACACTCGCCCTCTTCTGCGGTTACTCGTCGTTTGCCGACATATTCTCTACGGCTCAGGAGCTTGGCCCTAATGTGACCATCGTCATGTTGTTGTTGGCCTACGTATTCCTCATCATCATGATCATCGAGTCGGGACGTGTGCCTGTTGACGACCCACGCACCCACCTCGAGCTTACGATGATTCACGAGGTTATGTGCCTCGACTACTCGGGCATCGACCTTGCGATGATCAACATTGCTGGCTGGTTGAAGAATGCCATCTGGGCTGTTATCGCCGCAAATGCCGTGTCTGTCGCCCTATGCTTCCACTGGGAGTTTGCCACTCCGCTGGCAATCCTTGGCACAGGCATCACCATAGGCTGTATCGAGTCGCTACGTGCTCGCAACAAGCTATCACGCAACATCACCTACATACTCACCATCGTGGCTATGTCAGCACTGGTGCTACTCACAGGCTTTCTCCTCTATCAAAACATCGACATCTAAGAGCTAACAACTATGATACTATCACTTATTATACTATATGTGCTCACGCTCATCTATTTGTCGATAGCTGACCGTTTTCGCACACACACAACAATCCTTGCCATTCAGGGACTTCTCCTCTTTGGCATAGCTATGGCACGCCTACACTCGTTCCACCCTGTGGAGCTTAGCTTCATCGTTGTAGAGACGCTCGTATTTAAGGCTATTGTAATTCCTGCGATATTGTTGCAGGTTATTCACAAGACAAAGATTAATCGCATACACTCGGCATCAACACAGTTTGGAGCGTTGGTAATGTCGATATTGGCACTTGTGGCAAGCTGCACAATAACCTACTACATGGCCGACAACCGCACCGACATGATATTTTTCGGCGTGGCACTCTACGCCTTGCTCTCGGGACTCATCCTCATCGTCTTGCGTAAGCGTATCTTCGCCCACCTGTGCGGCTTCCTTGTTATCGAGAATGGCGTATTCCTCTTCTCGATGGCTATCGGTGTTGAGTTCCCACTCCTCATCAACCTTGCCATCATGCTCGATATCCTCGTTTCGATACTTATCCTCGGTGTCTTCCTTCGCCGCTTGGATGACGATATGCACACCGATGATTCTGAAGCACTAACCTCGATAAAAGATTAACCCTATGCTTATATATCTACTCGTATCACTGCTTTTAGCTGTTTTGCCCCTCGTTCTACGTAGCGAGCGAGCATCAAACATCGTATCTGCGCTCTTTGTCGTGGCACAGGCAGCAAGCATAGCTCTTGTCTTCGTGCTCAACAAAGTAGACTGCGTCATGCTCTCGGTATTTCGTGCCGACACTATGGCTATCCTCTTCCACATTCTGATGACTGCGGTGCTGGGCTTCACGCTCCTACACTCAGCATCATACCTCAAAGCCGAGAACGTTACAACACGTTCATATAAGGTATATTACACCCTACTCATGCTCCTTGCAGTAGCCATCACATGTGTCTACTATTCGGACAACGTGGCCATGACATGGGTATTCTTGGAGGCCACTACAATCTGCTCGGCAGGACTCATATACCACCGTGAGTGGGAGCAGTCGTTGGAGGCTACATGGAAGTATATCTTCGTCTGCTCGACAGGTATCGCCATGGCATACCTCGGCATCTTGCTCCTCTCGACCGTTGCCGAGCATGGCTCGTTGGACTACGCATCGCTCAAAGAGGTTATTGCCAATGGTAATCCGCTATACCTCAAGGTGGCATTCTTGCTTATCGTCGTAGGTTATAGCTGTAAGATGGAGATTTTCCCTCTCTACACTGTTGGTGTCGATGCTAACTATGCAGCCCCTGCACCAGCTTCGGCATATATCTCTACGGCGTTGGTAAATGCGGGCTTCGTATCTATCATGCGCATATACACCCTCTATGCCTCGGCGGGCGAGGTATTTGCGTGGGCACGCCACGTACTTATACTTATCGGTATCTTGTCGTTGGCTGTGGGTGCTATGTTCCTACGCCGTACAAACAACTACAAACGATTTATGTCGTACTCTACGGTCGAGAACATGGGTATCGTGGCAATCGGTATGGGTATCGGTGGTGTTGCTCTGTGGGCAGCAGTGTTCCACGTTGTATGCCACACGCTTATCAAGAGCTCAATGTTCTACCAGATTGGCATCATGCGCCACATCTACGATAGCTATAGCATCAACCGCATAGGTAACTACCTAAGCATCAATAAGGTGGGCGCTATCGGTTTTATCGTGGGCACACTCGTGTTGTTGGCCTTCCCACCATCGCCATTCTTTGTATCGGAGATTATGATATTTAGCGAGATTGTGTCGGTGGGCAGCTGGTGGTTGTTAGTGGCAATGCTCATACTAATGTGCGTTGTCATCTACAACATCTGGTCACGCTCACTACGCCTTAGCTACCACTCTAATCAGGATACGTTGCACCTATCAGAGGTTAATCGCCGACTATCATATTCGGCAGCCGTGCTTCTTATCGTTGCCATCATCATTGGCCTATGGCAACCCGAAGTTTTGAAGAATGCTATTGACACAATCGTAAACCTTGGATAGAACCATGAAACTATACTATATAACACATAATACCGCTTCGGCAGTCGCAATTAAGGATATCCCCGTTGTCGACTATACGGAGCTATACAACGACCTCGCCGAGCGCATGACAGATAGCCGCTATCATGTGGCTCACTACTTCGCTACCGAGCATGAGATGGGCCTAAAGTTCTACCTCATAGTTCTCGACGACCTAAGTGGCGAGGTGCTTATCTCGTCGTTCGTGCCCGACTACTACACTCGTGGTCTTGCCTCGCTCACAGCCATACACCCACAGTTCCACCCCTTCGAGCGTGAGATGTACGAGCTCTATGGCATACCCTTCAACAACCACCCATGGTTCAAGCCCTTGCGCTTCTCGCACGACAGACGCAACCGTGAGTCTACGATGGATAGCTACCCATTCTACCAGATGGAGGGCGACGAGCTACACGAGGTTAACGTAGGCCCTATCCACGCAGGTATCATCGAGCCAGGTGCCTTCCGCTTTAT
>JAEIGA010018460.1_pt1 | contig 10628 bp, 16 predicted proteins | sample 9270691 | NCBI WGS metagenome assembly JAEIGA01 (sample SAMN17057246, study PRJNA624740) | gut metagenome | biome: biome; isolation source: fecal sample | host: Bos grunniens | place: China: Xizang | collected 2019 | reverse complement strand
GGACTCCGCTTTACGCTCCGTCCTCCCTTAATCCGACTCACGAAAAAGTTCTTTCAAAAGCCCAAACAAAAAAACAAGCGTCGGAGGAATTACGCTTGCTTACGAAGTTGGATTTACGTCCATTGGAATAATCGAGTGGGAGGGTTCTCAATTACTCTAATCGAAGTGCGATTTTTAAAGGATGAATCGCTTAACCCCGCACTGTAATTAAGTTTTTCTAGGATTAACTTTAACCGGTCTCTCCACAATCTACGGAGGTCTCTCAAGTGACTTTCTGGTTGTCAACTACTACCGTTCTTACTATGGTGTAAGCAACCTCCCATCCTGCCTGGCCTGAGGTCGTGGGATAACCTAACTCTCTACTTTATCGGAAAGGAGTCATCATCCTATCGAGTTTATAGGTCCTACTGCTCGCAACTGTTTCAGGCTATTGTAATCTGGTGCTACCTGACTCTTCCCCGTCCATATAAGTTTTTGTTGAACCAGACTTTAGAGGACTTTATGTCTGGTGTGTGCGTAGATCCCTTTCGGGTAGTTTTTGTATCGTAGAGATTTCGCTCTCGCCGACTTTTCAGTTTTACTTCGCTGACGGCCTTGGTTCTAACCTCGGAAGCTGACGAGTCTTTCATTTTTAACCTACATTCTTTGCGGCCCACTCTGACTTGCGGCCTTTGGTGCACTGAATCGATTAAGTCTATGCTTTTTCATTTTTAACCTACAACTTTGCGGGCAATAGCTTTCCCTTTTGGTATAAACTTCTCGAACTTCACGCATTCGATTCACCATCGCGGTTTTGAGAATCCCGTGTTACTTTACCGATGGTCGTTGCTATCCCGTTACTGCGGGCGAACTGCGGTGCTATCGTGTGACTCTAAAGGTCTCATCCAACGCCAAGTTTTTTGATTTCTCCCCATCTCAATGTTTATACTACCGATTGTTGCGGCATGGTCTGCGGGCTTAACTTGGAAAACCGATAATTATTATTATTGTTGCGTATGTCCTTCTAATTTGTATAGCGGCTTAATGTCCTTGACCGAAGATACGCACTGGCGTTTCCGCTGTCGAGTTTGTATGAGTGGATTGCTCGTTTCCCCTACGACTTATTTGGTAAGGTAGTCGCCAAACCGAATCATTAAGGTTGATTAGCCGCCCATTCTTAGTGCTTTGTATTTAGACTGCTACCACTGGTCATTTGCTCTACCGTTCACAGTACATCTTATTTTTGGTTAGGTAGGTGCCAAACCTAGATTTATCGTTATCGCACGGGTGATCCGACTGCTTCTCGAACTCGTTTATCACCATTATGACTTCGCTACTTTATCGCAGGTAGAGCGACCGCATCTTCCAGTTGGTTTCTGCTTGGCGTCTTCATTGATTTAGGCTTATTGGTCGACCAAGAGACCAGTGTTGCCTGATGGCATAGCTTCTTTGACTTTTATAGTAGTTATACGCTGTGCCTCACAGGAGCTGTACTACTTGCTGTGACGGTGGTTACTATTCCTTCAGCGTGCTTAGTCCACTTACTATTTCTTCACCACGCCTGCTAGTTTAACGACATCTCGGTCAAAGATATTTATTTCTTATCTTTATATATATATTATATAATACTTTGTTGGCTTTGTCAATAAAATTTCTTAACATAACCAAATAATTTTTAGGGGAGCCTTTTAGTGACTCTGCTCAGGTCAATGTACTATTAACTATCTTACTTCTGCGTCTGATGGAATATCTTTTACGAAGCCGTAAACATTAACGCTTGATTTAACTTGAACTTCGATAGTGCGATCTTCTGCACCTTTCACGATATTACCTTTCTTAACTAAACCGTTGATTGAACCAGATGTTAATCTTTCTTTGTTCATAGCAACTGCTAATTCAGCTAATGTGAATTCGCCTTCGATGCCGCTTGCTGATGCTAATAATGCTTTTTCGTTATCAGTGTAGTTGAATGCTTTACCATCTGCGTTAGATAATGCATCTGCAGTTACGAATGAGTACGTAGCAACTTTTCTTTTGCCTGGTCTGAATACTTCTCTTTCGCCGATAGTTTCGATTAAACCTTTCTTAACTGCGCCTACAACGTGACCTGATTTGATTTCGATGCCTGTTGCTTCATTTAATTCTGCTAATGTTAATCCATCAGCTGCGCCCTTTAATGCGTCTACGATTGCTTTGTCTGTTTGTGTGAATACTGTTTGTTTTGCCATAGTGTTTGTTCTCCTTTTCGTTTTCTTATATACTGTACTGTGGTTTTATAAAGATATCTTTCTTTCTTATCTTTATATATTAATTATAGCATACTGCTTAGGCTTTGTCAATACTTTTTCCCATTAATTTTTAAGAAATTTTTAGAATGGGAAGTAATTTGACTCTGGACGCTCAGTGCGGATCACCAAGGCATTTAGTTCTTTCCAGATGTCCCATTTCCAAAAGCCGCTCCAAGTGTTTACTAACACCCAGCGTGTGCCATAACTATTGTAAGGTGTTTGTTCAGCCCTTTCGTCGCGCAATACGATTACTACCGAATGCGCACGCTTGTTCCACTTCACGATGCGGGCCGAAACGCATTTAGAAGCGATAGGTAAGTGCGGGTCGTGTTTAATTAATTTGATTTGATGTCTCAAGTAGTCGCGCACGACTTTCATTTCTTTTGTTGATTTATCGTTCATTTTAATTTTCCCCTTTCCTTAACTATATATATAGTATAACATACTATTTACGCTTTGTCAATAACTTTTTGAGTTACTCGAACAACTTTTTGAATTGGGTGATCAGTTTGCCCCATCACCCTTTTTAGTAAGTGGTCACGAAGACGCGGCTTCACTGCGCGGCCAGTTGCGTTGTCGCAGATGCTGTATTTAAACCCATCGGCGCAAGTGAATGACGCTTCCCACCAGCCCATTCCGTTTTTGCGGAAGACCATATTTTTTAAGATGTAGTCGTGATTAGTTAATGCCATTGAAATTCCCCCTTTGTAAAATATTCTTTTTTCCTTTTTACATATATATTATAACATATAACAGGGGCTTTAGCAAGAACTTTTTTCATTAAAGATAAAAACTTTTCCAACGTCTATAAAACGGTCACCGTCAGATTCCCAAGTGCGGTAAAAAACGCGGCCATCGTCTAATTGAAGGCCTTGCCCTAAAATCCAATTCCAACATTCTTGCGCAGTCCCTTCAAAGGCCACGCGTCTTGTGTATGCTTCGTAAACTGTATTCTTCATTTTTATCTTCCTCCCACCTTATATATATAGTATAACATAGCTTGCGGGCTTTTGCAAGAACTTTTTTCGGTAGGAGAAAAACTTTTTCAAATCCGTGCTTATTTCAAGAAAGCGCGGCAAATCTTGCTGCTGCTGCTTAAAATTCTTGACAAAGCGCCCAAAATGTGCTAGGATCAAAGCAAAATTAAGCCGCACGTGTTGAAATATGAATGGATCTGAATAAATTTTCATTAATTTGAATGAAATTGTTGACAAAGGGAACGAAATATGGTATAATATAATGGGGAATATTATTTTTTTTTTTTTTTTTTTTTTTTTTTTTGAAAAAATTGCTTGACATAGCTGCTGCTTTATGGTATAATATAAGGGGATACTATTTTTATTTTTCCGTCTGCCCGTCAAATTTTATTCGGTCGACGGTTGCTGCTGCTTCGTCCACACTCCGTCTTCCCTTGCTGCTGCTGCTTCTTGGAAGTGAACGTAACGTGCGGTCCGCAAGGACACTAAGGCAATCGAACCTGCGGCTCGATCGGACGGACCAGACGGATTTTAGTGAACGCAAAAAAAGGACGCACTGCGCCCTTGTCGGATCTAACGGTGGTTATCTCAAATTAGTCCTTTTGGACTAACTTGTAGATTTTACCTGTCTTAGTGACTTTGCCTACTACTTGACCGTTGTAGACAACTTCACAAGCGAACTCTCTTTCGCCATCAGTAACCACTAAACCTTTAGTGATTAAAGTGTTGATAGAGCCTGTCTTGAAGTCGTGCCCTGCTAACTTCAATTCGAACATAGTTACGCCATCAGCGTATTGTCCTAATACTTCCATAAATGCCTTTTGAGTTTCGTTCATTTTCCAATTTGTTTGTGCCATAATAATTTCCTCCCTTTATCTTACATATATATTATATCACATTTGCTCGGTCAAGTCAAGAGATTTTTAAACTTCTTTGTGAAAGTTTCACAAGAACTTTTTGTTCCCCTTACCACCTTACATATATATTATATCATATTTGGGGCAGTAAGTCAAGAAGTTTTTTAATTTTCTTTGTGAAATTTTCACAACCTAATTTTTACCTTTCCTTAACCTTACATATATATTATATCATACTTTTCGGTTAAAGTCAAGCAAAATTTTTATTTCTTTGTGAAATTTTCACAAAGGGCAGAAATCCTTTTTCCCAACCTTACATATATATTATAACATATTTTTTCCCCTATGTCAAGCAAAATCTTTGTGAATTTTTTCACAACTTTTTTGCTGCTTCAGTAAAAAATACTTGACAAACCCGGCCCGATCCGGTAGGATCAAAAAACAAAAAATTTTTTGAAAAAAATGCTTGACAAGGTTCGTGAAAAATTTCACAACTAAATTTACTGCTGCTGCAAAAAAGACTTGACAAACTCCAAAAAATCGGGCACGATCCTAAAAATGAAAAATTTTTTAGTGAAAAATTTCACAACTAAATCGCAGAAAACCCTTGACAAAAAAATTTTTCTTGCTGCTGCTTTTTTACTTGACAAACCCCCAAAAATCTGGTATAATACCAGACGGATTTTTCCAGACGGAAAAATTTTTCGAAATGAGACGGAAAGTGGTTGACAACGGCATCAAAGTGTGGTATAATCAGACGGACAAGGCAGACGGAAGATCGAAGTCAAGTCTTGACAAACTGCACGCCATATGGTAAAATCAGACGGATCCGTCTCCCCGCAACGCAAAAAAAGAGATAGAGTTAATTTACTCTATCCCAAATTAATTTCATTTCGGCAAGTGTTTGTTTTTCAATCTGTCTGACTCTTTCTCTCGTAATTCCTAAGATTTCGCCGATTTCTTCAAGTGTATGTTCATAGTTATACATATCTGGGTCTCCGTCTGCGGCGATGCCGTATCTTAACTTGATGATTGATTGAGTTCGTGGTTTGAATTGTTCAAGCACTTTTAAGATTTTTCTATGTGTCATTTGTTTTTCGGTATATTCGTAAGGTGTTTCCGTATGACTGTCTGCTATCATATCGCCCACTGTTTCTTCACTGTCTGCCCCAAGTGGTGTTTCAAGTGAGATGGTGTCGTGCATCCAACCTTTTAATTGTTTTACCTTTTCCGTCTCAACATTTAACTTTCTAGCAATTTCTTCATCAGTTGGTTTGTGTCCGTCTACTTCTAATTCGGCTAATGCGTGGCGATATTTAGATAGTAGTTGATAAATATGTGCTGGTATTCTAATGTTGCGACCTTTGTCCGTAATGGCTTTGCTAATGGCTTGTTTAATCCAAGGTGTTGCACAAGTTGAGAAGCGATAGCCTAAATCTGGATTATATTTGTCTACGGCTGTGATAAGTCCAAGGTTGCCTTCGCTGACCAAGTCGGCGATGCTTAAATGAGAGTTTTTGTAGTTTTTAGCGATATTTACGACCAAGCGTAAGTTTGAGTTGATAAGTTTTTCACGAGCCTTTCCGTCTCCGTTGCGATAGGCGATTGCTAATTCCGTCTCCTCTTTCGCAGTTAGTAATGGGTATTGACCGATTTCAATTAAGTATTTTCTAAATGTGTTATTCATTTGTTTTCCTTCCTTTCTACACTATTATTATAACATATTTTGTAGACCTTGTCAAGCAAAGTTCTGCAACTTCCGTCTGGAAGTTTAAGACAATTCAATTCCTTCCCAATAGTAGCGAACATCTTTGTCCGTCTCAAGAGCAGTTTCCGTCTCAGTCATTTTGATGGCATCTTCTGCAGTTCTATGAGCACTGATTACATCAGTTTCCGTCTCCCAGTAGTCGCCGTGGTCGCCATAACTACAAGGTATTCTCCATTTTGTTTCACGAATTACTAAATATACAAACATAATTATCTCCTTCCGTCTGCCTAATATCTTTCCTCTATTTTATCGACTATTGGTCTTGAAATGCAATATGGTAATATCATTAAGATTAACCAGAATAAGACTGCAAGCACTGGTGCGATAAACTTTTTATAAAACTTTTTCATTCCGTCTGCCTCCTATGCTACGAATAAGATGAATACATTTAATATTACACTTGCAAGGTGCATTGCAATTCCATTGATGTGTCTGTCTGTTGCAAAGTCTTTAATTAAACCTAGCACTGCGATGCTTAAACCGAATATTGCACCGACTTGGAAGCCTGCAAAGACAATTAACGCCACATTGATTAATTGAAGCAAAGCCCTTAAATCATTCATTTCAAACTTATATTTTCCGTCTATGCGGAAGAACTTTTTAATTATAGTCATACTATCTTCCTTTCCGTCTGCGGCGACACTAGGCGATTAAGCCTAATGCCACAAGCAAGATTTCTAATTCAATTCGGCTGTCTGCCAAAGCCGTATGCTCTTCAATATAGTCCGTCTGGTTGTTTAGGTATCTATAAAGTGTTTCGGCTTTTCTTTGAGGTCTTGGCGTTTTGTGTTTAGTCAAGAAGCCATTTGTTCGGCAGAACTCTTGATAATCTTCCGTCTCAGTAATTCCACTGATTACTTCCATAATATCGGCGATTCCGTCTGCCACTGGGTTGATTTTGCTATTTAAGTCAGCACAAGTTTTTTCAAATGCCCTATGGTCAAATCGACTATTGTATGCCCAGATTCCGTCTGGCTCATATCTTTTCAAGTCCTTTTCAAGTATTCTTAATGCGACGCCCCAATAAACTCTCTTGCAGTATCCGTCTGCTAGTCTTTGTTCGTAAATTGGTCTTTTGTTGTTGTAATATGCCGTCTGCATTAATTCCAAGTTATCAAAGATTTGTTTGATAATGTAGTTTCTTTCGCATACTACTGATTCCGTCTCAGTGTCATAAATCACATAACCTAAATCGTAGATGCGTTGGTCTTGTAAACCTAGTGTTTCAGTATCTAATACTAATAGTTTCATAATTTCCTCCGTCTGCCATAACTCGACCCACTCGTTAGTTGATGGCTTATCTTTATATTATAATTATACCACTTTTTTGATTAGTTGTAAAGTGGTAAAGTCAACTTTCCGTCTGGTCGGACTAGCCGACTAACTTGTAAGCCTTAACTGACTTTTTAGTTGAGCCGACTACTTCGCCGTTGTCCTTACGAACGATATTACATTCATAAGAAACATCTTCCGTCTGAACCATACCTTTTGCGATTAAGGTATTGATAGAGCCTGACTTGATTTCCATACCTACTAATTTAGATACTTCGGCAAGTGTTAAACCTCCGTCTGCCTCTTTTAATGCATTTAAGAATGCCTTTTGTTTTTCATTTGGTTGCCAATTTGTTTTTGTTGTTGCCATAGTTAATTTCCTCCCTTATTACACTTATATTATATCATAACTGATATGGCTTGTCAAGTAGTTTTTACAAGTTTCCGTCTGACCGTTTTCTCTTGAGTTTGGAGAGTTTTCTTTCTCTTCCTTTTACACTTATATTATATCATATAAGTTAAGACTTGTCAATAGGTATTTTAACTTTCCGTCTGCCGACTTTTCTATTCAGTTTTCAAATATCTCTTAACTTATCTTACAAGTATATTATATCATACTTACTAAACCTTGTCAAGCACTTTTTTAATTTTCCGTCTGCAACTTTTTGCTGCTCAACTCTTGACAACTTTTAATCCGTCTGGTATAATATTTATTTTTCAAACAAACTTCCGTCTGCTTGTAAGAGTTATCAAACGGGGTAATTTTTTAATAACTCTTACAAGCAGGTAAGGGCTTTCCCTTACTACACCAATATTATAACATATTGGTGGTTGCTTGTCAATAGGCTTCCGTCTGCTCTAGAAGTTTCTTTGTATTTCACCAAAGAATAGACCTCTAACGAACTCAAGACTTCTTCCGTCTGCGTATGTCAACTCAAATGGCTCTGCCCAATTAATAGGGTTTCCGTCTCCTGCATACTGTCCGTAGTTTCCTACAATAGTAATTTCTTTTCCGTCTGCTTGAGGATTGATTATAACTTTATTAATGTTTACAAATCCGTCTGCGTCGATTTCCTCTTTTACGACTTTTTTAAGTCCTTTTTCTAATTTTTTAATAGTTAACATATTTATTCCTCCCCTTAACTACATATATATTATAACATACTTTCAAGCCCTTGTCAACGGGCTTCCGTCTGGCTTGCTAGATTAATTCAATCATAGCGAAGCCACGAGCCAAACTTCCGTCTGCTTCAATTTTGAAACCTGCATTTTGTGGATTTCCGTCTACCCATTCACGAATATTCTTGCCATAGTCGTCAAACAATATTCCGTCTGCAGTTTTCATAAAGTCCACTTTGCGTTCGTGGTTTCGGCAAAAGATAATATTTCCGTCTGCGATTTTAATTCTATGTCTTTTTAGCCAAGCCCTTTTATCTCCGTCTGCCTCTGCGTTAGGGCTTGCCGATAAAATATAGATATTATAATTTCCGTCTGCGATTAATTTTCTTAAAGCACGAGCATTTTTTGGAAGCACCTTCAAGCGTTTGAAGAAGCCCTTTTCAGTGCGAAAGCGTGCAACTCCGTCTGGTTCGGCGTTGAAATCTGCCAAAACTCCGTCCATATCTACATAGATGTTAATTTTTCCGTCTGCGTTCATAGTTTTTACCCCTTTCCTATTTACATATATATTATACCATATCCTAGCGTGGCTTTCAAGCCCCTAAAAACACTTTCCGTCTGCCTTAAGGGCTTTTGAAACGCCTGGCTCCGTTGTCAATTCCGTCTGCCACCCTGACGGACTAGAAATCGAGGTTGATTTCTTCAAGGTCGATTTCTATTTCTTCCGTCTGCGTATTTTCATAATAGCCGATTATATGGACTTGGTTAAGTAGCCAAGTTTGTCCGTCTGCCCCTACGACATAGTCGTAGTTATTGGCATAGTCGGTTTTTATCTCGCTTTTGCCTATTATACCCATTTCGTCTATAAATAGGGCTACCCTTATGGTAGTAGTTATATTAAGCCTCATAATTAAAACCCCCTTCTTTTAGGTGCTTGACATCGCACCATCTAACTCTATACTTGTATTTTTTACTATCTCTATAAAAGTATATAAATGCTTTTATTTTATTAGGTCTAGTGATAACTTCGCCTGTTGTCATATTAATATATTCTCTCATAATAACACCTCTTTCTATGGTATACCTACTAGGCTAGAAGCCTAGTAAGTCCATTAAATCAGTTAATTCAATTAGGTCTTTTGCCTTTTGATTATTAACATTGATTTTACCACTTTTTGTTGGAATGATATTTTTACTATCTATCATATAAATACCACTTTCACAAACTAGAATTGTTTTGTGGGCTTTACTTGTTTTTCTAGTCGCTGGTGCAAAACTTGTAGAAAACTTAATTTCAATATTACTACTAACTACACCATTTACAAGTGCTAATTGTTGAGCGTTTAAGTGTCTAGTGTCTAGGTCTGCAACTTTACAACTTGATTTTGTTGCGTGGTAGTCGTTGCATACTACGGCTTTAATAATACACTCTACAAGTGAGCCACGATTAACAGCAAAGCCGTTGCGTGTTGGTTCAATGTCGGCTTCAAAGTCCATTGGTAGACAGTCAAGCATTTGTAAAATAACATTGTTTGAATATTTTGCTTTTGGTTGGTCTGCATTGTTTTGAGTGAATGCGTTCACTAATTGATTTTTACTAAATAACATAATTTTTACCCCTTTCATTTAGTATTGATTTAGTAAGATTTATATATCTTACATTATTTATTATACTACTATTTTTTAATTATTCAACTATTATTTTAATTTTTTATTAAATAATTTTTTTAGTAGTTTGTAAGTGATTTATCTTCCTTACACCTATATATTAAACTATATCGGGGGCATATATTACTTTTTTCGCAAAAAAATTTTTCTCTCCGGACCACTCATAGACCAAAGATCACATGAGCCATTTTTTAAATTGGCCTAAATAAAAAGGACCTAACCTTTCTTGTTAAGTCCTATCTCTCTACACTTATAATAGTCAATCCAGTACTTCTCATCAGAGTCCAAATTACCTTCCTTAAACTCCACAACCGACCACTCGAAGTCGTCTGGCCTATACTCATACAGTCTCTCTGCACCCTTAGCCTCAACTCCGAGCATCTTCTTAATATGTGTATATCATCGATCCTTGATGGATTGGGCTTGACCGATGTAAACGCAATCGGGATTGGACTTTAACGTAAGCCTATAAATTCCACTTCGATCCAACCCTTCCCTACTACAAAGTTGTTGAACCTGAGGCAACCACACTGAACTCCACTCCGCTTTCAACAACTCCTTTCTAAGTATCGGAAACTGATTTCCATACTCGTCCACGAGTTGGTGAATTAATTCAATCAACCTTTTCTTATCCCCGGGGGAAAAGGTTCAAGCCTGTCCTACACCTTCTTCAACCGCAAGTACCGATGCCTTTAAGTTG
>JAEIGA010018459.1_pt1 | contig 10628 bp, 2 predicted proteins | sample 9270691 | NCBI WGS metagenome assembly JAEIGA01 (sample SAMN17057246, study PRJNA624740) | gut metagenome | biome: biome; isolation source: fecal sample | host: Bos grunniens | place: China: Xizang | collected 2019 | reverse complement strand
TGGCAAGAATGTCACTGCCGAACCGGGTATGAAGACTGTTTATCTGCGTCTCACTCGTCCGGATGGCGATGTCATGCAGAAGGATGTGTCTCATCTTTTTGCTTTCGAGAACAAGAAGATTGCTTATTCCATCTCCAAGTCTTTCGAGTATGCGGGTGAACCAGTCTCTGGCACTATGTATTGGCCTGTCGAGGAGATCTTGCAGCAGGGTGTCTATAATGCCGATTTCTTCGTCGATAGCCACCACATCGGCTCATACCCATTCACCCTGAAGTAATCTATCATCTGTGTAGAGTATAAAGGCTTGTAACTTCGCCTTTATACTCTACACATCCATAACTCTTAAAACTTTTAACTTTTTCTACACAAAATTTGCATGTTCGCAAATTTTGTTGTACCTTTGTATCGTCATTCAATGAACAACGGTTAAGACACTCTTTGAATGTGGGTAGAAGTAGAGATTGTGATGCATTCAGAGAGGCACAAGTGTAAACTTGCGCTTCTTTTTGTTTTAACCTTTATGATTTTTAAAACAGCGAAGCGTTAGGGCTTCTTTGTTAACTCCTTTCCTTTAGGGAGGGGGCGGGAGGTAGGCTTTTGTAACCTCTGCTATGCCGCTTATTTGCCACCTATCTCCATCGGAACCTCATCGGAATCTGATCGGAACCTGATCGGAACCTCACCGAAGGAACTCCGAAGCAACTCCGAAGGAAGAGTATAGTATAAACGACAGACAAACACTGCGTAATCAACGTCGCTTAGCGACCAATAACATAGATAACAAAACAACGTGCCAATGGCACACAAAACGTCGCTTAGCGACAAAGAATATATGAAACAATCTACTCCTTTCGCCCAAGTGGCAAACAATCAGTTTGATTATCTGTCAAGCGCTTTATTTGCGAACACCCCCCCCTATAAAAAACATTCTTCTTCGCGCAAATTTCTAACCTCATCTATATCTCTCCGCCTCTTGCTCGTCATGTTCCTAACCCTTACCGTCAGTGCGGAGGTGTGGGGTGCTACATGGGAAAAGGCAACAAGCATTGCTGCTGGTGATGTAGTCTTGCTCGTTTGTGAATCAAAAAAAATGGAGTTGAGCAGTATCTCCACCACTAGCACGAAGTATGGTATTGGTGTTGCTTATTCAGAAACTCCAGCGGGAACATATGAATTAACAGTGGAAGCAGGTAGTTCTTCAGGAACATTTTCGTTTAAGTGTCCTAATGGACAGTATCTTTATTGGACATCAGGAAATACATTAGCTACAAACGCAACAAAATCTGCTAACACATCGTGGAAAGTAACATTCAATCAAGGAACTCTTACGATTGTGAATGCTAAAGACAATTCTAGAAAGCTTCAATGGAATGCAAGTTCTCCACGTTTTGCTTGCTATACAACATCTCAAACTGCAGTGCAATTATATAAAAAAGTTATTTCCAAAACTCTATCTTCTATTTCTGTTTCTGGGCAAACAACAAATTTTACAGTAGGAGATACATTCACATTTGGAGGAACTGTCACCGCAACTTATAGCGATAAATCGACTGAAGATGTAACATCAAGTGCCACCTTTACCGGATATAATATGTCTTCTGCTGCTACACAAACCGTAGAAGTATCATACACCGAAGGTGGCATAACAAAAACTACTACATACGATATTACCGTCAATGCTCCCGCAGGCGGTGGCGGCGGCGACGGAGAATGCACATGGGAACTCGTAACCGATGCTTCTACTCTTAAAGTTGGTGATGAGATTGTCATTGCAGCCAAAGATTATAACTATGCACTCAGCACTACGCAAAATGATAACAATCGTGGTCAGGCAGCAATTATAAAAGATGGAAATAGTATCACTTTTGGTAATGATGTTCAAATACTTACATTAGAGCATGGATCAGTGAACGGTACCTTTGCTTTCTATACGGGTAGTGCCTATTTGTGTACAGCGTCATCTAGCAATAATTACCTAAGAACCCAAACAATTATCAAGGATAATGCTAGTTGGGGGATAAGTATTATAGGGGATGAAACTTTTATTGCTGCTAGGGGATCATATACTCGAAATGTACTTAAATATAATCAATCTAGTAAGTTATTTTCTTGTTACTCTTCAGAAAGTACTCAGAAACCTATTTACATCTACAAAAAAATATGTGTTGCTGAGACGGCCCCTTCTTTGAATGCTTCTGTGAGTAGTTTAGCGTTTGGTAATGTGACAGTCAAGCAAAGCTCAACAAAAACATTCACTTTGAGTGGTTCTGATTTGAATGCAGACGTCACATTGGCTATTTCAGGAACAAACGCAGAAATGTTCAGCGTAAGCCCAACCCCCGTTACTCCATCAAACGGAAGTATTACCAACCAAACTATCACAGTTACCTATACGCCAACTGCTAAGGGTAATCATTCTGCAACACTAACCATATCTTCTACAGATGCAGAGAATGTGACTATATCACTCTCTGGTACTGGTGTGGCGCAAACGGCTAACTACATCGTTAAGCACTATCAACAAAATATAGACAATGATGAATATACTCTTGTAGAAGGTGATACGCAAACTGAGAGCGCCGAAGTAGGAACACAAGTAACACCAGCAGTGAAATCATACACTGGCTTTAAGGCTCCTTCAACTCAAACTGTTACAATTAAGTCAGACGGAAGTACAGTTGTAACTTACCAATACACTCGCAATTCATACACTCTTACTTGGAATTTAGCTGATGGTACAATTACGGAAGAAGGTACCGCAGCAGGACAAGTGAAATTTGGTGCACCTCTTACTGCACCTACTGTTGAAAAAGCAGATTATAAATTCAACGGTTGGAGTCCTTCTGTTCCATCAAGGATGCCTGCAGAGAATGCAAGCTATACTGCTCAATGGATAAAGGCACATGCTGTGACTTGGAAAGGTGCAACTTATAATGGCTCTCAAAATGTAGTAAATGGAGATGCTGTAGGTACTTTGCCAGAGGATGAGGCTTGTTCAGATACCTACACCACCTTCATTGGATGGTATACTAAATCATCAGGTGTGGAAACCAATCCTTCAGCAGAACCTCAAGGCGAAGAAGTAACTGCAGAAACCAAACCAACAAAAGATGTTACCTACTATGCCGTATGGGCAGATGGAAGTGGAAATACAAGTACTGTAGATGAATTAACCCGTGAGACAACTGGAGTCAGCGGAACATCATACACTTCTTGGTCTGGTAAAAAAGCAAGTTCTTCTGCTGTATACGCAGGACAAAGTGCTGGTAGCAATGATGCTATTCAATTGCGTTCTAATAACAGCAATTCTGGTATTATTACCACTACTTCTGGCGGAAAAGCAACTAAAGTAAGTGTAACTTGGAACACTAATACTGCAGATAATCGTACATTGAATGTCTATGGTGAAAATACAGCATATTCGTCTCCAACCGATTTGTATGGTGATGTAGCAGGAACTCTTATCGGTACAATAGTCAAAGGCACTTCCACTGAATTGACCATTTATGGCGATTACGAATACATAGGTTTGCGTTCTGCAAGTGGTGCAATGTATTTGGATGAAATTCAAATTACTTGGTCTTCAGGTGTTGATCCTACTGGTTATATTTCCTCTTGTTGCCAATCGCAAGCCGTGGTCACCGTAGCCCCACAAGCAACCGAGTTAACCCTCAATATCGACGGTACCGCTTCTACAACTGTAAACATCAGCCAAGAAGGTGCTGGAAACGGTAGATACCACCAACCAATCATCTCACCTGCAGAAGGAGCAAGTCTCAACTGGACAGGTGATTATAAACAAAAGGCATACGACCTAACTTTTATTGCTACCCAAATTGGTACCTACACCATTACAGCAGACTTTACCGAAACAGAAGCTGCTTGTCCACGATATGGTACTGCAACCATCAATGTGGTAGCTAATCCTATTCTAGTCGTTTCAGAACCTACAATCTCATCACAATGTGGTACTGCTAGCGTTCCTGTCGCTGTGACTATTGATAGCCGCTATCTCACAGGTTCTTCACTTACCGCACAAGTAACAACTACAGAAGGCAATGGCCAGTTTGAGATCTGCAAAACAGAAAATGGTACATTTGCAACTACCAATCTGACTGGTATTGCAGCTGGTCAAGACGAAAAAGCTTCTGAAACTATCTATGTTCGCTATATGGCGGATGTGGATGATATCACCCCTGCAGTAGGTACATTAACGATCTCTGACGGTACTACTACTAAAACAGTAACTCTCAATACAACTCCTACTTGTGGCACTAGCATTCGTATGACGGCTAGTGATGCGAATAGCATTCGTGTAACAACTGCTAATGGACAATGGACTCGCACGCAAACTCCAATCCAATTGCGTGGTGCATACCTCTTGCAAAATCTAGAAGCAGGACAAGGAGCCAAAGTAGTGCTTACCTCTTCTAATTCAAACTTCAAGTTCGTCAAATCAGATGTACAATCTGCTGGTACTGCGACCTTCGAGAGTGAGAAGATTACTACTGAAACTTGGGAACAAAATATACACCTCGTTTACACGCCAACTACCTATAACGCAAACGAGACAACCACTATTACTGCTAAGGTCATCACTTTTGGAGGAAATACAGAGCACGCTTCATCAACTATGGAAGCATATGGTCGCTCTTTCCCTGAGACTTTTGTTCTTGCCCTTAATACTGGTGATGGTTGGGTAGCTCTCCCTGCAGATATGACTGCGCCATATGGTACAAGTTGCAATACAGGTGTAGGTACACATGATCCATATCCAATCACAGTAGATGATGAGGCTAATCCTACTGCTGCAACACTTGCACCGGCTCGTGCTGTGTACAAAGGTGCTGCGCGTAATACACCAATGACTAATCCTTGGACCATCCAATTGGAGAGCAATGAACTAACAGGTTATTATCTCTTTGGTTCAAATAAAGCCAATAATACTATTTCTAACAGTGATCAAGCAACTGGCGAGGGAATAAAATGGGCATTGAGTACAAGCGATAATATCACTTACCAACTTAGCCAAACGACCGTAACCGAAGGTCAGAAGTTAGGTTATAATGGAACCAATAAGGTGATGGGACAATACAGGAGTGCTGCTGTTACTTACAAATACGACTTTCGTATTTTGCCTATAGATGGAACAATTTGTACTTATTTTGTTAAGCCAGTATTGACATTGGTAAGTTTTGATGATAATAATATCACATACACTACTCCATATGATGGAACGCTTAACTATAAGATTTCTGCTGATGGCGGTAATACTTGGACAGAACTTACAGGAGTTTTGGATTGCAAAACCTTGAGTTTTACGCTTCCAGTAGCCACTTATAGAGGTAAAACTATTATTGTTAAACCAAATGCAGCGGAAGAGGATTGTGTTACAGCATCCGATCCTGTGGTTATACCTAATCCTACTATTGATAGAGGCGAGACACCTTGGCGTTACACCGGTGTAGTAGGTAAACCATTTAGCGATAATAGCAAGAGCATTACCATAAATGACTTGCAGAATGCATTGAATGTTGCGGTTATTCAGCAAGTAACCAATTCTAATATATCTGCTTCTATTACTCTAGAAGGTGTTGTGACCGTCTCTATGGATGCGGAAGATGCAACGGAAGGCGAGCATAAAGCCGTATTAGAATTTACCTCTGCAGGTGCAGAAACCCAAAGAGTTGGAGTAGTAATTACTATCAAGAGTTTAGCACTCCAAGAGTTTGATGGTGGAAATGAATATCTTTTTACCGAGTCAACTCCAATCGTTCTTTGCCACAATGAAATGATTAGCTTAGGTGAAACACCAACGGTTTATTTATCATATCCATTGTATATGAATGGCTCGCTTATCACCGAGTTAGGTCAGTTCAATCAAACAAGTTTAACACTTACAGATTTAACATCTGGCACTTCAATGGCTGCTGTAAGTCGTGAAATGAATGGTAATGGTGTTGTAAAACTGACCTTTGGTAACTCGATTACAGACGATTTGATAGTAGGTCATATGTACCGCCTCTCTTGGGAGAATACCAATCAAGTGATGACTGACCAAATAGGTTTGCCATATACAGACTGCGTGATGGACTTTGTATTCTCCGAGAACTGCGATGCTCCTACTGCTCTGCAAGCCTGCCCTGTGACGAATAGTGGTTTTACTGCGAATTGGGCACCTGTGCAAGATTGCGATGGCAATGTGACTGTAGAAGTTTACACCAAGGGCGAAGTGGCGACATTGTTGGATAAAACATCCTTCTCTACAACAGAGGTAAAAGCTCTTTCTAAAGATTTTACCAGCACTAATTGGGTAACAAATAAAAATAATACGAATGCTGGAGATCCAAGTATATCAAATAATAGATTGTTGATAAGTGAGGTTAGCACACCTACGTATTACAACCTCTTCTCTCCACAATTAAGCAATTTCGGTAGTTTCGATGAATCTACTACATATACCTTTACAATTACACTTTATCAAGCGACCAATGATGCAGGTGCTGGTGCATACTTCTATGTGATGGATAATGGTAGTGATTTGAAGAAATCAACAATTCCTACAATTACCGATAAGACCGTTTTGATTGATGAACAAAGTGTAACTTCCAAGAAACTAACTTATGGAACAACTACTTTTACAGTAAAAGGATTGTCTAGTGATGACCGTATTCGATTGTTAGGCTTTGAGTCTAGCAGCATCGCCTCAGAAAAGAAAAACGTCTATATATCATCTATCAAGATAGAAGGTCCTGGTGCTGGTGATGTAGTAGCGACAAAGAATGTTTCTTGCGCTGCAGGAAGTGTTGAATTTACCGGACTAGATGCCAATACGCAATACTATTATACCGTAAGCGATGGAGCTAACACAAGCAGAGAGATTGCTGTTGAAACTTATAATAATGATCCTCAAGTCAAGTTCTACAACGATGAAAATAACACGAAAGAATTGATAGAAACTGTTGTTGTGGATGGAAAAACAACGACTGTGTATCTTGCAGGACAAAACATCTCTGGTTGCGATGCAGATGACGTTGTAGCGTATGTATCTAGTGGATATCGTGTAAATAGTAGCGCATTAGTATATGACCCAAAGACTGCCACTGTAAGTGGTTCTGTAGAATTAACTCTTACAGAACCTTCTGTTATTAACGGTACTTTGACCATCAAGGATGGTGTAAATCAAACTTATAACCTGCCTATTGTATCTGGTTCTAATATGGAACTGCAAGTAGTAGAGTGGAAGGCTAGTAGCGCTGTAGTTATGTATAATGGCGATCCAGAGCAATCCGCACAAATGACTATCAATGGTGTTGTTGTGGGTTCTGTAACATTATCTAATACAAAGAAGGATATTGCAGTATATGAGCTCCCATTTGCTGGCTTAAATACTAATCCAAATCAATATCTGACAATTACTATCAATGACAAGAAAACATTGATTCAAGCACCATATATTGTGAGTGAAGGGAATACGGCTGCTGTACCAGCGAATGCTGATATGGTAGTGTTAAAAGGTCAAACCTTTACGGCTAACGGCGAAACACTAAACAACGTCACCATCTACGGCGACGGTAAGTTGGTTGTGCCTGCAGAAAAAGGCTTTGGTGTAAACACCCTCACACTCCGTATTGGTGGCGTGACAGCAGATGGCAACTATGATTATGTATATCCTGAATTCGTGTTGAACACTAAAGATGCCTACACCAACACCAGCGGAAAGATCAATCTCGATTATGTAACCACCAAGGAGCAATACTACACCTTCGTAGCACCATTCGCCGTACAAACCAAAGATATTCATTATCCAGTAGATATTTACGGAAACAATGTTGCTGCTAACAACCGCGGTAGCTTCGAGTTCCAATACTACGACGGCGCAGAGCGTGCAGATGGTAACACAGGTTGGAAGGTAGTTGAGGAAGATCCAACTAACGGTGCTACCCTCACCGCACACAAGGGATATACCTTCTATGGTATGCCTAAGAAGGTAACCGTTAACGGTGAAACAACCCGCCAAAAATTCGGCATCCATCGCATACCAATGAGCGTTACTGCTAGCACTGCAATGACTCACGAGAACCGCGAACAAACCGTAGCTATATCTGCTCACCCATCCGAAAAGAATATCAACTCAGGTTGGAACCTCATCGGTAACCCATATATGTCCACCATTACAGGTTTGGATAATCAATCCATTGTGACAGGTACTATCGTTTTGGTAGATAATAGATGGGAGTGGAGCAACGACGAGACTTACAACCAACGCTTCATCGTCTTCCCAAGCAATGATGGCGAATGGTATTACACCTCTCAGGCTAGCAACGCTACATTGCCTGCGTTCAAGAACTTCTTCGTACAAATCGACAACGAAGCTAACGCATTAAGCATCCCATATACCCATAGAGCAAGCGCTTCTGCGGCTCCTGCTCGCCGTGTGGCAGAGGATATGGATAAAGATATCGAACTAGCCATCGTACTTGAGCAAGACGACAAGTATGCCGATCAGATGGATTTCCTACTTAATGATGCATATAGCGCTGTTTATGACCGCAATGCCGACTTTACCAAGATGATGAACAATACCAACTTCAACCTCTTTGGTGTTCATATGGATGATTACTTGAGTTTTGTGGCAATAGACACCTACACAGCTCGTAGTAGTGTCGCTATTGGCTATCAGGTTCCTCAGGCAGGGCAGTACACTCTCCGTCTCTCGGACAAACCATATGTTATGTGGAGTATGGTTGATGCAATCTATGTGACAGACCACGAGGTTACACCAGAGGTTACAACCAACCTTTTAGACGAAGCATATACCTTCCAAGTATCTAATGCAGAAACCAATACCACTCGATTCTCCATCTCAATTGTACCAAGCAAAGAGAGTGGGGGAACAACGACGGCTGTAGATGATATACTACATCAAGATATACAAACCCAAAAATTCATCTACAACGACCAACTATATATCCTACGAGGCGGAGTGGTCTATGATGCAATGGGTCAACGAGTAACAACTATCAATCAGTGATGAGTTTAAAGTGTAATGTTTAAAGTTTTAAGGCAAGAAAAATGAAAACAATGAAACAATTATTGATAGTTATCGGTTTAGTGAGCCTGTTGAATCTCTTGGCTCAAGATATATATGCAATACCCGAGGCGCATATGTACTCTACATCGACGATGGTAGGCTCTGGCACTTCGCTGCCACAAGCAGCAGTAACGGGCACTCATACCACTTATGATGAATCGGATAATAGTGCTTTTAGTGGCCCAAAGCGTATCATAGCTGACGGCGACGAAGAGGATAAAGAAAACGATGGTTGGAAAGACCCAGGTCTGCCTATTGGTGATGCGCTATTGCCTCTGCTCCTCTTGGCTGCTGCCTACGGCATTTATCTGAGAAGAAAAAATCGTGTCCGGACTTCCGACTCTGGACACCAACAATAATCAGTGTCCCGACTCGAAATTAATGAATTAATCGCTCAAATGCGCAAATTACTGCTTTACATACTGGCTTTTGGTGCTGCATCTACTTGCTGCGGGCTGATCTATGCCCATATAAATAACCACAACGATACACTCGATACTTCCATCATTCTTCCTGCTGATACACTTCCTCACAGCGATACCATCAACCTTCCTGATACACTCGTCATCATCGATACCGTACGAGAAGTTACCATCGCATGCGTCGGTGATATGGTACTAGGCATCAACTATCCATCCAATGCACAACGACTACCTATACACGACGGAGCACACCTCTTCGATCAGGTACTTCCATATCTAAAAAATGCCGATTTCACCGCCGGAAACCTCGAATGCCTACTTCTCGACAAAGGCGGCAAATGTCGCACCGTACGTGATCCTAAATATGCCTTCTTCTTCCGCTCACCCGAGCGATATGTTAACCACTTCGTCAATGCCGGATTCGACTTCCTATCCATTGCCAATAACCACCTACGCGACTTCGGCGAAGAAGGTGTCGTATCCACCATGCGCGTACTCGACCAAGCAGGCATCGCTTACGCCGGACTACAAGATCGTGCCGAAATAGCCATCGTCGAGCGAGACGGCATAAGATACGGCATTTGCGCCTTCGCCCCTTTCATCGATATGTGCGATATCTACGACTTCCAGCATGTCACACACAATATCCAACTACTCCGACAACAACACCAATGCGACATCGTTATCGTCACACACCACGGTGGAGCAGAAGGAGTAGCAGCCACTCGAGTTACCAGACAAGATGAGTTCTTCGGAGGTGGACGCCGAGGCAATGTTTATAACTTCTCCCACCACTGCATCGACGCCGGTGCCGACCTCGTCTTCGGACACGGACCACATGTCGTCAGAGGCATCGAACTGTACAAAGGCAAACTCATCGCCTACTCACTAGGCAACTTCTGCACACCCTATAGCGTCTATATCAAAGGCATTTGCGGCTATGCACCCATCCTCCTTGTCACACTCACTATACAAGGCGACTTCTGCGGCGGCAAAATCGTTTCTGCACGTCAGATCGACCGTACAGGACCCAAACTCGACTCCACCAACATCGTCGTCAAAGAGATACAGCGTCTCAGCCTTCTCGACTTCCCCGAGTCACCACTCATCAT
>JAEIGA010018458.1_pt1 | contig 10628 bp, 3 predicted proteins | sample 9270691 | NCBI WGS metagenome assembly JAEIGA01 (sample SAMN17057246, study PRJNA624740) | gut metagenome | biome: biome; isolation source: fecal sample | host: Bos grunniens | place: China: Xizang | collected 2019 | reverse complement strand
TGCAATTGGCCCGAAAAATTTCCCTATCAACCCAAGGTAAGCTTTCGCATTGCCTACAACGACGAGGCTTTACTTTTGCATTATCGTGTTGAAGAAGAACGGATTATGGCTCTCGCTGAAGACAACGGCCCCATCTGGACCGACAGCTGCGTGGAATGTTTTATTTCGCCTGCCGAAGATGGCTATTATTACAACATCGAAGCCAATTGCATCGGAAACATGCTCATTGGTTGCGGACAGTCGCGACACGACAGGAAAAGAGGCGATAAAGAAGTGAGAGACAAGGTGTTGAGGTGGAGTAGTTTGGGTCGCGAGCCGTTAGGCGAGCGACCGCACGACGCGCCTTGGGAGCTGGCACTGCTCATTCCTTTCAGTTGTTTTTTCAAGCATCAGATCGACAGTCTGGACGGCCGCCACATCCGTGCCAATTTTTACAAATGCGGAGATGGTCTTTCCCAGCCACACTACCTTTCCTGGCAGCCCATCAACACCGAAAAACCCGACTTTCATCGTCCGGAATTCTTCGGCACACTTTACTGCAAATAAGTAAACTCAACGAGGCGAAACATAGATTGTCTGCCCTGCTTTTCCCGACTCGGAAAAGTACAGCAGATAACAGGCATTTTTCGTCAGCTGTACAGGCAAAGACATGCAAAATTCCTGTTCGCCGGGAGAAAATCGTTGCGAAGATTGATACACACATCTGCCCGCCATATCGTAGAGCGAGCACTGCAGCGTCATCGACTTTGTCACATCAAGCACACAGGTGATTTCCGAAGTCGTCACAGTCAACACCTGCGCGCAAAAGGGCGACGTTTTCCCTTCGCTTTCAAAGACTTAAGATTAGATGGTTCGTCCGAAGACGGCTGTAGATATCTAGCAAAAAATTGATACATTTTCGTCAGCGAGGCCGTATCTTTTGGCACAGAATGACCTTGTCCATAATCGACCAATAGTTCGTAATCCACGCCTTTTTCCGTCAACAAAGCCTGGAAAGATTTACTTTGATGTTGGTAATATTGTTCATCGCTCGTGTTGTAGAAAAACAGCACCGGCGCCGCATTTTTACCGACCCATTGCACCGCTCCGTTGTATTCCCAAGCCGCCCTGTTTTCCGTCAAGGCACCCCACAACTTAGCACAACGTGTTTCCAAAGATTCATCACCTTTGGTATTGTCATCGTACACCAAGGTATAATCAAAAACACCCGGTCCCAAAGCCGCCACTTGCACCGCACTAGAGATATCTTGATGCAAACCAGCATCTTCAAAACTGGCCTCATATTTCTCTCCTACCGACAAAGCCGCCGCCGTCGAGCCTCGCGAAAATCCATAAATACCGATTTTGTCAGACATGCCAACTTCCTTTGCTTTGGCACGAAGGGTACGAATGGCCGATTTCACTTTGCGAGCCGCATCGGGATTCAACTCAAAAGAGCCCAAATCCTTGTTGGCGCCACCTTGCGGTTTACCTTGTCCCCAGTCGCAATATTTCGGATGATCGGCTATCGCCCAAGCCATTCCCACTGCCGGAGCCGCCTGCAGAAAACTATCGTCGAACATAGCGAAAGTATATCCCAAGAACAATCGTTTGTGTTCATTGCCATGCCAACTATTGCTGTAGGAAAAAGAAATAATCGTCGGGATTGCTCTGGAAGGATTGGCCGGATAAGCAATATCCATATACAAAGAATCGCCATCCACGTAGCCACCGGGCCAATTGTACACCGATGGATCATCCTTATAATAAGCCACATCGCGCATCAGTCGATAACCTTCGAAAAGCACATAAGAACGATAATTGGAAATATTGCTTGCACCGGCAAAGCTTCCGGCATTCAGCGCATCGTTGATACGGATGATATCCATATTGATATCGGGAGAAATCGCCTTGGGATGTCCGGCATAATCCACTTCGATAACGCGATAGCCCTGATCGAGCAGATATTGCACATCTTCCGACAGAGGATTCTGCCCTATCTTTTCGCAAGCCAGATTCTCCAAATATACGATGGTCATATATTTTCCGTTCGCATCCTTAAGCGGGCGAGCTGCCTCGTTTACCTTACACGAAAGAGCCGTACCCGTTACCGCACTATTCCAAGTAGCCGCTTGAGCCAGCAAACAAGCCATGAGCAAGCTTATCATCACGTAACATTTCTTCATAACAGTCTTATTTGGGCGCGAAGATAAAGCCTTTTCGGGAAGATTCAAACAAGGAAGAAGGCCTTGGTCGGGATTTGTAGGAAAAGGAAGAGGGCGAGCCGCTAGCGGCTCGCCCTCCCATCCATTATACAGCAATCAATTATTCTTGATTCCAATCTTGTCCAGCCATACGCTTGTAAGATTTGTAACGCCATTTAGCGTTGTCTTCAGCAGCCTGGAACAATTCTTCAGCTTCGGCAGGATATTGCTTCATCACTGATGCATAGCGTACTTCACCCTTGAGGAAGTTCTTGAATTCATCCCAGTTAGGTTCTTTAGAATCCAAGGTGAAGGGGTTCTTACCTTCAGCTTCCAACATAGGATTGTAACGCCACAAGTGCCAGTAACCACATGCTACAGCAGCAGCTTCTTCAGCCTGGCTCTTACCCATACCGGCCTTCAAACCGTGGTTGATACAAGGAGCGTATGCAATAATGATAGAAGGACCATCGTATGCTTCAGCTTCGCGGATAGCCTTCAAAGTTTGAGCTTGGTCGGCACCCATAGCAATCTGAGCAGCATATACATAACCGTAAGTGGTAGCAATCAGACCAAGGTCTTTCTTACGAACGCGCTTACCGGCAGCAGCAAATTTAGCGATAGCACCTACAGGAGTAGCTTTTGAAGCCTGACCACCGGTGTTAGAGTAAACTTCGGTATCCAAAACCAAGATGTTCACATTCTTACCAGAAGCAATCACGTGGTCGAGACCGCCGTAACCGATATCGTAAGAAGCACCGTCACCACCGATAATCCACTGACTACGTTTAACCAAGAACTTGGTCAAGCCAGAGATTTCCTTGCAATACTTGCAAGTGCAAGCATTTACCATAGGAGTAATCTTGTCGGCCAATTCGCGGCTCTTATCGGCATCGTTGTGGAATTCAATCCATTCAGCAAACAAAGCTTTCAATTCGTCGCTGCAGCAATCGCAAGATTGAGCTTCGGTCATCAAACGGATAAGACGTTCAACCATCTTTTCGTAAGCCAACTGCATACCCATACCGTATTCGCAGAAGTCTTCGAACAAAGAGTTAGCCCAAGCAGGACCATGACCCTTTTCGTTGGTGGTATAAGGAGTAGAAGGAACAGAACCAGAGTAAATAGAGGTACAACCCGTAGCGTTAGCAATAATTTCACGATCGCCGAACAATTGAGAAATCAACTTAACATAAGGAGTTTCACCACAACCAGAGCAAGCACCTGAGAACTCAAACAAAGGAGTAGCGAACTGTGAGTTCTTAGGATTAGACTTGATATCAACCACGTGTTGTTTGCTCTTCACGTTCTTCACGCAATATTCCCAGTTGGCAGCTTCGCCCAATTGGGTTTCCAAACCAACCATCTTAAGAGCCTTACCACCAGCCTTAGGATTACCGGGACATACATCCACACAGTTGCCGCAACCCAGACAGTCGAGAACGCCCACCTGGATACGGAACTTCATACCCTTCATAGCGGCAGGAGCCTTCATTTCGATCATTTCTGCGTTCAAGCCGGCAGCTTCGGCATCATCCATAACGATAGGACGGATACAAGCGTGAGGACAAACATAAGCACACTTGTTACATTGGATACAGTTGGCAGCATCCCAAACAGGAACGAAAGCACCTACACCACGTTTTTCGTATTGAGCAGTACCGGCATCCCAAGTACCATCTTCACGACCCTTGAATGCAGAAACGGGCAACAAGTCGCCATCCTGAGCATTGATAGGACGAACCACTTCGTTGATGAAAGCGGGATCGTTGTTGGCAACAACTGCATCATCAGCCAAGTTAGCCCATGCGGGATCGATAGTAAGTTGTTGGTATTCACCACCACGGTCAACAGCAGCATTGTTCTTGTCAACGATATCCTGACCCTTCTTACCATAAGACTTAACGATGAACTTCTTCATTTGTTCAACAGCCAAATCTACAGGAATAACGCCGGTGATACGGAAGAAAGCAGACTGCAAGATAGTGTTGGTACGGTTGCCCAAACCAATTTCCTGAGCAATCTGAGTAGCGTTGATGTAGTAAACAGAAATATTCTTCTGAGCGAAATAACGTTTTACCTTAGCGGGCAAGTTCTTAGCCAATTCTTCGGCATTCCAGATGGTGTTCAAAAGGAAAGTACCATTCTGACGAAGACCGCGGGTAACATCGTACATATTCAAATAAGCCTGAACGTGACAAGCCACGAAGTTAGGCGTATTTACCAAATAGGTAGAGCGGATAGGCGTGTCACCGAAACGCAAGTGTGAGCAAGTGAAACCACCTGACTTCTTAGAGTCGTACGAGAAGTAAGCCTGGCAATGTTTGTCGGTATTGTCACCGATGATCTTCACTGAGTTCTTGTTAGCACCAACGGTACCGTCGGCACCCAAACCATAGAACTTAGCTTCGAACATACCTTCGCCACCTACAGCGATTTCTTCGCCCTGAGGCAGAGAAGTGAAAGTAACGTCGTCCACGATACCGATGGTGAACTGATTCTTGGGCTGAGGAAGAGCCAAGTTTTCGTAAACAGCCAAAATCTGAGCAGGAGTAGTATCCTTAGAACCCAAACCATAACGACCACCAACAATCAAAGTATCCTTATAAGCAGCCAATTCGGCAGACTTAGCAAAAGCTTCCACTACGTCGAGGTACAAGGGTTCGCCATTTGCACCGGGTTCTTTGGTACGATCGAGCACGCAAATACGTTTTACGCTTGCGGGCAATACGTTAGCCAAATATTTAACTGAGAAAGGACGATACAAATGAACGGCAATCAAACCAACCTTTTCGCCTTGAGCCATCTTATAGTCGATCACTTCGCGGATAGCTTCGGTAACAGAACCCATAGCGATGATGATGTTTTCAGCATCGGGAGCACCATAATAAGTGAAAGGCTTGTATTCGCGACCGGTAATCTTAGAGATTTCCTTCATGTAGTCGGCTACGATATCGGGAACTGCTTCGTAGTAAGGATTGCAAGATTCTCTGTGCTGGAAGAAGTGGTCGGGGTTTTCAGCCATACCACGCATCACGGGAGCATCGGGATTCAAAGCGCGGGCGCGGAATTCAGCCAAAGCTTCCTGATCGATAAGCGGAGCCAAATCTTCGTTTTCCAAAGCTTCGATCTTCTGGATTTCGTGAGAAGTACGGAAACCGTCGAAGAAGTTAACAAAAGGAACACGACTCTTGATGGTAGCCAAGTGAGCCACACCGGCCAAGTCCATAACTTCTTGAACCGAACCTTCTGCCAACATAGCGAAACCAGTCTGACGACAAGACATAACGTCCTGATGGTCACCGAAAATACAAAGAGCGTGAGAAGCCAAGGTACGTGCAGAAACATGGAACACGCAAGGCAACAATTCACCGGCAATTTTGTACATATTAGGGATCATCAGCAGCAAACCTTGAGAAGCGGTATAGGTAGTGGTCAGTGCACCGGCTTGCAAAGAACCGTGAACAGCACCTGCCGCACCTGCTTCAGATTGCATTTCTTGAACATAAACGGTTTCACCAAAAATGTTCTTTCGTCCTGCAGCTGCCCATTCGTCCACATACTCAGCCATAGTTGATGACGGAGTAATGGGGTAAATCGCAGCTACTTCGCTGAACATATACGAGATATGAGCAGCAGCCTGATTACCATCACAGGTCAAAAATTTCTTCTGTTTCATTTATTCTCTTTTTAAAGTGATAAAAATTCCTTTGATACTTTATTGAAAGCGCATTGCGAATGCAACATACACTTTTCGCAAGAGTCCATTAGGCCGCAAAGATAGAACAAAGCCATTCCAAAAACAAAAAAAATCTTAATAAACTTCGGCAGCCATCACAAAAATATCATAGTGGTACACCTTAAATAAAAAAGCAATATTTTTTAAACATTTTTAGGATTTGTATACTATCTTTGACCGCCGCTATTTCTTATCGAAAAACCACATAAAAAGATAGAAATCAGTCTATTGTTTTACACATTGAAAAGAATAGAAAACCAAGATATTATGAAACGATTATTCCATTCAGCCTGCCTGTGCAGCGCATTACTGTTGTTGTCGACAGCATGTATCGACCATCGTTACGATATGTCGAAACTCTCTTTGAAACTTGCTTTCGGAGGCGACTCACTGAGCATACCTCTTGTTAGCAGCAATGGCAAAATCTTCCTTGGAACCGCCCTCGACAGTTTGCTTCAGGACAGCATCGAAGGTCTTGAAAAAGACAGCCTTAACAATTTGTACAAATTCGAAATCAAGGACAATTTTTCGTATGTGCTCGACAGCGCCGCCAAAGCAGAAATGGGCCTGAGCGAACTGGGCATCGAAGACCAAAGCATCGAAGAAGTATTCGAAGTGGAAGGCCTGGACGCATCGGCCACCAAGATCAGCATCGAAGGCATGCAGCATTCGGAACTGATTGATTTGGGCGTGGGCGATATTGCGCTGGACAACCTGAGCCTGCCACAGACATCCATCGAAAAAAGTTTCAGTTCCGATTTGAGCAAATACCAACTTTCCGATAGCCAGAAACATCTCGACATCAATCCTTTGCATATCGAGCAAGGCAATTTGTTGGGCGAAGCCTCGCTGCCCGCTTTCCTCGAAGCCTTGGCCGGCAATCTTCCTCACGAAGAAATCAGTTTGATTCTTCCGTCTAACACATTGGACATCAATCTGAATGAAAATCTGAAATTATCCTTGGATGTTCCCACCGCCCTCAAAGGCATTGGCGACATTAAGTTGAAACAAGCGCCCACGGCAGCCAACATGAGCATCCGTATTCAATTGGAAAACGCCGAAAACTTTCTCACCGCGGGCGAAATCATTCCCGATATCCGCATTTCGCCTTCCGACATTTTCGATTTCGGCACGCAAGCTTCCGTTTCGGGAAGCAATGACATTGTTTTCTCGAGCAGCGATGTAATGAATGCCTCCAACCATTATAGCATCAGCAAAACCATCGGTATCAAAGGATTGAACATCGCCAACGATCCCGTTGACGGCAAAATGGACATCCAAAAGCAAATCAGCGCCAGCGGAAATGTAAAGGTGAACGGCATCAAGTATTACGCCGACCAAATCACTGAAATCAAGAATCTTCGTTTCTTGGTGGAAGTAGATTTCAACGACATTGTCATCGAGAGTCTTTCTTTCGAAATTGAAGGACAAAGCGTCGATATGAGTGGCGAAAGCCAGCTGAACATTCAGGAAGAATTGCCCGAACAAATTGCCGGCATTCATCAGATTATCGCCAAGGAAAACAGCTATATCCAAATCCTTATCAAAGGAGACGAAAAACTGCAGCCGCTTAAGGATAATTTGAGCATCCAAGCTTTCTCGCTGCAATTCCCCAAGGCTTTCAAATTGGCCGCACAAAAAGGCTTAGACCAAAGCAGCAATACTTTCAGCCTTGCCCCACAAGCTTTTAACCCGGCCGAAGGTTTGCAATTGCGTTTCTTGCTCGAATCGGTCGATTTGAGCCAAGTGGCCATCACCAATGGTTCGTTATCGTTCGAAGACCAACTGAGTTACTCGGGAAGTCTTGGCCTGCAGGGCAAAATCAACAGCGCCGACCTGCCCGATTATGCGGCCATGAACATTTCGGTAAGTTCTTCGCTAGGCATTCAAGACATCATTGCCGACACCAAAAAGATTGAACATTCGCTGGAAGATATCCACATGAGTTTCGAAGAAAAGATAGAACGCCCGCTCAAGGAACTGACCAGCATCAACAGTGCAACGCTCGAAGATGGCGCCTTTGTTAAATTGCACTTGCAATTGCCCAAATTACCTTTGAATATTTTGGCCGAAGATATTCGCATTGCTTTACCCAAGATGATGGAATTTGCCAGTCATCCGATGTTGAACCAAAACAACGAACTCTGCATCAACGGCGACATTCCGAGCGACATCCAACTTGAATTGAAAAAGCTCAACATCAACAAAACTTTCGAAAACGACGAATTGCAGATTTCCGAAAGCATCAGCGTGAAAGGCGGCATCGCCGTGGAAGCCGGCCGCGTGAACGCCAAGGAATTGTCGGAAGCTCTGAAAGAAAAAATTGCCATCGATTTCAGCTTGAGCGACATGGTGTTGTCGGATATCGGTGCCAACATCAGCGGCATCAGTTACCAGTTGAGCGACAGCATCTCCTTTAACGAGGAAATTGAAATTCCGAGCGAAATTTTGCGCATCGACAGTTTATTGCTGAGCGATGGCGCCGAAATCAATGTGGCTTTCCTGGCAGAAAACTTGCCCGAATTGGATGTACCCATCTCGATGGATGTTCGTCTTGATTTGCCCGAAGCCTTCCTTTTGAGCGGCGAAGATTTGAAAGACGGAAACATCTGGCATTTCGACGCGGATATCGTCAACGGAAAAAGCATTGAAAAAAGCTTGAAAATTAAGGGACTCAACCTCAGCACTTTCGACCTGAGCAGCGGCATAGTCAACCTGAACGAAGCCATCAAATACGATGTTACCGTGTATATGGCCGCCGGCGAAATCAACAGCAGCGATTTGAGCGACAAGCCCATCAAAGTGAGCACCAAAGCCGACATCAAGGGCCTGCAACTCGACAAAGTGTACGGCGTGGTAGATCCGAACATCGAAAGCATCAGCGAAAAAATCAGCCTCAGCGACTTGCCCGACTTTGTGAAAGATCCGGACATGGTAAGTTTGGAAATCAATCCGGTTATTGCCTTGTCGGCCAAGAGCAACATTTCCATTCCTTTGGTTATCGACGGTGCTTTGACGCCGGTTATGGACGGTGTGAACGATGACAACAGAACGCAAAGCATTCACATCGAATTGCCGCGCGCCGCTTCGCCCGAAGAAGTGAAAGAGCATCATTTCTGGATTGCCGCCACCGATGCCGACATGCCGCAAGATTACGAATTCATCCAGCTGAATGTCAACGATATCCTGAAGAGCATTCCCGACGAATTGATGTTCAACCTGCAAGTAAACACCGACACCGAAGTTCAACACGAACTGGATCTGAACGTGGATTACAGCGCCGATTTGGACTATCTGATCAGCATTCCGATTGCTTTTGGCGAAAACAGTCATTTCGCTATGCAAGACACTTTGGACATGGATATGTCTGAGTTTGGCGAATATTTCGATTACATCGGCGAATGCGTGGAATTGTTTGGCGAAATCGAAAACAGCATTCCTTTGAACCTGACGGCTCAGTTGGAAGTTCTGGACGAAAACATGGAAATCATCGAAATGGAAAACGAAGTGAAATTGAGCATTAAAGCCGGCCAAAGCGACGGTAGCGCCAGCGTTTCGCCCATTTCCCTCAAACTCGACAACAAGAGCCATCGCCTTGACCAAGCCAGGTATTTTGTTTTGAAATTCCGTGTGAACAGCGACGCCGAAGTAGCCAATACGCCTTTGTCGCCCGAACAATACCTGCAAGCCAAACTCAAACTGAGAGTGGTAGGCGGATTTGTGGTAGATATTGATGAATTATAATGTTGCATGCTTAAAAAGATTTTCCTTATGAAAAAGATTATATCTCTTGCCATTGTTTGCTGCTTGTTTGCCACAAGCGCTTTGGCTCAATCCAAAACAGCCTATTTCATGGATGGCTACAACTATCGTCACGAACTGAACCCGGCTGCTTCGCCCTATCGCGGATATATCAACTTGATGGGACATTATGCCATCGGTGTGAATTCCAATTTATCGGCCACTCAGTTTTTGTATCCCAATGCTGACGGCAGTGAACTCTACACCTTTTTGCATCCCGAAGTGTCTGCCTCCGATTTCCTGAACAAACTGCACGACAATAATATCTTGGGATTGAATACCGACATAGACATTTTTGGGTTCGGTTTCAACGCCAGAAGAGGTTATTTCTCGTTCGATACCAAATTGCACATGGGACTCAGCAGCAATCTTCCCAAGGAATTGTTCGCCTTTCTTAAACAAGGTATGTCGAGCAATCATACGGTGTACGATATCCGCAACTTCAACGTGTCGGCCTCCGCTTACGCTTCGGCCGGCATCGGCTACGCCTACGATCTCTTCGACAACTTGCGCATCAGCGTGAAAGCCAAATACATTGTCGGTCTGGCCGCTGCCAATGCCAACATCGACCAAATGCGCGTGGATATGTCGAGCGATGCCTGGACCGTAAACACCCAAGCTACGATGAGCGCCTATGGCCACGGCCTGCGTCCCCTCACCGGCACCACCGATGAAAACGGCAACGAAGTACCCACCGACTACATCACCGGACTCGAATTCACCGGCGTCGAAACTTTGGCTCCCGCCGGTAAAGGTTTCGCCTTCGATTTCGGCTTGTGCTACTCGCCCATCAAAAAACTGAAACTCTCGGCCGCACTTACCAATATCGGAAGCATCCGTTGGGACGCCGAAGCCGTTATCAATGCACAATCGACCGGCGAAGTTGCTTTCAGCGGATTGACATT
>JAEIGA010018457.1_pt1 | contig 10629 bp, 7 predicted proteins | sample 9270691 | NCBI WGS metagenome assembly JAEIGA01 (sample SAMN17057246, study PRJNA624740) | gut metagenome | biome: biome; isolation source: fecal sample | host: Bos grunniens | place: China: Xizang | collected 2019 | reverse complement strand
TCACCATAAGGCTATACATCAACGAGCTGCCCACCGACGACGAGTACACCGAGACCTACTACCCCATGGTAGATGATGGTCCCGAGGTGATAGTCGTGGGAGCAGGTCCTGGAGGGCTCTTTGCCGCTCTCCGCCTCATCGAATTAGGATGCAGACCCATCGTGGTGGAGCGAGGCAAGGACGTGCATGCACGCAAACGCGACATCGCACGCATCTCTCGCGAGCACGCCGTAGATCCCGAGAGTAACTACAGCTTCGGCGAAGGAGGAGCGGGCGCCTCCTCAGATGGCAAGCTCTACACCCGAAGCAAAAAGCGTGGCAACGTGGAGAAGATTCTCAACGTCTTCTGCCAGCACGGAGCCAGCACCACTATACTGAGCGATGCTCACCCACACATAGGCACCGACAAGCTACCACGAGTGATTGAAAACATGAGAGAGACCATACGCCGTTGCGGTGGAGAGGTTCACTTCGAGACCCGCATGGACCGCCTCATCGTGGAGCACAATACCATCGTAGGGATAGAGACCAACACGGGACACACCTTCCGTGGTCCTGTCATCCTCGCCACCGGCCACTCGGCACGCGACGTATATCGGCACCTCCACGACTCTGGCATCGACATCGAGGCCAAAGGCATAGCTGTGGGCGTACGCCTAGAGCATCCTTCTGAGCTCATCGACCAGATCCAATACCACAACCGCAACGGACGAGGCAAGTATCTGCCTGCTGCCGAGTACAGCTTTGTGACCCAGGTCGACGGACGCGGCGTTTACAGTTTCTGCATGTGCCCTGGAGGTGCTGTGGTACCGGCTGCTAGTGGACCCGAACAGATTGTTGTCAACGGCATGTCTGCCTCACACCGCGGCTCGCGCTGGAGCAACTCGGGCATGGTCGTAGAGATCAGAGTGGAGGATCTAGCAAGTCTCGCCCCCGGCCTCTCCTTGGGAGAGGAGACCTCAGGCTTGTCCATGCCGCAAGATTCTGGATCCGCCATTCAGGATCCTCTCAGCATGCTCCGTTTCCAAGAATATCTGGAACACCAATGCTGGGTCCAGGGCAACCGCCGACAGACAGCACCCGCACAACGCATGATGGACTTCACGCGCAAGAAGCTCTCCTATGACCTCCCCTCGTCGTCATACTCTCCCGGCCTCATCTCCTCACCGCTCCACTTCTGGATGCCTGAGTTTATCAGCCATCGTCTGCAACGAGGATTCGAACATTTTGGCCGCACCTCACGAGGCTTCCTCACCAACGAAGCCACGGTGATTGGTGTCGAGACACGCACCTCGGCTCCAGTACGCATCGTCAGAGACCGCGACACCCTGCAGCACGTCTCCGTGCATGGTCTTTTCCCCTGTGGTGAGGGAGCAGGCTATGCCGGTGGCATCGTCTCAGCAGGCATCGATGGCGAGCGATGCGCAGAGATGGCAGCAGAATATGCAAAAAGCATCCATAAGCGAGCGTAAGCGCGCAGTCCTAACTCATTAAAAGAAAGAAACAAAGGCTATAGCCCCCTAAAAAGACTCAACGATATGGAAATAAGAAGTGCAGAATTTGTCATGAGCAACACCCGCATCGACCACTGTCCACAAACAGGATTGCCCGAGTATGCATTCATAGGGCGCTCCAACGTAGGCAAGTCGAGCCTTATCAACATGCTCACCCACAAGCCCAAGCTAGCGATGACATCGGCCACGCCCGGTAAGACGATGCTCATCAACCACTTCATCATCAACAAAGCATGGTACCTCGTAGACCTCCCAGGATACGGCTATGCGCAACGCGGCAAGAAAGCCAAGGAGAAGCTGACACAGATGATTGAGAGATACATCCTCGAGCGCGAGCAGATGACAAACCTCTTCTTGCTCATCGACATCCGCCACGAACCCCTGGCCATCGACCTCGAGTTCATCGAGTGGCTAGGCGAACACGGCGTTCCCTTCTCCATTGTCTTCACCAAAGCCGACAAGCTGGGCGTACAGAAGCAGCGCGAGAACGTCGATCGCTATCTCTCCCGACTTGCCGAACAGTGGGAAGAGCTCCCTCCCTACTTTGTGACCTCTTCGGAGAAAGGGCTGGGCCGCAACGAGCTGTTAGGCTACATCGAGGAGATCAACAATAGCCTATAATCAAGCTTCCCTCCCCCCTTATCAATGTGAAACAAAGAAAGGAGCCGCCCCGCGGGGCGACTCCTTTTCTATTGTCTTAGCTCAAGTCCAGATCAAGCGCCATCTTGAGCTTTGTCAGCACAGGATAGCGTTCCTCCAGTAGCTGAAACTGCTCCACTCGACTGTAGATCTGATGAATCTTCTGCGTTTCCTCCACCACGACATCAATTCGTAATTGTCTATTTTGCAATTGTTGACGCAGATAGGTCTCCATCTGTGAACGCATAGCGATGAGGTCATCTGCCACCATGCGGTTATCCACAACGACCTTCACTATATGCTCCTGCAACACGGGGCGAAGGATTGTCAGTCGGCTAGCCATGGCCGCCTGTTCCTTAGGAAGGGTCGCTGCAAATTGCTTCCAGCAGATACGCACCCCATCTTCAGAGATGGGAAGGTCGGGGATATCACTCTCTACCGACACGTTACGCTCCTGCTGTTGAGCAGCATTCCGTCCATCATATTCCTCAGCGGTCCCCATGCCGCCTCCCACATGGATAGACACACGTGGTCGTTTCAGGGTGGGAGTAGCTCGCTGAGGAGCCGCAGTCGTAGACACGGTCTGTGCAGCACCAACCGACGGAGCCGCCGACGGAGCATTTGCTGTCCCCACAGTAGCCGTAGGTGCCATCTGCTGCTGCGGTGTAGGTTGCGATGCTGGCTTACTATTGTTGGGCTGCATCGCAGAGGCAGTGGCTACTGCCTTTTGGAAAAGAGGTTTCAGTCGCTTAGGGCCACGCCCCGAGCCCAGTTCGTCGGGTTCTCCCGTAAGTTGCGACAGCTGGATCAGTGTGAGCTCCACCAGAAGGCGCTTGTTCTTGCTTACACGATAGTTGAGGTCACAGTCGTTGCATAGCTTGATAGCATGAATCAGATACCTCTCGCTCACCCGTTGTGCCTGTCGCTGATAGCGTTCACGCACATCGGCCGATACCTGGAGCAGCTGCAATGTTGCAGGCTCGCGGCTCACGAGGAGATCGCGAAAGTGCGATGTGAGGTTCGTAATGAAATTACCCCCATCAAACCCACGACGCAGCACCTCATCAAAGAGGAGCATCGACTCACTGATCTTGTGCTCGATGAAGAGATCCGTGAAGCGGAAATAATAGTCGTAATCCAAGATGTTGAGGTTGCCAATCACTCCCTGATAGGTAAGGTTACCTTGTGTGTAGCTCACCATCTGGTCAAAGAGCGAGAGAGCGTCACGCATACCACCATCAGCCTTTTGGGCAATGACATGTAGCGCAGCCTCCTCTGCTGTGACTCCCTCATTGGCAGCCACCTTGGCCAGGTGTTCCACAATATCGTTCATTTCGATACGAGTGAAATCATAGATCTGGCAACGCGACAGGATCGTAGGCAACACCTTATGACGCTCCGTCGTAGCCAGGATGAATATGGCATGACGAGGAGGCTCCTCGAGTGTCTTGAGGAATGCATTAAAAGCCGCTGCTGAGAGCATGTGCACCTCGTCGATGATAAAGACCTTGTATCGGCCCACCTGAGGCGGTATGCGCACTTGATCTATCAGTTCACGGATATCATCCACCGAGTTGTTTGATGCCGCGTCGAGCTCATGGATGTTGAGCGAGCGCTGTTCGTTAAATGCACGACACGACTCACATTCATTGCAGGCCTCTCCCTCGGGAGTCAGATGCTCACAGTTGATACTCTTGGCAAAGATGCGGGCAGAGGTAGTCTTACCCACTCCGCGGGGTCCGCAAAAGAGATACGCATGAGCCAACTTACCCGTAAGTATGGCATTCTTGAGCGTCACGATGAGCGCCTTCTGCCCGACGACCGTATCAAATGTCGCGGGGCGATACTTACGCGCCGATACTATAAAGTCTTCCATATTGTCTTTCCACAACTTTAGATAATGTGCAAAGATAGTGAAACCTTCGGGGAATTGCAAATAAATGCTCCCCGATTCACATCGAGAAGCATTCCAAATAACACAAACACAAAATAAAACACGACAAAACTACTATGCAATCATTATTGGCTATTGCTTTCTGTTGGTTGCATTGATACAACACTACATGGTTCCAAAATGTTTTAGCATAGCAGTAAAAAAAAGTAACGTCATGAGTGCACCACTACCATGTGCAACAGCTCTGGACGGAGATAGCGCACCGCCAACTGCTGCAGATGCCCGGCATCGATGTCACGTATCACCTCGAGCATTTGCTCGATGTAGGTTTGCGACAGTCCGAGGTTATTAATATATATGTAGGCATCAACCAGCGAGAGGGCACTCTCATAGTTGCGGCAGATCTCTCCCGTCATGTAGTTGCGCACCATCGTCAGCTCCTCATCTGAGACCCGCTCGTTCTGCAAGCGGAGCATCTCGTGGTGCACCTCAGCGATGACCTCTTCGGCTCTGCCCGCCTGTGCCTCGCAATGCACGAGAAACATCACCTTCCTCGTATTGGTGACAAGGTCTGCCCCGATGTGATAGGTATACCCCTTCTCCTCACGGACGTTCTTCATCAGTCGACTGCCAAAGTAACCGCCCAGCACCGTAGTGAGCACACGCATGGGGAGATAATCCTCGTCGTTCACATCCATCAGCAGCATTCCCATGCGAATGCTATCCTGCACAGCATTATCCAGTTGACAGTGCACGACGTCCGATGGTCTGCTGCTCTCAGCAGTGTCGACATCGTCCACCATTCTCCTCCCATCGACGGTAGCGCCCCACTCTTCCGTTCCGAACAGCTCCTCTACGTGTCGTAGAAGCCCCTCATCCGCATCACCGGAGAGATACACCTGACAGTTGCTCGACCCATAATAGCTCCGATAAAAGTCCACGACATGCTCCACCTGCAGCGTGTCGTAATCCTCGGGCTGTGCATTCATCCCACACGGATGCGCATCGCCATAGACGCTACGCCGCAGAGCACGCATGGCCTGCACATCCCCCTTCTGGAGGTTCACCATCAGCTGTGCCTTATTGTTGGCACGCACGATATCAAACTGCTCCTTGCTATATGCCGGCTCGGTGAGCATGCGATGCACAAGCTCCAGCGTATGACGCGCATGCTTCTTCAGTGTGTATAGAGCGACAAAGGTTCTGTTCATTGCCACACTGAGGTCGAGCCATGCTCCGTAATAGTCGAGCCGCTCGGCAAACTGGGCCGCGCTATACCCCCGACATCCCTCTCGCAGCATGCGACAGGCAAAGAGAGCCTGCAGCTTGCGGGCTTGATGCCACTGCCCCGCCGAGAAGACCACATCGAAGCGCACGACCTCCACTCCAGGCGCCTCGATGATATGCAGGGGCACCCCATTAGGCATCACGCGCTCCTCAGGCTTGCAGAAGCTCAGCGAAGCAGGTTGGATAGCAGGCGGTGTAGTACGATCGAGCATGGTTTTTTTGAATTGAAAGTTGAAAATTGAAAACTGGAAACTGGAAATTGGCCAGTGAGGATGTCATCCTGAGCTCAAGCGATGAATCTCGCCAAGTCCCTTCGCATTCCCAGCGCGGGATCCCTCGGCGCTCCGCTTTGTCGGGATGACACGCATCACGGTTTTTGTTATCGGTTTCGTTAATCTTTAACCCATAACCCTACAAACCAAACTAGAAGCTAAACGACTCGTCCAGTTGCAGTTCCTCTACGGGATTGTTGACCACCGTCTGTTGAGCACAGGGGTTAAAGTCCTCGGGGATGTTAAACTTCTCATCTTCCGAGTATCCGAGCGACTCGTCGGCATAGACCTTCTGCATGTACAGTGCCCAGATAGGCAGTGCCATCGAGGCACCCTGGCCATCGCTCATGCTCGTAAAGTGGATGTCGCGGTCATCGCCACCCACCCAGCAGCCACTCACTAGTGAGGGCGTATAGCCCATAAACCATCCGTCGGCATTGTTGTTCGTCGTACCGGTCTTACCTGCGATCTCCGCCTTGAATTGATACTTGAATCGCAGGCGACGTCCCGTACCCTCGTCGATGACCGCCTTCATCATATCGATCATCTTATAGGAGCTCTCCTTACTGATCACCTCATAGGTCTTCGGTGTGAAGGTAGCCACGATGTTACCCTCATTGTCCTCGATACGTGTCACGAAGAGCGGCTCGGTGCGGATACCATTGTTCGGGAAAGCCGTGTAGGCACCCACCATCTCGCCCACCGAGATATCGCACGGACCGAGACAGAGCGACACCACAGGCTGTATATCCTGGTTGCGGATGCCAAACTGGTGTATGAGTCGCTTAAAGGCATAGGGATTGAGTTTGCTCATGAGATACGCCGATATCCAGTTGTTCGACTGTGACAGTCCCCAGCGCAGCGTCACGATCTTTCCCTTATCCTCTGCCCTACCCGTATTGCGTGGCGACCATATCTTGCCATCCTCGGTGAGGAGTGTCTGCTCCACATTGCGTGTCTGGTCACAGGGAGAGAATCCATTCTCCATAGCCAATGTGTAGAGATAGGGCTTGATGGTCGACCCCACCTGGCGACGTCCCACCATAGCCATATCATACTGGAAATGCGTATAGTCAGGACCACCCACATAAGCCTTCACATGTCCTGTGACAGGATCCATAGACATGAATCCCGTACGCAAGAAGTGCTTGTAGTAGCGTATCGAGTCCATGGGCGACATGATGGTGTCGCGGTCACCGCTGTAGGCAAACACACGCATCTCTCTCTTCACATCGAACGAGTCGCGTATGGCCTCATCCGAGTATCCCTCCTTCTTCATGCCACGATAGCGGTCAGTCAGCTTCATGCTGCGCACCAGGAGCTGCTCTATCTCTGCAGGCTTCAGGTTGTCATAGGGAGCATTGCGACGTCCCTTCTTGCTCTTGAAGAAGCGAGGCTGGAGATACTCCTTGAGATGCTCGTCCACAGCCTCCTCGGCATACTGCTGCATGCGCGAGTCGATGGTCACATAGATCTTCAGTCCATCCGTATAGAGGTTATAGTTGCTACCATCCTTCTTCTTGTTCTTGTTGCACCAGCCGTAGAGCGGGTTGTTTGCCCAGTCGAGCGAGTCCTCGTAGAACTTCTGCATCTGCCATCCGCGGTAGTTCTTCTTCACGGGCTCCTTGGCCGTCATCACTCCTCGCAGATACTCGCGGAAGTAGGGTGCCGGTCCCAGTTTATGGTCCACAGGACGATAGTTGAGCACCAGGGGAGTCTGCTGCAGCGAGTCCTCCTCGGCATGTGTGATACAGCCGTTCTTCTCCATCTGCGAGAGCACCACGTTGCGTCGCTCGCGCGTCAGTTCCAGACGGCGTCGGGGGTTGTAGAGCGACGAGTTCTTACACATGCCCACCAATGTTGCCGCCTCCTCGACCGACAGGTCCTTGGGCTCCTTAGAGAAATAGGTGTTTGCTGCTGTCTTGATACCGATAGCGTTGTTGCCGAAGTCATACTTGTTGAGATACATCGTGAGTATCTCCTCCTTGGTGTAATACTTCTCCAGCTTCACCGCGATGACCCACTCGATGGGTTTCTGGAACAGTCGTTCCATCTTGTTGCTTGCCACCTCGGTATAGAGCTGCTTGGCCAGCTGCTGGGTCAGCGTGCTACCTCCACCCGAGCTGCTCTGACGCAAGATGCCCGTCTTCACGATTGCACGCAACAGCGCCCTGAGGTCTATGCCCGAGTGCTCCACGAATCTCACATCCTCGGTGCTGACGAGCGCATCGATGAGTGAGCGCGACAGGTCATCATAGTCGGTCCACACACGGTTTTCCCTACTGTACGAGTAGGTACTCATCAGCTTACCATCCGCAGAGATGATCTGTGTGGCAAACTTATAGGTAGGGTTCTCCAGCTCCTCGACAGGAGGCACAAACCCTATCCATCCCTTCGTGATGGAGTAAAACACCAAAAACGCGGCGATGAGCCCCATCGCCAGCAAGCCCCAGAGGACATATATGAGTTTCTTCAGCATAGCCTATACCATTTTAGAGGACAAAGTTACAATAAAATATTCAGAATCTGTTTTGATTTCACCTTTATTTGTATTTTATTGACTTAGCCCTCATTTTTTCATTCTCTACCCTATCGTTCATTCCCTTATCACCTTCACCTCGCCATGGGCGCCCAGCTTGATGATGCTTGATGGCGTTGCCCCGGCAGGCTCGTCCTGACGCACATTCACCACGTAGTCCACGGCCTGCTTTATCTCTTCGCTGATCTCGGCAAAGCATCGTGGCGAAGGCTCCCCACTGATGTTGGCCGAGGTCGACACGATAGCCTTACGGAATCTGAAGCACAGCTGCTTCGAGAACTCCTCACGCGTGACCCGTATGCCCACGCTGCCATCCTCAGCCAGGAGGTTGGGTGCCAGGTTGCGAGCGCCATCATAGATGATGGTCAGCGGCTTGGTCGTCAGCTCGATGAGGTCCCATGCCACGGGCGACACCTCGCGCACGTAGAAGTCCACCTTCACATCGCTATCCACGAGCACCAGCATCGCCTTGCTGTCGACACGCTTCTTGATCTCATACACTCGGCGCACAGCCTCCTCGTTGGTGGCATCACACCCGATGCCCCACACCGTATCTGTCGGGTACAGGATGACCCCTCCGTGATACAGCACGTCACACGCGCGCTTAATCTCTTCTCTATACGATTCGTTCATCTTTTCGTCTTTTTCATTACACATAGATCCCCTCAGGGTAGGTCACATCGACCAGGAACAGCGCATGCCCAGGCACCGAGGTGCCCGCACTGCAGCGGTCCTTCTTCTCTATCACCTGACAAAACTCCTCCACCGTCATCTTGCCGCGCCCCACCTCGAGCAGGGTGCCCACGACAGCCCGCACCATGTTGCGCAGGAAGCGGTCGGCCTGGATGACAAACCGCCACTCATGCTCCCCCACCTGTTCCCATCGGGCCTGCATGATGCGACAGTTGTTTGTCGCCACGTCGGTATGAAGCTTGCTGAAGCTGGTGAAGTCGATATAGTCGAAGAGCCTGCCGGCCGCCTCGTTCATGCGCTCAAAGTCAGGTGCATGAAACAGCCGCATGGCACGGTGACGGCTGAAGGGGTCCTTGGCTGTAGCTACATAGTAGTGATAGGTGCGCGAGGTGGCGCTGAAGCGTGCATGAGCATCTCCTGTCACAGGCCGCACCTGCTGCACAGCGATATCTTGTGGGAGCAGACGGTTGAGCTTATCGGCCAGACGTACACAGTCGACCTCCTGCTCCGTGTCAAAGTGTGCAATCATCTTCTGCGCATGCACCCCAGCATCGGTGCGTCCGGCACCGACAACAGGAGTCTCCACCCGCAAGAGCGTGGTGAGGGCCTGCTCCATGCACTGCTGCACGGAGATGCCATTGGGTTGTATCTGCCAGCCGTGATAGGCTGTGCCATCGTAGGAGAGGGTGATGAAATATCTCACGTTTTTAAATTCTGAATTTTGAATTATGAATTATAAACATCGCGAAGTCCCAATTCAGAATTCAAAATTCAAAATTCAGAATTCCTTACGTTCATCAGGTGCACCGCCACCAGAGCTGCCGTCTCGGTGCGTAGTCGCGACCTACCCAGCGTGATGGGGCGGAAGCCATGCTCGATGGCCATCTTCACTTCCTCGGGACTGAAGTCCCCCTCAGGACCTATGAGCACGAGCGCATCCTCGCCCGGAGTGAGCGCCTGCATCAGGGGTTCCTTGTCGCCCTCGTAGCAGTGGGCGATAAACTTCTGCCCCGCGAAGGGTTGGGCCACAAACTTGTTGAAGGGCGTCATGCCATTGAGCACCGGCAGCGTAGGCTTGAGCGACTGCTTCATGGCCGACACGAGGATCTTCTCCACACGCTCGGTCTTCACCACACGTCGCTCCGAGAAGCGACAGTCCAGGAAGGTGAGCTCATCGAAGCCTATCTCGGTGGCCTTCTCGGCAAACCACTCTATGCGGTCCATGTTCTTCGTGGGCGCCATGGCCAGGTGCAGGTGTCCCTGCCACAGAGGCTCAGGCGTGGTAGTCTCCACGATGCGCACGTAGCAGCGCTTGCCGCTTATCATATCGATCTGGGCACGGTGAAACGAGCCCTTGCCATCGGTGAGCATCACCTCGTCGCCTTCGGCCAGACGGAGCACACGGATAGCGTGAGCAGCCTCCTCCTGAGGCAGCTCGAGCGTAGTAGCTATGTCGGGGGTGTAGAATAAATGCATAATCGGGACCCTCCCTAACCCTCCCTCTATGGAGGGGACTCAGACATCGCGGAGTCAATGTTGGAGGGATTACAAGTTATTAGTTAGTCCTATCAATAATTATCTTTCTCTTTCTTCTGGGGTCCCCTCCCTAGAGGGAGGGCTAGGGTGGGTCTCCTCTTGTTCCCTCTCCCGTATCACATCGCGTAGGTGAGCAGCCAGCTCATAGTCTTCGCGTTCGATAGCCGTCTGCAACACACCTCGCAGCACCTCGGTGTTCATCACCGTGATGGGCATCGAGTAGGCTCCCCCACCCTCGTCACGCATACACTGGGC
>JAEIGA010018456.1_pt1 | contig 10629 bp, 10 predicted proteins | sample 9270691 | NCBI WGS metagenome assembly JAEIGA01 (sample SAMN17057246, study PRJNA624740) | gut metagenome | biome: biome; isolation source: fecal sample | host: Bos grunniens | place: China: Xizang | collected 2019 | reverse complement strand
AAGGATATTTGTTCTGTCGGTTTTCATCGACGGTATATTTCAGCGATAGTATCGAATCAATGAATCCGTCGCCTATGGTGCCAAATTCAAATCAGGTTGAATACAACTCCTTGTCTGTGCCCTTGCTTCTTGCAAGGCGGTAGAAATAGTCTGTCGTATCACCGAATGTTTCATAAAATTCTTCCGAATCGGTGGCGATGATGTAATCGTATCCGAACATTTCTGTGGCTTCTGCCTCTGTTGTGGGATCTTGCACAGAATTGAAAATTACCATATTGTATCTCGGACCGTACCCCGAATGTATGTCAACGTGAATTATATTTTCGTATTCACTGTCAAGACAATCGGAAAATATGTTTTTGAGATATACCGTTGATTGTTCATCCTGCGTACCGCCGTAATAAACGCCTTCCGCATATTCATACTGACCTGTCAGAAGCGCATCCGATATGGTATCCGCACCCGAAGCGATAACCTCTTTGCCCAGTGAAAGATAAAAACCGACCTCGTGCCAGAAAGCATTGCCGATCTTACCTTCGGGTTGGAGGAATGTGCTGACCTTCGGATATTCTTTGTTTGAAGAAAGATCAAAGCTTTCCCAATCTTCAATGAAATTTCTGTTCAGGTCAACGTTGTTTTCATTATAACGGCGCATATATTTCATGCCGTAAGGATTCACGTTTGCAACAACAAGAACTCCGGTACAGGACATATCAAGCTGAAAATATATCTCATTGAAGAAGACATCCAGCATAACAGCGCCGATGTAGCCTTCAATACCGTGCACACCCGTTGTTAAAACAATGAGATTCTTCTGCTCATTTAAAGCGGGAATGTAAATGTTATCGATATAAAGTCCGTCGCTTTCGGAAATGGCGTGGGTGCTGTGCTCGACAGTAATGCCGTGACCTTTGACGTCTTCAACGATCTCGCCCAAATGCGTACGCACGTCTTCATAATTTGTATAAAAGCTTTCGCTGTAATAGAAATCCTTTGCGGGCTCGGGCTGACGTGCTATTGCCAGGACGATGTACGGCCCTGCGATAGAAAGAATAAGCACAATGACGAAAATAATAACAGCAATGCGCAATAATACACGAACGGCTTTGGGGAATGATTTAAACTTGTTTTTCATATTGCTTTCTCCTTATTATACAGGAAATCCTCCGTCCACGGGAATGCACGCGCCCGTGATGAATGAAGCTTCGTCGGATGCCAAAAATCCGATAACCGCCGCAACTTCCTCTGACTTTCCGATTCTGCAAAGAGGCGTTGCCTCGGCGAGTTCCCGCATAGCTGATTCATCGAGCATTGAGTTCATATCCGTGTCGATAACACCCGGCTCGACGCAGTTGACGGTGATACCCGAGGGCCCAAGCTCCTTGGCAAGTGCCTGAGTAAGTCCGCGAAGTCCCGCCTTCGATGCCGAATAATGTACTTCGCAGGATGACCCCATTCTGCCCCAGACCGAGCCGACGTTGATGATCTTTCCGCTTTTTTGCGAAACCATAAGCTTTGCCGCCTCGCGCGAGAGGGCGAATGCCGAGGTCAGATTCGTGTCAAGCATATGGCGCCATTCCTTGTCCGAAATATCGGTAAAAAGCGAGAATCCCGCGATACCCGCACAGTTAATGAGCACGTCAATGCCTCCGAGAAGCTCAATTGCCTCCGTGAACGCCGATTTTGCGCTCTGTGCGTCCGAAACGTCGGCTTTGATCGGGAATGCGCCTGTGAATTCGGCTATCTCACGCGCTTTCTCGTCGGCTCTGCAATAAATAAACGCGACGCGGTCGCCTCTATCGGCAAAATATTTAACTGTTGCCGCTCCGATCCCGCGCGATCCGCCGCTTATCAAAATTTTTCTGTTCATTTCACACCTCGGTGTTTTGATATATGAATTATACCATAAAATAATAAAATCTGCAAGAGAAATATTTACTTTCATTGTGGTTTATGGTATAATAATTTCAGAATACTTTTCCGAGGTGACGATATGTACGGTGAAAACGGCAATCAGAGCGCAATAGAAAAATACCGCTCCTTTGTTTTCTGGAGAGATTCCGGACAGAGCGGAGAAGAGGTTGCTGAGCAGGTAAGGCTTTCCGCCGCCGCAGGTGTGGGCGGTTTTATTCCCCTGCCGGTGATTTCCGATGATCTTTCTCCCGAGGAAAGAACCGATAGGTTTAAAACATTCTATTCAAGGCTTCTCCCCGCGGCGGCTGTCTACGGGCTTCCCGTGGCGTTCACTCTGGCCGATTGTATCGAGCAGTCGGTTGTTATAGCCGAGGATGCGATATGGGAAGATACCATCCGCTCGCGCAAGCTCGTTCGCCATATACATTATTGCAATCAGTATGAGGATGTAAATTGGCAGATCTTCCCCGGAAAATTGCTTTCCGTAGTTGCATATAACGATGAGCGCGACGAGGTTATTGATCTTCGTGAATATATCGATGATGATAAGGTCGTTTATAAATGTCCGCGCGGCAATTGGCGCATTGTGCAGTACGTGTCCCTTCCCGACCACGATGGAGAGCGCCCGAATATTTTGTCGCATTATTCGTCCAAGGCTTGCATCAACGCCGCATATGCAATGTTTGCCGATCTGCTGGAGGATTACCTTGGAACAACGGTGACCCATCTTTATTATTCCGATATTGCCTTCAAAGCTGTCAATCGCCACGATTGGAGCGACGATTTCAACGAGGTGTTTGAAGCGAGGTACGGATTTGATCCCGCGCCCTACTATCCCTATCTTTTTACACCCGGAAGCTTGAATGCTCCTCGATTTAAAGCACTTTTCTCGGATTGCAGGGCCCGAATGCTTCGCGACGGATATATTGCCGCCGCTGAAAGCTTTGCAAAAGAGAAGGGGCTTTCTCTTGTCGGATCTATGTCCGAATCCAAGTCAACCCAGTGTTCTCCCATCGTTGGCGACGCAATGCTCAATAATACTGCAACCCCGGGCGCTGTTCTCGACCGTGGTTACCTTTATGGAATTAACTCTGTCAAGCTCGCCGCGGGCGCGGCATTCGGCAGAGCCAAGAGAGATATTTTTGTTGAGCTGTACAAGAATTACAAAGAATGCAATATTGATATAATGATGCGCGATGCTATGCACGCGTTTGCACGAGGCGCAAATCTGCCCGCACTTCATCTACCTACGCCCAACGCCGCAAATCAAGCTCAGATCTCACGACTGTTGCGCTTCACAGCCGCAATGAGAACCTGCCTCAAGGTCGGCCGTCAGGTATCCGATATTGCAGTTATTTATCCGATATATTATCTGCATTCGTGTGTAAATATGTACAGCGCAGAAATTTCGGGATTTGAGTATTCCGATACACCTTCCGATGCAGATTATATGTCGGTCATCAACAGCATCTGCCTTTGCGCAGGTCACGACGTGACTCATTTGCATCCCGACGTTATCTCAAGAAGTGCCAAGCCCGAAAACGACCGCCTTCGCCTTACGGGTATGAGTGATGACGGCGGATTCAGAATAGTCGTTCTACCCGCGTGCAAGGTCGCCTCTCTTGCTTGTATGAGAGTCATCCGTGATTATTTCGATGCAGGCGGACGCATCATTGCAACCGGAGTTCTTCCGACAAGAGCCTTTGAATATGATCCCGCAGAGCCCGATAAAAACGATAAAGAAATGGTGGCTATCACAGAGCATATTTTCGGCAAGGACGCGCTTGACAGCTCGGTGATGAAGACTTACTGTACAAACACCTCTCCCGCGGGAGGAAGATCCTTCTTCCTCTATTTCTCCAAAACCGGAATCGACGGTGTAAGTATGGTCAACAGCCTTGACTTGCGCCGCGCACTTGATGCATTCAAGCTCGGTTTCAATATCTTTGCACCTCAGATGCCGAAATATGAAACGACAGGCGCACTGAACGCAAGCTTTAATGAATACACCCGACTCGGACTCCTCAAGCATCTTCCCGACGGCGGAATGTTCAACCATATTCACAAGCGCATCGGCGGCAAGGATATCTATTTCTTTGCCAACACGGCAAACAGAATCTCTCATACTCCAATATTCCTCAGAGGTGCACATATCCCCGTTTGTTACGATCCCGAAACAGGCGCAAAGTGGCACGAAGAATACGAATATGTTTCGGTGTATGGCAAGGTATATACTAAATTTGACGTGTTTATGCAGCCGACAACGGCACTTGTTGTTGTCACGGAAGGTGGCGCGGAAAGAAAGCTGACGATAGATCCCGCAACTCTGCGCGATTGCACCGAAGAGGCGCTTGGAAATATATGATACTCCACGGGAGGATTTAATGGCTAAAATGAAAAAATCAAGAGCATTTATGTCTTTGCTCTTGTCAATTCTATTGTTGATCCCGTTTGCATCGTGCAACGGCGGAGAGATCGAAGGGACGGAACAAATTCTGAACCCGGATATCGGTTTGCGCGGAGGACTTTTGATCGCGGGTAAAAATGCGGCAGCCAAGGAGCCCGAAATAAAGAGCACGGCTTATCTTGCTCTTGATAATGCGGGAAAAAAGCTATATGATTCCGCATATACCGCGCTGACGGCACATGAGAATACCTTTAAACTGACAGGTGTAGAGCTCAAGCCTTATGGGGAAGCTTATGCATATGCACTTACTCTGTTTATCAACGATCATCCCGAATTTTTCTGGCTTGACGGATATGTGGAAGTCAGTACCGAAAGAATGAGCAGCAGCAATATCGGCAATATGACGGTGGTTCTCGGTACATATGATTACTGGTTGAATAATGATATCGTTACAGCGCAAAACGAACTCGACAAAGCTGTTGCATCCATCGTATCGCAAGCGAGCACTTTGGAGGATGATTACGAAAAGGTAAAGTTCGTGCACGATTATATTATTGAATTTAATTCGTATGATTATGAGGCATACGAGCTTGGCGAAGCCATAGATGCACAAACCGATGCGCTTGTCAGCTCTGCATACGGTGCTCTGGTTTCGGGCAAGATAATGTGCGCGGGTTACGCCAAGGCATTTGATCTTTTAATGCAAGAACTCGGGATAGAATCATTCTTTGTTTCGGGAGTTGCCGACGGTGGCTCGCATGCATGGAATCTTGTGAAAATCGGCGATGGTTATTATCACATCGATCTGACTTGGGATGATCTTGACGGTTCACCCACAGAGGTGAGATACGATTATTTTTGCCTTACCGATGAAGAGATCGCAAAAACTCATACGGCGGACGAAGGAACGCTTTATCCCGAGGCAAATGCTACCGAATATAACTATTTCGTCAAAGATGAAATGCTCCTTGATTATTACAGCTTTGCCGCAGTCAATAAACTTGCAAAGAAATATGACGGTGAAGGCGTTTTTGCTTTTAAATGTTATGATACCAAGGTTTTGAAGGACGCAGTCAAAGAGCTTGTTGAAAATAATATGATCTTTAAGATCGAGCAATTTGAAAACGTCAATTCTTTTCAATATATAGCGGATGAAACAAGCAACGTTCTTTCGTTTTACTTCGAATAAATTTACTTTGTCAGCTCGGCACGCAGAAACTCAACGATCTTTTTTTCCTCGCGTGAAACCTTGACCTGAGTCAGACCGAGCATTTCTGCTGTTTTTTGCTGTGTCAGATCTTTAAAATAACGCAAAACTATTATCTGCCTCCATTCCGGGGGCAGAAGTCTTATAGCCTGTCCGAGCGCTATTCTGTCGCGCGCGTGCTCGATGTCAAGAAGACCGTCCCCATCGGGAATACGGTCGTAAAGACAAAGTCCCTCACCATCCTCGCCCTGACTGTCGGAAAGCGACGCAACGGGACTGATAGCATCAAGTGCCGCAGCCGCCTCCTCGGGCGAAACGCCGCATCTTTCCGCAAGCTCGGAAAGATGCGGTTCTTTTCCTGTTTCGGATATGATGCGAGTCTGCTCGCGTACAAGCTCTGCTCCGAGCTTCTTTATCGATCTTCCGACCTTTATAGGGCCGTCATCGCGCAAGTGCCTGCGAATTTCGCCAAGGATCAGTGGGACCGCATAAGTAGAAAAAGCTGTACCGCGTTCAAGGTCAAAGGATCTGATTGCCTTCAGCATACCGATCGTGCCGATCTGCACAAGATCCTCGTATTCACAGCCCCGCCCGCAAAATTTGAGCGCGATATGCCGAACAAGCCCCATATTGTCGCAAATGAGCTTTTCCGTTGCTCTTTCGCGGTCGTTTCCGGAGCCGTTTTGGGCAAGCTCGATAAGCTGTCTGTTGCTTTCACTTGAATATGAATTCATTAAGTCATCTCCCGAAAAATTATGTATCAGAGGGAGCTCTTGCCCGATAGCTTGCGTGACATTGTAACTGTTGTGCCTTTTGAAGGCTTTGACGTAACTTTTATGCTGTCGCAAAAGGATTCCATAACCGTGAATCCCATGCCGCTTCGCTCTCCCGCCGCATCCGTGGTGAAAAGAGGCTCACGTGCCTTTTTGATATCGGGAATTCCAACGCCAGTGTCTTTGACGGAAATAATAACAGTTCCGTCGGTGCGCAGTTTTATATGAAGGCGGATGATACCAATGTGATCGGGATATGCGTGAACGGTGCAGTTTGTTACCGCTTCCGAGAGGGCGCATTTGATATCGGATAATTCCGATGCTGTTGGGTCAAGCGAGGCGATGAATGCACCCGCCGCAGCTCGCGCAAAGGATTCATTTTTTGAGTGAGAGGGGAAGTCAAGCTTCATTTCGTTGCATATCGGTGCAAGCCGAGGTCTTCCGCCGTGTTTTTTATCTTTCATTTCTTACTCCTTATAATTTTGATGTGGTGGTGATTCTAACTTTCTTGTCAAATCCCGTCATGGTCAGCATCTTCAAAACCACGGGAGAAGGATCTCGGAGCGACAGATTGCCTCCGATCTCACGCATAAGCGCATAGCGTCCCATTATAAAGCCGAGTCCTGAACTGTCCATGAATTCAACCTCGGACATATCGAGTATGAGGTGTGTCGGTGTCCTATTCCAAATTATGTTGTCAACGTCGCGCCGCATTGAAAGAGCCGAATGATGGTCGATCTCTCCCGAAACGCCAACGAGTAACCCTTCGGGCGTGGCTGTGAAGCGATATTTGCAGTTGCTTTTAATCATACCTTTTTCCTTCCTTTGTTATTTTTATTTATTTTACCACCCCACTTTTGTGAATAGTGTCGAAGCGCGCGATTATTCTTGCCACTCTATATGATTTTTTGGATTTTTTTCAAAAAAACTTGAAAAAAACTCACCTTTATGATATACTAAATATATAACTCAATATGGAGATAAAGTATGTATCTTTTAAGAAGATTGGGAATACCGCTTGCAGCATTGCTTGTATTGTCGGTATTGGCACTCATAACGGTGGTGCTTCTGTTTGAGCAAAACGGAATACTGTTGCCGTATTATGGGCAAGAAAAATACGAAGAGGTCACAACCGTTCCCTCTGCCGAAGAAATTACAGAAAATAATTTGGAATATTATTACCCCACTAAAGGAGAAACGATAAAATGAATAAGCCTTATCCTACCCCACATATCAACGCCGCTCCCGAGGATTTTGCCAAGACAGTCCTTATGCCCGGCGACCCCCTGCGCTCTAAATTCATCGCAGAAAATTTTCTTGAAAACGCACGTCTTGTAAATAATGTCCGCGGTGTGCAGGGCTATACAGGAACATACAAGGGTGTTCCCGTATCCGTAATGGCATCGGGAATGGGCATGCCCTCTATCGGTATTTACAGCTACGAGCTTTATAATTTCTTCGGAGTTGAAAACATCATCCGTGTCGGTTCTGCAGGAGCAATGCAGGAAAAACTGAAAGTCCGTGATATCGTTATCGGTCAGGGCGCTTGCACTAACTCCAATTATGCCGCACAGTTCTGCCTTTCGGGCAATTATTCTGCTATCTCGAGCTATGAACTCCTCAGCAAAGCCGTTAAGGCTTGTGAAGAGAAGGGCGCAAGATACCACGTGGGAAATCTTTATTCCTCCGATACCTTCTATAGCGATGATTCCACCGATGCCGGCAAGTGGATGAAGCTTGGTTGCCTTGCTGTTGAAATGGAAGCCGCTGCACTTTATATGAACGCTGCGCGTGCGGGCAAGAATGCTCTTGCGATTTGTACGATCTCCGACCACCTTATCACAGGTGAAGCGACAACTGCAGAGGAAAGACAGAATTCCTTCACTCAAATGATGGAAGTCGCACTCGAAGTTGCCGTTGCTATGAATTGAGGCAAAAATGAAGGATAATATCAAACGCGTATTTCTCATCGTTCTTGATAGCTTTGGTATAGGCGAGGCTCCCGATGCCGCACTTTTCGGCGATGCGGGAAGCGATACCCTCGGCGCGGTTGTAAAGTCGAAGAAATTCAACGCACCGAATCTCACAAAGCTCGGACTTTTTGCTATCGAAGGACAAAAAGAAAAAGCCCCCATAGGAGCGGTGAACAATATTAATGGTGCCGTTGCACGTCTGCGAGAGCTTTCAAACGGAAAGGATACAACCATCGGACATTGGGAAATGGCGGGTATCGTTTCCGAAAAGCCTCTCCCCACCTACCCGAACGGCTTCCCGAGTGAGGTTATTGAAGCCTTCAAAGAAGCAACTGGCAGAGGAGTGCTTTGCAATCTCCCCTATTCGGGAACTCAGGTTCTCGCCGATTACGGGGAGGAGCATCTTCGCTCGGGTGACTTGATCGTCTATACCTCCTCCGATAGTGTGTTCCAGATCGCGGCACACGAATCGCTTGTTTCGCCCGAACAGCTTTATGAATATTGCCGTATGGCAAGAAAGATCCTTGTCGGCGACCATGCAGTCGGCAGAGTTATTGCACGTCCTTTTGAGGGTGAAGTCGGCAATTTTGTACGCACTTCACGCCGACACGACTTTTCTCTGGAGCCAACCGAGGATACGATGCTCGATTCACTCAAGGCTGAAGGATTTGACGTTATCGGCGTCGGCAAGATAAATGATATATTTGCAGGACGCGGACTTACTGAATACACGTATAGCGAAAGCAATGCTGACGGTCTTCTTAAGACAAGCAATATCGCCAAGCGCGATTTCCGCGGACTGTGCTTTACAAATCTTGTTGATTTTGATTCGAAATTCGGCCATCGCCGTGATATCGACGGCTATGCCGCGGCTATTTCGGAATTTGACGAATGGCTCGGCGCCTTCCTTCCCGAAATGCGCGAGGATGACGTTCTCATTATCACCGCCGACCACGGTTGTGACCCCGCATATACGAAAACTACCGATCACACTCGCGAATATGTACCTATGATCGTTGCAGGCAAGCGCATTAATTCCGTCGAGCTCGGCACGATCGACGGCTTTGACACAGTCGCGGCGACTGTCTGCGCTCTGCTTGGCTCCGAGACCGTCTACGAAGCTCCCGGTGTTGCGGGACTTATCTGTGAGGGCAAAGACCCAACGGTTGCCGAACTCCTCACGCTTGCCGAAAAAGCGCGCGAGAACGCATATGTTCCCTATTCTCATTTCAAAGTCGGCGCGGCTCTGCTTGCAAAGTCGGGTAATATATACCTTGGATGTAACGTTGAAAACGCCTCCTATGGCGGAACGATCTGCGCCGAGAGAAACGCCATCACAACAGCCGTTGCGGCAGGTGAGCGCGAATTCTCTGCGATCGCGATCTGCGGTGGAATAAATGAGTCTATCGATGAATGCCTTCCTTGCGGCATCTGTCGTCAGTTTATGGCAGAATTCAGCCCGAACGGCGATTTCCTTATCATTACGGGAAATGCCCGCAGACCCAATATCTATCCGCTTTCAATGCTTCTGCCTTTTGCCTTCGGCGGAAGTGATATATCGTAAAAAATAACGGCTGTTGCGTGCAACAGCCGTTATTTTCAGTTAAATTTTTCAAGATATTCGTCGCAATATTTTTGAATCTGCACCATATCGCGGCTACCGAATATTTCGGGAAAGTTAGTTGTTGATTCCTCAAAGCCGTAATGCTTGGCGATATATTCGTTAAAATCAATAACTTTGCCGCAGAATTCGATATCCGTGCCCACGGCGCTCTTGCCCGTCATGGCTGAGAAACACATCTGAGCGCAGATGTAGCCGCAAAGCGGATTTTCGTGATAACCGTCGTGTTTGCTTTGCTTGACAATGAAGGAATTTTTGTTGTATTGGCATTCCGCGTCACTAATCTCCGCGTTGCCCTCCCAAATGTCGTAAACAAGCTCACCCCAAGGAATGATCTTCACGCCCAACTCGCGCAGATGCGGAAGTCCCGCATAAATTTCATTATGCTTTTGTGAAACAGTATAGTTGTGTATAAGATAATAGAATTTAACGTCGGGATTGGTAAAACGGCTCATCAGCGCGTCAATGTCGGGTATAAATGTCTTGCTGTTGTAGCCCGCCTCGGAGATAAAAACATCCGTGTATGACGAAAGGTCATAGCCGCCGAGAAGATCGATTCCCGCAGTCGGGTAATCCTTTCCATCACCCTCGGGCATAAAATTCGCAAGCACGCGCCCGCCGTGTGTAGCATCTGTAACGCTTACAGGGATGCCGTACTGTTTGCAGATTTGATAGAAATATGCGCGGTCATTCTGTCTTTTTTCATAGTTTATCGTTTGAGTTTCATCAACTTT
>JAEIGA010018455.1_pt1 | contig 10629 bp, 8 predicted proteins | sample 9270691 | NCBI WGS metagenome assembly JAEIGA01 (sample SAMN17057246, study PRJNA624740) | gut metagenome | biome: biome; isolation source: fecal sample | host: Bos grunniens | place: China: Xizang | collected 2019 | reverse complement strand
GGTTTAGAAGCAACATCAAAAAACATTGCTTTTGCAGCAACTCAACGTGCAGCAGATATAGGATTACCTGCAATGCAGATTGAAACTGAACACGTACAGCAACAATCTATCAGCAGAGAGGCATCTGAAAGATGTACGGCAGTAACATGGGAACAACTCGAACAGTTACACGACAAATTCGGTACAAGAGTATCCTTAATGAGTACAGTAGCAGATATGAGAGAAGAAGAAAACGGATTAAGAGGATCCGAATTCGACATTGCTATGGATGAATCATTCGAAGCATGTGCTCAAAACGGTGCATCAATGTTATGTATTGAAACTGTTGGTGGAAAGGTGGTATCAGACTTCGGTATTTCAAGAGGTGATGTAAGGGCAATTCTCTACGGTATAGGTGTACTCGGTTCCATTGATATGGAATACATGTGGACTAAAATTGTAGACTGTGCAAAAAGAAACAATGTAGTTGCTGGTGGAGACACAGACTGTGCACAAGCTAACACTGCAATGTTCTTGGCCGGTGGATTATTAGCTAAAAACGTATCACACACAATCGCAGCAGTAGCTAGAGCTATTGCAGGTGCAAGAAGTTTAGTAGCTATTGAATGTGGTGCAACCGGACCTACAAAAGATTGTGGATATGAAAACCCTATTGTAAAATCAATTGCATCTGTACCTATTTGTGCAGAAGGTAAAAACGCTACCTGTGCTCACGCAGACTTAATGGGTAACTTAACCGCTGGTGTATGTGATGTATGGAGTAACGAATCTGTATATAACAGAGAAGAAATGGGTGGACCAACCCCTGGTGTATGGTTACAATCATTAGGTTACGAATGTGCATTAATGAACACTGCAAAACAAATCGGAACTGCAAAAGCTTTAAGGGATTCATATGTATTAGCTGATAAATACCGAGACCCTCAAGGTGTAATTCTCGCATACGATAACGCTTACAGAATTGGTCAAGCTATCGTAGCAGATGGTGAAGACACTTACCTTAGAGCTCGTGCAGCAGCACTTAAAGCTATAGAATGTATTAATGAAGCTGTAGATCAAAAACGTATCTTATTAACCAGATTTGAAAGAGATACCATGGATTCTACACAGAAAACATACGAACAATTACCTGATGATTCAGATAAATTCTTAAAAGCTTCCATCAAGCGTTACGGAAGAAAAGTAAAAGACCATGACATAAAGCAATATGATTTATAGGTCTAATTAATGATAAATATAATTAATTAAAGGATGTGTTTTAAATGGTAAGTCCATTAGAACAATATTATGAAAATTTCAAAGATGTTGAAGATTATGAAGTAATAGCAATAAGATATAATGTAAAAATTGAAGGTCCAGCTCTCAAACCTGAAGATGACCCTGAAGTAGTTGAAATCTTACCTGCTGAAGAAGGAGATTACAGAACCGTAGCACTCGACGTATTATACGGTGACAAAGATAAAACAGATGCAGATGTAACAGCAGCTTTAGACGCTGGTGCAGATCCAATTGACCTCATCAACAATGCTTTAATGAAAGGTATGGATGGAGTATCCGCATTATACACAAAAGGTGAATACTTCTTACCTGATTTAATGTTAGCAGGTGACGCAATGATGTCTGGAGTAGCTATCGCAGAAGCAAAACTCGGACACAAAGCAGACACCAAAGCAAACGTTGTATGTTGTGCTGTAGAAGGTGACCCTCACGACATTGGTAAAAACCTAATTTGTATGTTCTTAAACGCAAACGGTTACAACGCAGTAGACCTTGGTCGTGACGTACCTCACGCAGATGTAGTAAAAGCAGCAGTTGAAAACGACGCAGCATTCGTAACAGCTACCGCTTTAATGACAACAACCATGACAGCATTCGGTAAAATCATAGCTATTATGCAAGAACAAGGTGTAGACACTCCTATTGGATGTGGTGGAGGAGCTGTACGTCGTGACTTCGTAGAAGAAACACCTCAAACATTCTACGGTGTAGAAGCTTACCACACCCCAAGACTTGCAGATGCAATAGTTGAACAAGGAAAAACCTGGGAAGACATCAGAAAAGAATATGCTGAAATCGTTGGAGAATATGTAGCAGCATACTCCTAATCTAAAACCACTTGACATATAATTTTTTGGGAGGGCAATATCTTGATTGCCCCATTTTTATTATTTTTATCAATCAATTAATTTTTGATATTGCATTAACTTATTTTAACTACTTTTTTTAACCTAATTTAATTATCTTTATATTCTAAAAAAGACTATATTTTAATTAGAGTAAAAAAGTTATATATGTTTAAAACTATTTACTGATTAAATGTAAAATTGGAGTATAATTAATAAAGTGATTTATATGGCAGAAGAATATGCAATAGCAATGGATATTGGTACTAGTGGTATTCGTGCTCAAGCAATTGACATGGCAGATAACAGTACAATTTCCACAACCGTAACATTAAGACATCCACTTCCTGGTGCAAACGTAATGGACCATTTACACTTTGCAGTTAATGTGGGTGCTGAACAAGCACACCAATTAATGCTTGAAGCTGTAAATAAAGTAGTTGATCAATTAGGAATTGACAAATCAAAAGTTCAAAGATTTGCAGTCTGTGGTAACCCTATACAGTTATCCCTATTCCAAAATATTGAAATAAGGGATTTAGCATTCTGGGGTACAAATGCAATGGAAAGGTTAAACATAGAACCTCCAAAAAGAAATTCACAAATTCTTAAACCTGCAGATGTTGATTTGGACATTAACCCTGATGCAGATGTATTCATACCGCCTGCAATTAAACACGAAATAGGTGCAGATGCACTTGCTATGTTAGTAAAATCTGATGTGGTAAACAAAGAAGGTATCTACCTGGTTTCAGACTTCGGTACAAACGCTGAAATTGCATTGGTAATTGATGGTGAAATATTCTCATGTTCAGCAGCAGCAGGTCCTGCTATGGAAGGACAAGCTATTGAATGTGGTATGTTAGCATCTCCTGGAGCTATCTGTGACGTAACGGCTGTAGGTGACGACTGGCAAATAGAAGTTCTAAACAGTGAATTGAAAGTAGAATCCGGGGATTTGATGGATGTTTCCACAGGGGATGTTAAACAAACAAGAACTACCGATACCAAAGCTAAAGGTATTACAGGTACCGGTGTAATTTCATCATACAGTTTAGGAACGGAACAAGGATTGATTTCAATACCTGATATCCAAACACCAAACGACAAAATCAACTTAGAAGATGGAGTTTACTTATCAGAAAAAGACATGACCGAAATAGGTAAGGCATTAGGAGCTTTCAGAGCAGCACACTTCACATTATGTGTGGAAGCAGATATTGATATTGAAGATATTGACGCTGTTTACATGGCAGGAGCATCCGGTTTCTATGTAGACCCTCTCAAATCTTTAACAGTAGGTCAAATACCTGCATGTTCATGGGAAATTTATCAGATAGGTAACACATCCCTTGCTATGGCTAGAGATATCGTTGAAAACCCTGACCTGTTGCAGGAATTACAGGAAGTAGCAGATGGAATGCAGGGAAACCACATAACACTTGCTACATCTGAAATATTTGAAAAAATATATGGTCTGGAATTAGCGGTATGTGAACAAAACATGCCAATGTGGAAATATGATGAATGGCTGGAAAGTTACGGATACGGTAATGTACCTGAACTTGAAGAAGACCCAGAAATACACAGAATATATGAAAGTGATATTCCGGATATTGGTAGAAACGGTTTATCCATTATTGAAGAAGTCGGTACAAAACTTACTGCAGAAATGGATGGATGTATCAGCTGTAAGGCCTGTGAAAATGAATGTCCAGAAAGTGCTTTAAAAGTTGAAGACGGTGTCATCACCATACGTTCTGATTACTGTAACGGTAGTGCATGTTTAAGATGTGAAAGAATCTGTCCTTCAAAAGTATTCTCATATGATAAAATGTTATACATCGAAGGGGAAGATGCGGTCAGTTTATAAATTATTCATTTTTCTCCCCCGTTATTTTTTTTGATTTAATTATAAAGTGTTGTTATGAAAGCCATAGTTTTTGATAATGCAGGTACAATTCTTGAACGTAAAAATGTTATAAAGGATATGTCTACAAAAAAAGTATTTTTCAATACGGATACTATAGGTATCACGAATAAAAATGATAAAAATATCCTAGTTGTATTTCAAACACCAGTTGATGAATTATATGACTATGTGGATATGTCCATAAAAGAGTATATGCTTAAGTTTAACTCTTCATTTGAAATAGCTTACTCTCAGATAAAAGTTAGCAATGAAGAATTACTGGACGTATTACAGGATGATGCAAAAATAAGCGATATCATCGAGACATATGAGGTTTTGCTTACTATGGATGTCCGAGTAATAAGTGGTGCAGCATTAATCGTAGATACTCAAAGCGGAAGAATTACTCATGTCTATACTGCCGGTGGTTTGTTATTCAGATATACATCAGACGTGATAAATTATTTGAAAGATGAAGGTTTTGAAATATACATAGCTTCAGGTGACAATAAACATTCACTTAACCAAATAGCATCCATTTTAAAGATAGCTAAAAACAATATATACAGTACTTGTAATGTCAACTGCAAGGAGTCTGTTGTTGAGAAATTACAGAAAGAAGGATACTATGTATATATGGTTGGAAATCATACGAACGATATATTGGCTATAAAAAAAGCGGATACTGGAATTTTAACATTACAACAAAAAGAATTGCTGCCAAAACGATTGGTATCACAGGCAGATTATGTAATCTCATCTATAGATATGGTGATTGACGTCGTAAAAAAAGAAAGTTAGGAAAAATTAATAAAATAATGATAATCTATTACGTTATTCTATTTAAAACTTCCTTGATGATTTTTTCCTTATCATCCTCATTTTTTGCAATAACGTTCAATGTATTTTCAAGAGCTTCCCTGGTTGGAGGTATCTGATTTAATGCTATAAGTGATTCGACCCAATCAACGGTAGCCCTTATTGAAGGTTTCTTACTCAAATCCAGTTTTCTGATTTTCTGAGTTTTTTCAACAATTTCGGTTACCAAATTTTCCTGTGCAAGAGGAACTCTCTTGTTAACAATACTTATTTCCCTGTCATACTCAGGATAATCAATGTATAAATACAAACACCTGTCCTTGGTTTCATCAAGTAAAGATCTTTGTGCATTTGATGTTAACACCACAATCAAATCATTTTTCAATTCAAAAGTATCCAAATCATTAACGGTTATCTCTTTTTCCCCCAAAGCCTGTAACAGGAAACTTTCCAATTCTTCATCTGCCTTGTCTATTTCATCAATAAGTAAAACGGAATCTTTCGGGTTACTGAAAGCCGTTAACAACGGCCTTTGTATAAAGAATTCATTTGAAAATATTGTCATGTCCTCTTTATTTTCTCTGGCCAACTCCAGATATAACAGTTGTTTCTGATAATTCCATTCTCCAACAACCTGTTCAAAAGTAATTCCTTCATAACATTGAATTCTGAAGAAATCTCTATCAAAACATTCTGCAATTGTCTTTGCAAGTTCTGTCTTACCGGTACCAGGTGGACCTTCAATCAATATTGGTTTTTTCAGAGCGAATGCTAAAAAGAGTGTAGTATTGATTTGATCATTAGATATGTAATTATGTTGTTCTAATTTCTCATTTATTTCTTCAATTTCTTTCATATTATCACGTTACTTCTATTAATTCATAATCTTGTGTTCCGAGTCTTAACTTTTCTGCTTCTTTAAGTTGAATTGTGGAGTCAATATTCCTATACAATCTCTTAAATTTATCCTCACCCGGAACATAATCTAAGTCAAATGGTGAATCTAAGCCATGTTCCTGTCTGTTAACCAAATCATATGATGCTTTGTCAATGGCAACAGGATCATAGCTAAGCAAGATTCCTATATCATCCATCATTATATTTTGTTCGAAGTTATTACAATCACAATCAGGAGTGATGTTTGTTAAAAAGTTTATATAAACTACTTTATTAAATTTTTTATTTATGATGCTGCCAAGGGCATATTCTGCTAGGGCTTTGCAAAATTCATCACTGTTTAATCTATTTAATTTAATGATGTGTGCAGGACAAACATCAATGCAATCATTACATCCGATACATTTTTTGCTATCAATTATGGCATGTGATGTAACTGTAATTGCCTCTTCAGGACACATCTGTTCACATACTTTACATGCAAGACATCTGACTTTTGAAATAATTGGTTTTACTAATCTGTGCTGATCTTTCTTACCGTTTCTTGAAGCACATCCCATGGCCAGGTTTTTAATAGCACCACCGAATCCGCACATGCAGTGGCCTTTAAAATGACTTAAAACAATCAACCCATCACTTTCATAAATGTCCCCTGCAATTTTTACCTTTTTGAATAGCTCCTGGTTTATTTCAACTTCAACCTCATTATTTCCATTTAAGCCATCGGCTATAATTACGGGTGCGTTCAACACAGAATAGGTGTATCCATGCCTGTTTGCAGTTTCCAAATGATCCACACTATTTGTTCTATAATGATGGTATAATGTGTTGGTATCCGTCAAAAATGCCTTCACGTTTGCCGGCTCCAATATATCCACTATCTTTCGTGAAAACGCGGGATTTAGATAAGTGGTATTTCCTCTTTCACCAAAATGGGTCTTAATGGCTATCTTGTCATCTTCCTCAAGATTGTTTATGAAATCTGATTTGTCAAACATTTTATTTAATTTTGCCGCATTATCTTTATCTTCATCATCATCTGTTATTCTCATAAAGAAAACTTTACTTGTCATAGAACACAACATCCTTTTTTAGGTCTTTCTCATATTACTGTTGATTATATTTGATGGATGTATGATTAATATTTTTTCTTTAAAACATATTTGAATATCCATTATGAATTTTAATGGCAAATGTCCACTTTTTTTAAGGATTTTTTGACAAAGGGTGGCCTATTAAAAAATTATATATATGATTTTTTATATATATTATTTCATACATATAATATTTTATACATATGTAATTATCATAACATTATAAAGGGGGATTATTTTTTTGGAAGAGGATGATGATAATAAATCCGGTTTAAACTATCAGGATAATTCTAACTTTGAAAAAGCACTATTGAAAGGTGTGCGAAACGTATTCCTGTTGTGGATTATAAGTCAAAAAAAGATTCACGGTTATGGTATAATATCCAAACTAAACGAGTCAATCTCCTCATTATCTAATAAGAAAGTAATACATGGAAGTACAGTATATCCCATATTACACTCATTAGAAAAGGAGGGACTTATAAAAAGCTCAATGGAATTAAATGGAAAAAATGAAGTAAAGATGTATGAGATAACCGATGAGGGCATAATGATGTTAAACTCATTAAAGCAGTGCATCAAATCAAAACCTCGTAATGATTATCTTATATCCTTTATGGATGACATGATGTTTAATGAAAAAACATTTACTTTAAAAGGAGGTGATGTTGGATGAAGTATGCTATAGAAACTCATGACCTGGTAAAGGTATATGACAACGGCTTTAAGGCAGTGGATAATTTGGACTTGTTTATTGAAGATAAAACAATCGGTGGGATATTGGGGCCGAATGGTGCCGGAAAAACGACCACAATAAAAATGTTGACCTGCCTCATACCAAAAACTAGTGGGCAAGCAACAGTTGCAGGATTTGACGTGACTAATCAGGCCAATGAGGTAAGAAATCATATAGGTATGGTCCCTCAATTGGTGAGTTTATATCAGGATTTGACAGTACGTGAAAATGTAGAGTTATGTGCCGATTTCTATAATGTAGATCAAAAAATCAAAGATAAAAAGATAGATGACCTGTTGGAATTGGTTGATATAAAATATGCCGAAGATAAATATGTAAAACAGTTATCAGGTGGAATGCAACAAAAAACATCGGTAGTGGCAAGTTTGGTACATAGTCCTGATGTTTTGTTTCTGGATGAGCCGACAGTAGGACTGGATCCAACTACAAAAAGGGTATTATGGGATTTGATGGTGGAACTAAACCAGGAAGGCCGTTCAATCATACTCTGTTCACATGACATGTATGAGGTGGATAAAATCTGTGATACCATAAATATCATAGATTCAGGAAAGGTTGTGGCAAATAATACTCCACAGGGACTGAAAGATCAGCTGCTTAAAAACAAGGAAGAAAACAACAACCACATAAGACAGATGATATTGGAATTGGAACAGGAGGGCAATGATGAAAACCTGGAAGAGATAAACCAGCTTAAATCATCATTGACAAGTGAAGATGAACTCATTACCGTGATGGTATCCAATATCAATGTTGACATGATCAATGCACTGGAAAACTTGGATGTTGTAAGGGATGTCTCACACATCGGAGAGGGAAGATTAAACATCAACCTAAAACGTTCTGAAAAGTCAGTCAACGATGTGGTTACGGCAATTCTAAAAAATGATGGTAACATAGCTTCCATAAAGACTAACGATCCGACATTGGAGGATGTTTTTGTAGCAATAACGGCTAAAAAAAGAAAGGGGATTAAATAATGGAATTCAATAAATTCAAATGGATGATTAAAAAAGATCTCTTAACATTATGGAGACATAAAGTTCAATTCGTCTCCTTAATACTGTTTCCGGTAGTGATGGTAGCATTGTGTGGATGGGGAATGGGCGGAACGGTAGAAAATACTCCCGTTATAATAGTCAAACAGACCTCTGGACACATAACCGATGAAGCGATAAATACTATAAAATCTGATACGACATATGATGTTAAGGACATTACCGATGATGCGGATAAGGCTAAAGAAAAGGTCGATAAAGGTGAGGTAAAAGCGGCAATAATATTGTCGAGCAATTTTGAGGATAGCGATTCAAGAAGTGCGGTTCTTTATATAGATTCCTCAGATCAATTAACAACACAAACACTTGTTCCAACAACCCAGAAGGTATTTGCTTCTCTATCAGAACAGGTAAGGATGGAAGAGATGGCATCATCCTATCAAAATATGAATGCATTGTCTCAGACTGCACAGGCAATTAAATTACAGGTAAACAGAATATACGGTGACATTAAATACATAGACTTCTTACTACCGGGTGTTCTTGCAATGACAATATCCATGTCTGCAATGATGACAATGGGAAATTCAATAGCAGGAGAACGTGAACGGGGAGAATTGGCAAGATTGTTCATGACACCAACAAGTGTATCCACAGTAATAGGTGGAAAGATTATTTCACAGCTATTGCGTGAAATGATAAGAACAATCCTACTGATTGTCGTGGCGGTATTATTATTTAATGTTGTAATAAATGGAAACATACTGGTATTGTTTTTAGTATTGTTGATTTCCACATTATGTTTTGTAGGATTTGGAATGATGTTTTCAGCAACAGCCAAAACACAGGAAGATTATATTCAAATAATATTGCCGGTAGTAATGCCTATGATGTTTATATGTGGGGTATTCTTCCCAACAGAAACAATGCCATGGATTCTTCAGAAGATTGCATACTTCATGCCATTAACATACGCGAATGATGCATTACGGGCGGTAATGCTACAGGGAGCAAGCTTCGATATAGTGGCATATGACTTGTTAATACTGCTGTTATTCACACTGCTGTTTTTTGCAGTAGGTGTTATGAGATTCAATAGGGATATTTAGGAGGTTTAATGATGAAAAGTAATATGAAGAAACTGACAATACTTCTTGTATTGTTCTGTATATTAATAAGCTCATTTAACTGTCTGTCCGCATCGGACTGGATTATGTATCAAAACAATCCAAGACATACGGGTTATGTAATACAGGATACGTCCTTTTCAACACAAACCTGGACAACAAACGTGGACAGTCAGGTACTTGCTTCACCAATATTATACAATGATAAGGTAATCATATCAACAATGGATGGTCAAATCAAGGCATTGGATGCTCAGGATGGGGATAAATCATGGGATTATGATATTAAAAGTGCTATAGAATCAACACCTGCAATAGATGGTGATGATATATTCATAGCATCAAATGATGGATATATCTATTCCAACAATATCCATGACGGTTCAAATAATTGGAAGTATAAAACAGGTTCCGCCATTAAATCCTCCCCTGCGGTTGATGAAAACAACGTTTATGTGGGCTCAGATGATGGAATCATATATGCTATCGATAGGGATTCTGGAAACGAAACATGGCAGTTTAAGACTGATGACAGTGTAAAATCATCACCGGTAGTGGTAGATGACGTGTTGTATGTGGGTTCTGATGATGATAAGTTATATGCTATAGACGTTAATGACGGTTCTTTAAAGTGGAGCTTTACGGCCGGAGATAACATCCGTTCTTCGCCTGCAATCTATGATGATAAGGTTTATGTTGGCTCTGATGACAATCAGGTTTATGCATTAAATATTGAGGACGGTTCGGAGTCATGGACCTTTAATGCAGAATCAAAGGTATCATCATCCATCATAATAGATCACAGACAATCCACATTATATGTAGCTACACAGAAAGGTAAATTATTTGCATTGGATTTGAGGGATGGACTTAAAAAATGGGATAAAGGTATTGCAAACAAG
>JAEIGA010018454.1_pt1 | contig 10630 bp, 8 predicted proteins | sample 9270691 | NCBI WGS metagenome assembly JAEIGA01 (sample SAMN17057246, study PRJNA624740) | gut metagenome | biome: biome; isolation source: fecal sample | host: Bos grunniens | place: China: Xizang | collected 2019 | reverse complement strand
TTGTAGAGCTTCTTGATGTCGCTGCTTGATACCTTTACGAGTGAGTCGGCTACGCTGTTGTAGGGAACAGCTGCATAGGCTACCTCGGCGTGGTTGTTGCGAGCGTTGTAGTTGTACTCAGCTGCTACGGGGTTAGAGAGTTGTGCCTCCACGATGAGAGCCTCGTACTTCTGAGCGAGAAGGCTGCTGATGAGGTTGCTCTCGATGAACTTCCAGTAGTTGTAGAGCTGGTGGTAGTAGTCTACGTACTCAGCGGGCATCACCTCAACGTCCATGTTTGCATAGTCAGCAAGGAACTTCATAAGTACGTCGCGGTCGAACTGACCGGTAGACAGGTTGCGGAACGCTGATTGTACCAACAATGGGTTGGTGCCCTCGTTGATGACAGCCTGCAACTCGGCAGTGGTAACGGTGAGACCGAGCTTCTCGGCCTGCTCTTCGATGAGGCGGTTGGTCACGAGTGTGCTCCACACTTCGTCTTTGATTTGTGCGTTCTCAGCTTCGGTGAGTGAGTTACCGCCACGGATGAAGTTGATGGCTTGGGTGTATTCCTCAACCAACTGTTGGAAGGTCTGAGCCTCGATTTTCTTTCCGTTGATTTCACCTGCAATCTGTGAGTTTTGGCTGGGCTGGAATACCTTAGCGGCATCGCCGGCGATGAATGCAAACAGCGCGATACCGATGATAATCACCAAGGCTGCGCCGTGTTTTCTGATTGATTGTAATGTTGCCATTTTGTGTATTTTATTAGTTTATATTATTTCCTATATTACTCCTCAAATTATCGCAAAAACGATTTGAGCGCACGAAAGTACGAAAAAATCATTTAATAGCATAAAGATTAGCGCAAAAAAGGTGCAAAAAGTGGATTATTCCTCAATTTTTAGGGTCACGAGCTCTATTCTGTTGCTCTCGACCTTCATAATCTTGAGTTTGAAACGATCTATCTGTATCACTTCGTGCATCTTGGGGAAATTCTTGTAACGGTAGAGGATGAAGCCTGCGATAGTCTGGTACTCGTCTGATACGGGGAGGTGTAGACCGAACATCTCGTTGACGCGCTCTATCTCGAGGCGGGCCGAGAGGAGATAGCTTCCGTCTTCGTTGCGCTTGGCGATATAGTCGTCCACATCGTGCTCGTCTTCAATCTCGCCGAAAAGTTCTTCCACGATGTCTTCGAGCGAGATAATACCGGCGGTTCCGCCAAACTCGTCGACTACCACGGCGAGCGATTTCTTCTGTTGAAGGAACTGTTCCATCAGCTTCTGTGCCTGCATACTCTCGGGAACGAAAGGCATCTTGGTGATGTTTTCCTGCCACGAGGCGGTGCGCTTGAACATCTCGGAGGAGTGGATGTAGCCGATGACGTTGTCAATGGTGTCTTCGTAGACGATGATCTTGGAGAAACCGGTCTCGACGAACACTCGCATGAGCTCCTCGGCCGAGGTCGTCTTGTCGACAGCCTCAATCTCGGTGCGGTGTATCATACAGTCGCGGATGCGGAGGTTGGAGAAGTCGAGTGCATTCTGGAATATCTTGACCTCGGTATCTACATTCTCATTGCCGTTGCCTTGGCGGATGCTCGATTGGATGAAGTAGTCAAGGTCCATCTTGGTGAAGGCCTTGGTGGAGTTTTCCTTGTTGAGGCGTATGCCAAACAGACGCATGATGACACGGGCACAGGCTGTGGCAAACTGTGATATGGGGTAGAGGATGTAGTAAATGAGGAACGTGGGCAGCGCAAAGAAGCGGAGCGTAGCGTTAGGGTTGATTTTGAAGATGGTCTTGGGTAGGAACTCACCCACTACGAGGATGATGAGCGTGGAGATGACGGTGTCGACACACAATAGCAGTGCCGGATTGTCGGTGATGTGCTGGATGAGGAAACCATCGATGATGCGCGACATCATGATACCGTACACGACGAGGGCGATGTTGTTGCCCACGAGCATGGTGGATATATAGTTGTTTGGGTTGTCATAGAATACCGAAAGCAACTTGCCCGAGAGGCTGCGGTTGCTCTTGTCGACCTCGAAACGCAGCTTGCTGGACGATACGAAGGCAATCTCCATACCTGAAAAGAAGGCGGAGAAAACCATGGCTATGAGAAGAAATAGGGCGTCGGGAGTCATAGTCTCGATTGGGGATTGAGGGTTGATGCCGAGTCGGGATGCAACTTCAATTGCTCCTTAAGGATGGTAATCTTCCCATCGGTGTGCTTGAGTCGTCTCTGATTGAAGCCATGCGGTACATCGTCAGTTGCCGAGGGCACCTCAATGGTGGCCTCTTTTGTTGCTTTCTCTGGTTTCTTCTCGACTATTGTGGAGCGTTCGTCTTTCTTGGTGGCCTTCTTGCTCTCATCTGTCACAGGACGTTCCTTGCTGGGAGTTCTCTTACTGTCGTCGACTGCCACGGTGGTGGAGTCGGTGGCGACTGTAGCCTCTTCCTTGATGGGGAAGATGCCCTGGGACTGCTTGATGGTGTAGTTGGTGAAGTCCTGGTTCGAGGTGAATCCGATGCCGGTGATGATGCGCTTCTGTTGGCGTATGCGTATGTATAGGTCGGAGTATACCTGCTTGGTTTTCTGGTTCCAGAAGAGAAGCTGGGTGTCGAACTGCTCGTCCTGTTCGTTCTCGATGTGCACGTTGCCGCGCAACTCCCATAGTTCTTGCTTGTCGTAGTAGTAAGCGGTGTCGGCCACGATGGTGGATTCGACATTAAGCTTGTTGTCGTACTTCTCCAAGTATACTCCTTCTTCGAAGGTCCAGCGTGAGGGGTCGAGGCGGTCGAATACCTTCCACTCGTCGGCAATGATCTTATAGCGCACCACGCCCGAGTCGCTGATGTAGGTTGACACGTCGCGAGTGACCATGACGGGCACCGAGTCGCGGTTGGTGATAGCATCGGTCATGGGATTTTTCTTCTTCGAGCATGCCGAGAACATAAATAGCATAACAATCATCGTGAAGACGATTGTTATGCCATAGTTTGCAATATGTGACTGACGCTTACTCGAGTCCACTGCTATTAGCGTATGGTAGTGGTTTCGTTGATGAGACCACCTACGTGCACCTTGTCGCCTTCCTTCTTGCCAATCATGAAGAGGTCGGTGATAGAGGGTGTGTGGGTTGAGTATGCGGCAATCATCTTGTTGGCTTCCTCGGCTACGCTCTCGTCGACGCGCTTTGCTTGGTAGAGGCGGTCAAGTACGACGAAGTACTTGCACTTGTCGAGCAGGGGCTCGCTGTTCCAGCTGGGAGCTGCTGCGTAGATGTTGGCCAGAAGGATGTGGTAGGCACCCTTGTTCCCGTTGAGGCTGATGGCCTTGGTAACGTAGCTCTTTGCCTTGCTGAGCTGGCGGTCAGAGTTGAGGACTACGGCTGCCTTGTAGCAGTACTCGGCCTTGCTGGTGGCTACGGTGTCGAGCTCGATGGCCTGGTCGAAGTACTCAATAGACTTGGCAATGTCGCCACGCTTGAGGTAACGGTAGGCGCATCCTGCCGCTGTAGCCGCTGTAGGAGCGATGTGGTGGGCATACTCCGAAGCGTTGTAGTAAGTCTCAGACTCGGTGCAAGAGAGCATGGCCATCACGCTCACTACCTTGCGGAGATACTCAAGGTCACCCTTGTTCTCTTCTACCTTGGGCGCATAGATAGCCTCAAGCTGGTCGCACTCGGCAGCACCGCTGTTGATGAAGTAGGCATCAACGTTGTCTTTGATCTTGGCAATGGCATCGATGAGCTTTGCGTTAGGAGTGCTGGCGTTCTGTGCCTTGTCGGCAATTGCAGCGATATACTCGGCTGAGAGCAGATAGTCCTGAACGAACTGTTCGCGATGAGTCTCGTCGGCCTTGAACTTGGCCTGTGAAATCTTCATGAAGTCACCGATGATGTAGTAGTCGTTGTTCGCCTTACCCAATTCGATAACCTCGGTGAGCATGGTGTATGCAGCGTTGACATCCATCTTAGGATAGTAGGTGATGTAGTCATGAGCTTTGGTACCCATTACCTTGAAATCCTTGAGCGGTGTGCGGAGGAGCATGTTGAGCTTGTCAAGGTACTGCAGCTGTTGGTCGTAGATGGCCATGAGCTCGTCGGCATATACCTTACGCTGTGCCATATCCTTGGTGCTGGCGATGAGTCCCTTCATGATCTTTGCACCGTTGGTATAGGTCGCCATTTGGGCTACGGGAGCATCGGTGAAGACCTTTTTCCAATAGGGGTAGGCTTCGTTGTAGTGCCTAACTTTTTCCTCTGCGGCCATGCTCTTGTCAGCATCAATGGCCTTGATGTGGTCGTTGTAGAGACTGATGTTGGTCAAGCAGTCGATACTGTCCTGGCCGTGACCGAAACGTGAACCATCCTCAACACCCTTCTGTGCCATGGCAACAGAGGTGGTGAGTACGAATAATGCAAAAAGTGCTTTTAATCTCATAGTTGCTTTTGTGTATTTAGTTTATTATTCTTTCTAATCTAATTATATGACTCAGCGAATGGCGGTAAGTTTAATTCTTTTCCGTAATCCTTTTACTTGAGCTTCCATTTATCGAACCAAGTTTCGTTGAACGAGAGGCCGATATTGAGTCGGAAAGAGTTTTCGGTAATCATTCCCGGTGCGTTGGGGCGTGTGTGGACATATTGTCCGGAGATGTTGATGATGCTTTTTCCGTTCCATCGATTCATGATGGGGAGGCCAATGCCTATCGTGGCTCCGTATTCGGTGGGACCTTGTTGCCCGTTTATGGTGTAGTGTGCGGTAGCATAGTGCACACCGGCACGGTAGTGGGCGCGGCGCAACAGGCTGCGGGTAATGTGCTCGGGGATGTATTCGATACCTGCCGAAGCGCGATGGCGGTCCATCCCTCTAGTGCCGAAGAAGTTGACAGCGCTGTATTGCTCCATGCTGTAGTCGGCAGCAATGGTAAGGCGCTTGTCGTAGACATATGAGAGTCCGGCGCCATACTTGGTGGGGATGCTCAGCTGAGCGCAGTCACGACTTTCGCCAGCAGACAATGTCTCGACGATGCTAACCTCATCGTCGATGAGATGACCAGGACGATAGGTGGCACCAAGAGTGAATTCTCCTTTGCCGAAGCTAATCTGATATTGCAAGCCTAGGTCGATGTTGTAGGTCGAAACCTCGGCCATGTATTGTCTTGTGCGTGGGCTGACGTTGTCGTCGCTGTATTGGTTGTATACGTAGTGGTATATTTCGCCATACACACCAGACAGGTTGGCTCCGATGAAGAAGCCCTTGAATGGCGAGTATCCAAGTCCTGCGGTTATTTGACGCAGGCCTCCGTTGCCGTAATAGGTGTTTGTGGCGGTCACTTCGCCTTCTTCGTCATTGTATACCGACTTTTTCTCGCTGAAGTTGTACCCAATATTTGAGAAGGGGGTCATACCAAGTGTGAATCCTAGGCGGGGCTTCAAACGGAACTGCATGGCGATGTAGTCGAAGGTGGAGCTGCGGGCATTCATCTTCACGACGCCTTCGGACAGGTTGGTGTTACTAAGGCTCATACCCACATCCAAGAGGAAGGTGAGCGTGTCGACCGCTGCATAGGATGCGGGGTTGAGCATGTTGATTTGGTTGTTGTGGTGTACGCCGATGCCTGTGCCTCCCATGCCTTTGTTCGTGCCAGTTTCTGCGGCAGACAATTGGCCGAATCCGAATCGGGTATAAGGTGAGTTCATGCCGTTCTCGGCGCATACGGGGATGGCGAGCAGCATGATGATTGACAGGGTGAATGCCTTAAATATTTTCATTGTTCAGCGTTAATATTCGGTTTAGTCCTTTTGTAACGAGCAAATTGTCTGCAAAGGTGCGACTTTTTGCGCGATTATCCAAGAGAATCGCGTCGCCGCCCGTTAAAAAAACAAAAAGACTGGGGTATTTCTCGGTGTATTCGCGGATGTATCCATCGATTTCTTTATCTACGCCTTGCAAAACTCCCTCTCTGATGGCGGTTTCCGTGGAGTTGCCTATCGGAGTGCGCTCGCCTTCCCGGTCGACGAGGGGAAGCTTACCGGTGAAGTGGTGTAGGGCCTTGAACCTCATACTGATGCCAGGTGAGATTTGTCCGCCGAGGTAGGTGCCGTCGGCGGTGAGGATGTCGTAGGTGATGGCGGTGCCGGCATCGATGACGAGAAGGTCGTGCCCGGGTTGTTGTGCGTGGGCTCCGGCTACGGCAGCCAGGCGGTCGGGACCCAAGGTGCCGGGGGTCTTGTAGGCAATGCGGAAGGGCATCTTCAGTTGTGCCGACATACGCAGGCAGGGGTAGGGGAGGGCACTCAGAATGTCCTCCACTGCCTGGCTGAGCGGTATCACCGAGGAAATGATGGCTGCCCCTACGGTGGGGTCTTCGGTTCGCTTGCGCAGCGCTTGGGGGAGTGCTTCGTGGGGTATACACGACTGTTCGATGAGGGTGTCCCCATCGAACAGTGCGATCTTGGCTGATGAATTGCCTATGTCGACAATCAGGTTCTTCTTCATGCTCTACTTGCGGGTTCCAGGTGTATTAACCTTGGAACTTGCGTGCTTGTTCGGCAATCAGTTCGGCATCGTCAAAATAGTTGATGCGCATGGCGCTGCGTACGTCGGCCAGTGTGTCGGCCGCCACGGCGCGGGCTGCATCGCTGCCTTTCTTGAGGATGTCGAACACGGCGGGGATGTCCTTCTCCCACTCCTTGCGGCGCTCGCGGATGGGGGTGAGCAGCTCTTCGAGGATGGCATAGAGGAATTTCTTTACCTTCACGTCGCCCAATCCACCACGCTGGTAGTGTGCCTTCAGCTCGTCGAGGCTGCTGTAGTCGGGCCAGTACTTGGCGAAGTGCTCGGGTTGACAGAAGGCGTCGAGGTAGGTGAACACGGTGTTTCCCTCTATCTTGCCCGGGTCTTCCACGCGCACGTGGTCGGGGTCGGTGTACATGCTCATTACTCGTTTGCGCACCTCTTCAGACGAGTCGGAGAGGTAGATGCAGTTGCCGAGCGACTTTGACATCTTGGCCTTGCCGTCAGTGCCCGGGAGGCGCATGCAGGCGGCATTGTCGGGGAGCAGGATTTCGGGTTCCACGAGGGTCTCGCCATAGATTCCGTTGAATCGGCGGGCAATCTCGCGGGCCTGCTCAATCATCGGCTGCTGGTCTTCGCCCGCAGGTACGGTAGTGGCACGGAAGGCGGTGATGTCCGAGGCCTGGCTGATGGGGTAGGTGAAGAAGCCTACGGGGATGCTGGTCTCGAAGTTGCGCATCTGGATCTCGGTCTTCACCGTCGGGTTGCGCTGCAGGCGGCTCACGGTGACGAGGTTCATATAGTAGAAGGCGAGTTCGCACAGCTCGGCCACCTGCGACTGGATGAAGATGGTGCTCTTCGTGGGGTCAATGCCGCAGGCGAGGTAGTCGAGAGCCACCTCGATGATGTTCTGGCGTATCTTCTCGGGGTTGTCGGCATTGTCGGTGAGTGCCTGTGCGTCGGCAATCATGATGAATATCTTGTCGAAGAGTCCGGAGTTCTGCAACTCTACGCGACGACGCAGCGAGCCAACGAAGTGCCCCAAGTGGAGGCGGCCGGTAGGACGGTCACCGGTGAGGATAATCTTTCCCATATCTGATATGTTTTTATTGTTCTTGTCTCTTGAGTCTGCAAAATTAGTGCAAGCCGAGCGAAATGCCAAATCTCTGCGAGCGAAAGCGGGGAAAATGTCAAATTTTCTTTGCTGGGCGAGGCAGAGGACTGAGTGGGACAGGGGTACAACAACGCGGATTTTATTCGTCCATCTTCAGAGGTGTGACTTGTTTTTCTGTGCAAATCGGGTCTACCCGTTTCGCGTCGAGGGTATATCCTCGGGAAATATTGGGTCTACCCTCGGTGCAAAACGGGTAGACCCGATTTGTGCGTTCGGTAAGGCCTTGGATAAAAACAGACGGAATATTTGTTTTTCTCCGCGCCTTTCGTTATATTTGCATCCAAAAGACTGATATACCATGACAAAAATACATTTAGAGTATCCGCTCGTCGGGAATGCACGCAACATCGTATGGAACCTTATCGGGACGACAGGCGGCTTGGAGGCTTGGATGGCCGACCGAATTACAGAGAAGGACGGGATATATACCTTCCAGTGGGGCAAGGACGAGACACGCGAGGCCGAGCTGATGGGTTGCCGTGAAGGGGCGTATATCCGTTTCCATTGGCTCGACGAGGGGCCGAAGACCTATTTTGAACTGCGCATCAACGTGAGTGAGCTCACCAAGGCACACGTCCTGGAAATCACGGAAATCTCGCGCGATGAGGAGGAGGAAGACCTCATCCAGATGTGGGAGAGCCAGATGGAAGAGCTGCGTCGGGTGGCGGGAATCTGAGGATAATTCACCATTCGCAATCCACAATTCACAAATATTTTGTATCTTTGCGCGTGAATTAAACGTGCCCGTGTTTTGCGCATCAAGAAGCTCGACATATTCGTAGTGAAAAGTTTCGGCATAATGTTTGTCGGAACCTTCTTTATCTGCCTGTTTATCTTCATCATGCAGCTCCTGTGGCTGTATGTGGATGAGTTGGTGGGTAAGGGTATCCCGATGGATGTGCTGATGAAGTTCTTCTACTACGCCGCATTGACCCTTGTGCCCAAGTCGCTCCCGCTGGCCGTGCTGCTGGCGGCACTGATCACGTTCGGTAACTTCGGTGAACGTATGGAGCTCACGGCCATGAAAGCTGCTGGCGTGCCGTTGCTCAGAGTGATGAGCCCCCTCGTGGCATTCAGTATAGGGCTGGGAATGATGTCGTTCTATTTCCAGAACGTGACGGTACCGTATGCCAACCTCCAGCTGCAGACACTGCTCATCTCCATGAAGCAGAAATCGCCCGAGCTGGAGATACCCGAAGGCGCATTCTATGATGGCATCGAGAACTATAACCTCTACGTAAAGAAAAAGGACAACAATACGGGTATGCTCTACGGCGTAGTCATCTACAACATGGGCAATGGCTTCGAGAATGCCACGATATTGAAGGCCGATAGCGGCAGGTTGGAGACGACGGCCGACAAGCAGCACCTGAAATTCGTGCTGTACCACGGCGAGCAGTTCGAGAACCTCAAGGACGGGCAGATCAACTCCAGAAATATCCCCTACCGCAGGGAACAGTTCGGCGAGAAGACCATGCTCATCGAGTTCAGCACCGATTTCGACATGATGGACGGCAGTTTCCTCAGTGCCAACGCAATGAACAAGAATATGCCCCAGCTAGCTCATGATGTGGATTCGATGTCGGTTGAGCAGGATAGCATCGGACGTGCCTACTTCGCCCAGTTGAAAAGCAACTCCTACGCATCGTACCAGCTGACCAAGGGGGATACAACGAAACTTCGGGAATTTGTTGAGAAAGAGCAAGCATCCCGTGTTGACGTAGATAGCCTCTTCCATTCATCTACGCGAGAACAACGGAAGAAATGGCTCGAAAGCGAACAGCGGCGCATAAAGAACCTGGGCGATGAACTGTCACTGAAGGCCAAGACCGTGTATAATGCCGACAAGAAGATACGCCGCCATCAGATCGAGTGGTTCTACAAGATAACGATGTCACTCTCGTGCCTCGTGTTCTTCCTCATCGGAGCTCCGTTGGGTGCCATCATCCGCAAGGGCGGACTGGGCATGCCCATCATCGTGTCCGTATTCACCTTCATCGTTTACTACATCCTCGACACCTCAGGAACCAAGCTGGCTCGTGAGGGTGAGATTCCCGTGTGGTGGGGTACGTGGATGAGTACCGCCGTCCTTGCCCCCTTGGGCGTGTTCCTCACCTATCAGGCCAACAAGGACTCGGGCGTCTTCAATCCCGACCTCTACAAGACCGCCTTCCGTTGGCTCTTCGGCCTGCGTACCAAGCGTAACAACGTGCTGAAGGAGGTCATCATCGATGACCCCGACTATGGTCGCATCACTGGAGAACTTGAGGCTCTCACGGCATCCTGCAAGGCATACCGCAGTGGACACCTCAAGAAACTGCTTCCCGACTATGTCGGAATGTTTACCGTACGGAACGGCCGCGACAGGGAACTGATAGCGCTCAACGGGCAACTGAACAGCGTGGTCACACAGCTCGCCAACAGCCGAAGCCAAGAGATAATCAACAAGCTTAACCTCTACCCTGTGCTGTCGGTAGGTGCACATGTGGCACCTTTCCCGCGCAAGTGGATGAACGTGACGACGGGTGTACTGCTCCCCATCGGTGTGCTGTTCTACGCACGTTCCGTCTTCTTCCGTCGTCGTCTGAAGGGAGATTTGAAGAACATTGTGAAAATAAATAAAGAAATACGCTATATAATAAATGAAAGAGAACTCTAACACAAAGGAGTGGCAACTGAGCACCATCGAACAGGCTCTCGAGACCTTCCGTCAAGGAGGTATCGTGATTGTTGTTGATGACGAAGATCGCGAGAACGAAGGCGACTTCATCGTTGCTGCCGAGAAGATAACTCCCGAGATTGTCAACTTCATGCTCCGCTACGGCCGTGGAGTGCTGTGTGCACCCATCACCCTGTCGCGATGCGAGGAGCTGAACCTGGCTCCGCAGGTTAATAACAATACCAGCATACTGGGCACACCCTTTACCGTGACCGTAGACCTCA
>JAEIGA010018453.1_pt1 | contig 10630 bp, 8 predicted proteins | sample 9270691 | NCBI WGS metagenome assembly JAEIGA01 (sample SAMN17057246, study PRJNA624740) | gut metagenome | biome: biome; isolation source: fecal sample | host: Bos grunniens | place: China: Xizang | collected 2019 | reverse complement strand
TGCAAATCTTTTAGTTTTTTAGCTCCGATTATACCAAGCACAGAGCCTATTCTTGAAGTAACTTTTTTTGTTATACCAAAATTTCTCATAGGCCCTGTTACAGCTCCCTCTCCTTTGTCGGTTATTATTTGAGGTACAAGCTGTGTCATCTGAGCCAATTTTTCGTCTACAGTCATTTCTCTAAGTAATTTTTGTAAATCCATAATTATAACTCACTTTTTTTATTTAAATATATTTCCATTATAACATATACCATGAATAAAAACTATCACAAGTTGCTCCTACTTCAGCTAAGAAAAAGTTGTTTGAAAAATTTGTTAATTATGGTAATATCATCATTGGAAATAATTAATAATGACATTTGGAATTAATAACCAAGAGTTAAACAATTCTCCAAAATCATATAAAACCATTAAATAACTAAAATTATCCTCAAGAAAGTAGGTTCCCGAAATGGATTTATCATATTTTTTCAACGAAAAAGAAAAGCCCCTTGATACTCTCTTACACGATGGTGGCTTTTGCGGAATTTTTCGCTCTATTGTGTGTATAGGAGATAGTCTTTCCTCAGGAGAATTTGAATATGTAAAAGAGGATGGTAGCAAAGTATATGCAGACATGTTTGAGCATTCATGGGGACAGCATATTGCGCGTACAATAGGCAGTAAGGTCTATAATTTTTCTCGGGGAGGCATGACTGCAGAAGAATATGTCAAGACTTTTGCAGAAGCAAAAGGTTTTTGGGATAAAGAAAAAGCAGGCGATGCATATATTATAGCACTTGGTGTTAATGATTTATTATTTCAGAAAAAGCCGATTGGCACAGTAGAAAATATTCAAAAAGACTATAATAATCCGGAAGACACTTTTGTCGGTTATTATTCGTCTATTATACAAAGAATACAAAAAGAAATACAACCAAATGCAAAGTTTTTTCTCATGACAATGTTAAAAAACGGTGATGAGGAATACGATAAAATTATTGAAGCGCACACTCAGACGCTTTATGATGTGGCATCTGCATTCAATAATTGTTATGTGATTGACTTTAGCAAGTATGGTCCATTAGATAGTGGGATTTTCCGTGAAAAATTCTATCTAAACGGACACCTTACTCCGGCAGGCTACATTCTCACAGCCAAAATGGTTATGACATATATTGATTACATAATTCGCCATAATATAAAAGATTTTGATATGGTGGGATTTATTGGCAATGAGGAATTGCTTCAATAATCATCTCTGCAATGTTATTTACACCATTGGCATTTTCACAATTAACCATAGCCGCCGTCATTTTTTCCTTGTCTTTTTCAACATAAGAGATTGCATGCATGAAAGTTGACGGCGTTATATTTTCTTCTTTCAAGACTATAGCAAAACCACGCTTTTCAAAGGATTCAGCATTTAAAATCTGGTCTCCGCGACTTGCTGTAGCGGAAAGGGGAATTAAAAGCATAGGCTTATGAAGCGCCAAAAATTCATGTATGGCATTAGAACCGGCACGTGATACAATAAAATCAGCTAAAGCCAACGCATCAGGCAATTCCTCAGAAATAAACTCAAACTGTTTATATGAAGACGAAAACTTCTCGCACGCTTCATCTATATTGCCCTTACCGCACAGATGTATAATATTGTATTTTTTTACCAATTCAGGTAAATTTTCACGCAAAGCCTTATTCAAAACGGCAGATCCTAAGCTACCGCCCATGCTTAAAATTACAGGTTTGCTGTCAAAACCGTAAAGTGAACGAGCACGACTTGCATTTCCGTCAAAAAGTTCAGGTCTTATAGGAGAACCTGTGCATACACCAACTCCTTTAGGCAAATAATCCAAAGTATCCGGGAAAGTGGTGCAGATTTTCGTGGCATATCTTGCAGATAATTTATTTGCAAGTCCCGGTGTTAAATCTGACTCATGAGCGATTACAGGTATTTTATAGGCATGTGCTGCAGCGGCTACAGGCACAGAAACAAAACCGCCTTTTGAAAAAACGACAGCAGGACGAATCTTTTTCATTAATTTTTTGGCATCAAAATAACCGCCTATTACACGAAAAGGATCTGTAAAATTTTGCCAAGAAAAATATCTTCTCAATTTGCCGGTACGCACAGAATGATACGTAATATCAGGATATTTCTCTATCATTTCTTTTTCGATACCCGTCTCAGAGCCTATATAATGAACATCAAGCTCAAGATTTTTAATTCTCTCACGAATTAACGGTATAATTGCCAAATTAGGCGTAACGTGTCCGGCTGTGCCGCCACCTGTAAAAACTATAGAAACTTTTTGCAAAAAAATCACTCCAAAAATTGTTTGTTGTCTTCTTCTAATACAGCCGCACCTTTTTTATATCGTTTGTGCTTGCGAAATTTACGAATGCACCACAAAGCAGAAAGTGCAATAACAGTTATACCTATTACTACTATAACAATATTCTTAATAGTATAATATATGTCTGCTTTCTGTTGAATATCAGCAGGAACTTCAACATATTTGTGGACATTCTCTGCAGTAAGTACACCTTGTTCTGTAAAGTCAAACTGATAAGTCCATAAATATGACTCATATTGCATTATATCTTCACCGCTAATATCATTGCGGTAATAGAAAACCTGCAAACTTAAAGGCCTGTTATCCATTTCCTGCTGCAAAATACGTACAGCTCTGTATACTACAGCCTTATAATCCTCAAAAGAAATATTTTGACCATGAATATCTAAAGTAAACTCAAAACTGCCGCCGTAAGACTTGCAAGCCTCTAAACATAATGCTTCATCGGGAGCTGCGGACTGCGGAGGCGCAATCGGATATTTTTTATCGCTTGACGGAATATCAATTTCACTTTTCCAGCTCGCTGTGTAATCGGAATATTGCTGACTCCACTTAGTATTTAAGAAATTATCCATATAACTTTCTGTGTAATCCTGAAAATATACATTTCTGCAGTACGAATCATAATATCCGTCAAATTGCACACTGAAATTCTTCGCTTTCATTTCACATTCAAGACCGTTTACTTTGCAACTGTATACAAAATAGTCAGTGTTGGGGTCATATCCTTTATATCCAACAATCTCATATCCCAAGTCTGAATAAGTATCCTCTAAAAAAGAAGAAACAGCAAACCTGTGAATGACATTTCCAGGGAAAAAGCCGGCATCTGTCAAACCCAAAGAAAATATAATTATGAATAAAATGATTGCAAGGGCAATCAGCAGAGGTTTTTTTACTTTCTGCCAAATGCCCTTGTTTTCTTTGTCATAATCTTTGTAGCTCTTTTTAAATATAGCCATGATCAACGATAAAAATTTTAAGCTTTATAGCCTGCAATTACAGTAAAATCTTTAACCTTAAGGCTTGCACCGCCAACGAGACCGCCGTCGATGTCAGGCATGCTAAAGAGAGAATCAGCTGTCTGTGCATTTACGCTACCGCCGTACTGAATGCGTACTTTCTCGGCTGTTTCCTTGCCGTAAAGCTCTGCAACAACGTCACGAATGATTTTACAAACTTCTTGAGCCTGTTCAGCAGAAGCAGTTCTACCTGTACCGATAGCCCAAATAGGCTCATAAGCAATAATCAAGTCGGCAACTTGCTCAGCGCTTAAATTAAGAAGAGCAACCTTAACTTGATATCTGATATGCTCAGGCATAACACCTTCATCTCTTTGGAGTAAAGATTCACCAACACAAATGATAGGTTTAAGACCGTTCTTGAAAGCAGCATGTGCCTTAAGATTAACAGTCTCATCTGTCTCAGCAAAATATTCTCTTCTCTCTGAATGTCCGATGATAACGTATTCAATGCCTAAATCTTTAAGCATAGCTCCGGAAATTTCGCCCGTGTAAGCGCCTTTTTCTTCCCAGTGCATATTCTGAGCAGCAATTTTAATATTGCTGCCTTCAGAAGCAGTCAAAGCTGCGGGAATGCAAACAAAAGGAACAGCAGCAATAATTTCGTTCTCTATGCCTTTAACAGATTCTTTCAATTCCATAATAAACTCAGCAGCTTCTGCCGGAGTTTTATTCATTTTCCAGTTACCTGCAATAACTTTAGTTCTCATAATTTTTTGCTCCTTATTTAAACTTGTAATTTTTATAATTATTTATCTTCAAGGCAAGCAATTCCGGGAAGAACAAGACCTTCAAGGAATTCAAGTGAAGCACCGCCGCCTGTTGAAACATGAGTAATTTTATCAGCAAAGCCCATTTTCTTAACAGCAGCAGCAGAGTCTCCGCCACCTACGATAGTGATAGCATCTGTCTCAGCCATAGCCTTCGCGATAGCAATTGTTCCCTCAGCAAGAGTAGGATTCTCAAATACGCCCATAGGACCATTCCAAACAACTGTTTTAGCAGATTTAACAGCATCAGCAAATAATTCAGCTGTCTTACATCCAATATCAAGACCTTGCATATCAGCAGGAATCTCATCTACAGAAACACACTTAACTTCTATGGGAGCATCAATAGGATCAGGGAAGGAAGCAGCAATTTTTGTATCAATAGGAAGAAGGAGCTTTTTGCCAAGCTTTTCAGCCTTAGAAATCATTTCCTTGCAGTAATCAAGCTTAGAATCATCAAGGAGAGATTCACCGATTTCTTTACCCATAGCTTTAAGGAAAGTATAAGCCATTCCGCCGCCTATAATAAGAGTGTCGCATTTCTCAAGTAAGTTTGAAATAACGTTAAGCTTGTCGGCAACTTTAGCACCACCGAGGATACCAACAAAAGGTCTCTCGGGATTAGCGAGTGCTTTACCCATAATACTGATTTCTTTCTGAATAAGATAACCGGAAACAGCAGGGAGATAATCAGCAATGCCGGCTGTAGTAGCATGAGCTCTGTGAGCTGTACCAAAGGCATCGTTAACAAAAATTTCAGCCATATCAGCAAGCTCTTTTGCAAAAGTAGGATCGTTCTTTTCTTCTTCTGCATGGAAACGAGCATTTTCAAGCATCATTACTTGTCCTTCTTCTAAAGCAGCAGCCTTAGCTTTTGCATCTTCGCCAACTACATCTGTAGCTTGAATAACATCTATTCCTAAAAGCTCGCCTAATCTCTTAGAAGCAGGAGCCAAAGAATATTTAGGATTAACTTGTCCCTTGGGTTTACCCATATGTGAAACTAAAATTACTTTTGCTTTGTTATCAACAAGATATTTTATTGTAGGAAGAGCAGCAACGATTCTCTTATCGTCAGTGATAACGCCCTCTTTAAGCGGCACGTTAAAATCTACTCTTACTATAACCTTTTTACCCTTAACGTCGATGTCCTCAACGCACTTCTTGTTATAAGAACTCATGTTTAAACACTCCTCATAATTTGTATTTTGTTATATTTTAAAATATGGCAAAATATACCGCCTTTTATATTACTACGAAATGCGGTAAAATTCAACTAAAAATTAAAGTATGGCCATTACAGTTCTATTATCGAAGCACCATTATAAAAAGGCTCTTTTAGACAAGCAGTTAAAATAATTTGAATATTGTTTTCTTTAGAAAATTCATCTACTGCACGGTAAGCCAATTGTTTTCTTTCACTGTCATACTGAACAAAAGGATCATCCAGTATAACAGGCAATCTTTCGTCTTTAGAGGATAAACTTTTTACCAAAGCAAGCCTGAGAGCTAAATACATCTGATCCACTGTTGCGCCGCTGTAGTTATATGCACGTTGCATAGCACCCGCATCATTTTTTAAAGATATGTCAAAATTGCGTGAGATTTTCATTTCTTTATATCGGCCATTTGTCATTTTTTCCAAAATATCTGCAGCATCCTTACTGAATTCGGGTCCTGTTTCCGACTGCCAGCGCTGATATGCCTCTTCCATTATTTCCTCCGCCAATGAAAGAGCTTCGTAACGTCTTTCAAACAACTCTATCTGTGTATTAATTTCGGAAAGCTCCTCTTTCAGGAAATAGCTGTCCTCCATCTCACTCACAGATTTAGTTAGAGCATCGGCGGAAGCTTTAGTGTAGGCTATTTTTTCTGTGTAATTCTCAACTACAGCAAGGTGCTCATTATATGTTTTCGTTTTATTATCTTCATTTTCAAGCACCATACGAGCTCTTTTATATTCACTTTTATGGTTATCTAAAGCAATATTAATATTTTCTCTGTTAGTAGAATGTTTTTTTGCACTATAGATGTATTCAATTTTCAGAAGCTCTGACAAAGCCTCTTCTATAGTAAAAAGCTCATCCCTAAGAAGACGCACTTTTCTGTTGTATATTGTAGAAAAAATAATTTTAAAAAGAATTAACAGTATTGCTCCGGCACCGAAAAGCATATAAATATATTGATTTTGAGACCATATATTAAGATATTTACACAAGTTTGCCATGAAAGATAACTTGTTTATTTGCGGTGTAAATATCAAAACCAAAACACAAATTGCAATGATGGATATAAGCACTCCAAATATAATATTTACAGGGGTGCGTATACGTTTGGTTCTTTTTGCAGCATCAGCAAGCTCGTCATCCAAGAGATTTATTTCCTTAACATATTTTTTGACATCGGCATGCAAGGAAACAATTTCCACCGCCTTAGCAACTTCATTCATGTCAGATTGGATAGATATATGCTTGTCTTTTTCCTCGTTAAGCGCCTGTTGCATTTTACTGCACTCGTTTCTTTTTTGTTCCGCTTCTTGTATTACCGAATCTACTTTCAAAATTGCCGCTTCGGTTTTTTCCTTTTTCTTCTGTAAAAGATCAAGAATTCCATTTTCCGCTTGCGAAGAGCTTACAAAATTTTTTGCCGCTTTAAGTCTTTTGCAAGCAAGGATGTCTGTTGCGGAATTTTTGCTGTCAACAGTGTTTTTCATCAAACGATCAAACAAATAATCAGCCTCAGCATTATCAGTATTAGGTTTAGAAGAAAGTTGAGCAGCATAAGAAACCATATCATAAGTATCGGCAGTGATTTTTAAAACTGTTTCGCCCACTGTCATACCTTCTCCTAAAGATATTTTTTCATTAGCGGTTACATTATATAATATAGTAACATCATTAATTTTACTTTCGCCAAATTCAGATGTCACTTTATATAACACTCCCATGTGTTCAAAAGTCATCTCTCCGCCGTACTTTACATCACGGTTTCCGGGACGGAATTTTTTTCTCTCCCTACTTGTATTGTTCTCCGGCATTCCGTAAAGTAGGGCGCGAATAAAGGAAGCTACAGTGGACTTACCACTTTCATTTCTACCTAATATAATATTAGTACCGTCATAAAAAGATATTTCAAGATTACAATGTTTGCCAAAACCGTAAATTTTTAACTCATGGATTGTCATCAAAAAGCACCTCCCCATCAAAAGATTGTAAACCGTAAGCCATAGCTTGATAAATTAATTCCGGATCTTGAGAGGTCTCAGCTTTTTTTAACATACAACGAACAAAGCAGCCTTTTAGACTGTTTTCGTATTTTAACAACTCAATATTAATGTCTTCGCTGTATGCAGCGTAAACCTTAGCGTAAAAGTATTCTGTGGACAGCTCCTCATTTAATCTTGCGATTGATAATTTTAAATCATATTTCTTCTTGCCTACAAGAGTTATTTTGTATATGTACTCGGAATTCGTACAGCAAGAGTGAATTCTATCTAAAACAGTATCATAAGAATCAAGACCTGTTATATCTATATTTACAACACAGTATTCGCGTACGGAGGTTTTTACAAAACCTAAATCTACGGAATCCTTCGTCACGGTGCCGCTCAATATGCCGCAAGAGCCTGTTTCAGAAAAACTTCGCCCCTCGCAAACTCCGGGATAGGCATAAACTGTGTTATCCGTTACAACTATATCGCTGAATTTATGAACATGACCGAAAGCACAGAAATCAAAACCGCAAGTATCCAAGTCTTTGACAAAAATAGGATTACAGTCATTCTTTTCTCCCTCAGACAAAACATTGCCATGCATAACAAGTATATTAATAAAATTTTTATCCAAAATTGGAAGCGTATTATTTTGTCTCAAAAGCGAATTTCTGCAGGAGTGTCCTTGAAAAGCCGCCCCATATACACGAACTTTTTCACCAAAATCATCATATGAAAGTTCAAGTGCCTCTAAACCACGCCTAAAGATGTAAACATTTTCCGGCCATTCCGTGGTAAGATAAGCCGAACCATAAGAGGCGGGATCGTTATTTCCCGGGGAGATAACAACAAAAGTATCAGGAATCGATTTAAAAGAATTAATTAAAAAAGCAATTGTATCTTGCGAAACAGAACCCTCGTTAAATAAATCACCGGGAAGTAAGAGTATATGAGCATCAATACGCTTAACTTCATTAATAGCCTTAGAAAAAGCCAGGCGTTGTTCCTCTTGTCTTAGTTTTGTCTTTACTGTACTACTTTTGAAAGTAGGGTGAACAGAATCCAAATGTGCATCAGCACAGACAACTATTCTCATAAAATAATCCCCCGTTAAAAGTTTACCAATTTTGTTTCTTTGTTGCGTATGTCTCCCACATATATGAATATACGTCTCCGGCTTGAGGTGCGCGCTGTTCAGTTTTAATCAGTTCAGAGACAGGTAAAATCTCAAACTCGCCTGAATTTTGAATATAATCTATCAATTTGGCAGCGGCCTCGCCTGAATACGGATGAATATCGTGGAACAGCAATATGCTTCCGTGGCGAAGTTGTGAAATCATAGGCGGATTAGTATACTGTTTGCCATTTGCAGTATAAGTAAACCCATTAAATAAAATATCATCAATAAGTTTGTTTTTTGCCTCTTCTTCGGAAATGCCGTTATCAGCCGCGTAATTCTTCACCTTTTTTGCGCTAATGTGCTCCCAATCTCTTGAGTCGATGCTCCACAATATAATAGCCTTACCGCAGTTTTCGGAAATAGATTGATTGTACCCACCTCCGGGTGGACGGAAAAGCACAGGTACTTCTCCGATTATGCTTTTTATTGCGTCATCAGTTCTGTTTAGCTGTTCTTTAACTTCATTAATAGACAAATTTGTAAAAGGCAAAGGGTGAGAGTACGAGTGATTTGCAATTTCATGTCCTTCGTCATGTGCACGTTTAACCAACGCCTTTTGACTTTCTGAATATAAATTCTCTCCTAATATAAAGAATGTAGCCTTAACACCTTTGCTCTTAAGCATATCAAGTACCTTTGTTGTATTGGAAGGATGCGGACCATCGTCGAATGTGATAGAAATAATTTTTTTGCCTGCATAATTAGGATTTGTAGAAGTCTTACCCCCGGGAACTGCGGTAACTGTGCTTTGAGTTGGTACCGGAGTCTTTGTAGGAGAAGAAGTAATCTGAGAAGATGACGTATTTCCTGTTGGTGCGGTAGCAGTTGCATCGGAATTATTATTTATCGATGGAGAAGGTGTAAATATAACAATATTATTGGGAGAGGATTCAGGATTTGAATTTTTTGAATCCAAACTCATAATAACACACATATATATTATTAATGAAAGGGAAATTACAATAGTTGTAATAGAGATGATTTTTTGAAGCTTCATATGTTTTTCTCCTTTGCATCTTAAACACCATATAATATCTTGTTATTATAGTGTTTTTTCTTTAGTAGTATTCATCGTCAATTAGTATATTGCAAATATGAGTATTTTGCAAGAGAAACATTTAATCTTGTATTTATTATTTCTTCCAAAATGTCAAGATTTGCTTTTGGTCAGCATTACTTTTAAAAAAATAAAAAGAAAAAAATTTTTGCAAAAAACAAAAAATTTTTTACAGAAAAACAAAAAAAGGAGCCTGAAACGAGAGAAAAAACGGAATATATAGTGTATAAAATAAAGTAAAACAACAACATATAGTAGAAAAAAATAAAAATAAAAAAATATAAAAAAATTCAAAAAAAAGTGTTGACAAGTGAAAGCTAAAGCGCTATAATAGCCGAGCTGTCAGGGAAACAGCGGAGATAAAAACCGCGAGACAGCAGATGAACTTAGAAAAGTAAACAGCGTACAAACTTATTCACAATAGTAAAAGGATAAGAACAAACAACATGTAACTCGTTAATTTAAATTGAGTTTTTTAAAAAAACAAGCCAGTGCATCAGAGAGAAATCGAAGATGCGAGATGTTGAATACAACATCAAAAAGTAATGAGCAATCAATACTTTTCAGTTAGTTAGTTACACGAGAGTGTAAGATAAAATTAATCTGAGAGTTTGATCCTGGCTCAGGACGAACGCTGGCGGCGTGCCTAACACATGCAAGTCGAGCGGAGTTTTTTAAGATGAGACCTTCGGGTGGATTTTTAAGAAACTTAGCGGCGGACGGGTGAGTAACGCGTGGGCAATCTGCCTCTTACAGGGGGATAACACAGGGAAACCTGTGCTAATACCGCATAAAACTGCACCGTGGCATCACGGAGTAGCCAAAGGAGCAATCCGGTAAGAGAGGAGCCCGCGTCTGATTAGCTAGTTGGTGAGGTAACGGCTCACCAAGGCGACGATCAGTAGCCGAACTGAGAGGTTGATCGGCCACATTGGGACTGAGACACGGCCCAAACTCCTACGGGAGGCAGCAGTGGGGAATATTGCACAATGGGGGAAACCCTGATGCAGCGACGCCGCGTGAGTGAAGAAGTATTTCGGTATGTAAAG
>JAEIGA010018452.1_pt1 | contig 10630 bp, 9 predicted proteins | sample 9270691 | NCBI WGS metagenome assembly JAEIGA01 (sample SAMN17057246, study PRJNA624740) | gut metagenome | biome: biome; isolation source: fecal sample | host: Bos grunniens | place: China: Xizang | collected 2019 | reverse complement strand
CCAGCACTTTTTCGAAAATAAACCCGGGCTTTTTTCGCAAGGTCTTTTCTTTGGTACAGCGACTCAATTTTTGATATGTAAATTCACCGCCAAAATGCTTGACGGTGACTTTGAATGTTTACTTGAAGGACGGCGCATGGGTTTCATTGTTAGCGAAAGTATTGGGTCCGGGATTTGAGAGTGAGAAATACATTTTTGCCGCTTTTGTCGTACCGAAATCACGGTTCGAGCCAGTTTCCTGTACCTTGTTAAAGGCATCACGGAACATCTGATTGTGCGCTTCCTCGCGGTTGAGAAGGAAATCAATGGTTTCTCTGACCTTCTTGTCCTCGATCTGACGGTAAAGATACTCATAAACCACCTTAGCTCTCTGCTCCGACGCGATATTGGAGAGCAGGTCAGCACACAGGTCGCCCGTAACGGTCACGTAATCCGCCGTCCAAGAATATCCCGAGGAATTGATGAGTCCGGGATTTAGCCCGAGCAGAACGTGCGTCTGCACCTCTCCTGCCTGAACCTTGGTTGCGTCCACGTCGTGTCCGTTGAGCAGATTGATTGTCTGCGCTACCATCTCCATATGCCCCAGCTCCTCAGCTGCAATATCTAGGAATAAATCTTTGATCACGGGATCTTTAATACGAAAGCTTTGCGACATATACTGCATAGCCGCCTTGAGTTCGCCATTGCCGCCGCCAAGCTGTTCCTGAAGGAGAACTGCATACTGCGGATTCGGTCTTTCGACCTCCAGGGGATGAAATAACTGTTTTTCGTGTTTAAACATATATACCTCCGTTTTTTGTATTCACCGTTATTATTTCCCAAAGTGAGAAAAAATATATTGCCGAAGGCAGAAATTTATGGTACAATAATTCCTGTTAATAAGAATTTTCACAAGAGTAACGGCAGAGTGTCTGCAGCGACGATTAGTGGGAGGTTTGTGGTTGACCACAGCTTTGACCATCTACGGCTTCGGACTACGTGGAAACAATGCGACGGGGAGCATCGGAAAGCACCGTTTTTAGACACAAAATCCCCGAAAATCCCCCAAAATCGAGCAAAAAATCGGAGCAGATTTGTTTGGGGCGTCGATGCCGCAGATTCAGAATCCCTTTTCTTAGCAGGTTTTCTGCGACTCAAATTTTGAGGGCTGACCGCTTTTGGGGTCGGCCTTTTCGTTTTATAGCATCAGTATCTGTTCGTCAAAAAACAACATATACTGTAATGGTGCTTCACCAAAATCTACAAAGGAGGTAATTTTATGAGCAGACAAAATCCGTTTATGCGAAGTACCAACGATCGCTATTGCATTAACTGTCAAAACGACAGTCAAAACAACTGTAACAATCAGCAGCATTGCTGCGATGAATGTGACGATTGTCACGATAAAGATAAAAATCCGTGTGTAGTCTGTCCACCCGGTCCCGAAGGCCCGCAGGGTCCAAGAGGTCCTATTGGTCCACAAGGTCCGGCGGGTCCACGAGGTCCTATCGGTCCTCAAGGTCCCACGGGTGAAACAGGCGCACCCGGTCCGCAGGGTCCTCAAGGTCCCGTGGGTGCTACGGGTCCTATTGGTCCACAAGGTCCAATCGGTCCCCAAGGTCCCGCAGGTGACACAGGAGCGCAAGGTCCTCAAGGTCCTGTAGGTGCTACAGGTCCCGCAGGTCCACAAGGTCCTGTCGGCCCACAAGGTCCCGCAGGTGACGTAGGTCCCGCGGGTCCCATAGGTCCCGCAGGTGCTGCCGGTCCTGTTGGTCCTCAAGGTCCCGTTGGTCCGCAAGGTCCCGCAGGCGATACAGGAGCGCAAGGTCCCATAGGCCCCACCGGTGCTACCGGTCCTGTTGGTCCTCAAGGTCCTGTTGGTGCTACAGGTCCCGCTGGTCCTCAGGGTCCCCAAGGTGAGATTGGCCCCACGGGTGCCACAGGTCCTCAAGGTCCCGTAGGTGCTACAGGTCCCGCAGGTCCACAAGGTCCTGTCGGTCCTCAGGGCCCCGTCGGTGATACAGGTGCACAAGGACCTCAGGGACTCCCCGGAGGTGTACTCGGCTATGCCGATTTTTACGCCTTGATGCCGCCTGATAACTCGACAACGGTTGCTCCCGGTACCGACGTCAGCTTTCCGCAAAACGGTCCGATTGCCAACACAAATATAGGACGGCTCGGTCCGTCATCCTTCAATCTCGGACCTATAGGAACCTATCAGATCCTATTCCAAGTTAGTGTTACCGAGGCGGGACAGCTCATTCTGACCTTGAACGGTCAAGATTTAGCGTATACCGTCGCAGGTCACGCTACCGGAACATCTCAGATCGTAGGAATGGCCATCGTAACTACCACGGCGGTCAACTCGGTTCTGACGGTCCGTAATCCCGCGGGTAATGCCGCTGCGCTTACCATCACCCCACTTGCAGGCGGAGCTCGTCCCGTATCCGCGCATCTTGTGATCACGCAGATAGGATAGCGCCTTTATAAGTAACGCCTGATGCTTTGTTGCCATTGAATGTTAAAAACACCTATAGCGCTCTGCTTTTGCGGAACACTATTTTTGTAAATATTCCGACAGTTTGGACTTTATCTCTGCTATCGCCTTGAATTTTTCACATTTCTATGTTATAATAAAGCAGAATTTAATGTAATCGAGGATAAATATTATGGCGTTACACGTAATGGATGAAGTTAACCGTTGCTTGCAATGTAAAAATCCGGGGTGTGTCAAGGGGTGCCCTATACAAACACCTATTCCTGAGATCATCAGACTGCTGAAAGAAAACAAGCTTGACGAGGCAGGCAGAATTCTCTTTGAGAATAATCCGCTGACAACCGTTTGCAGCTTGATATGTAATCACGAAAAGAAATGCGAGGGGCACTGTGTACTCGGCAAAAAAGGAGTATCGGTGCATTTCTCAACGATTGAACAGTATATTTCAAGAACCTATGCGCCAAAGATGGTGAAGGGTCCTACCGAATGGAACGGTATGAGAGCTGCCATAATCGGCTCGGGACCGGCGGGTATCACCATAGCCATTATACTCGCGCGCTACGGCTACAAGGTGACGATATTTGAAAACAAAAGCGAGATCGGAGGAGTTCTCCGCTACGGTATTCCCGATTTCCGTCTGCCGAAAGCTGTCCTTGACGATATACAATACCGTCACATTGAGATGAAAGGCATCAAGATCAGACCGAACACTCACATTGGCGGCTCTATAACTATTGACGACCTTTTCCGTGACGGATACAAGGCTATCTTTGTCGGAACGGGAGTCTGGAAGCCGAACGCTCTGCATATCAAGGGCGAAACGCTCGGTCACGTGCACTTTGGCATCAATTATCTGAACAGCCCCGATTCATTTAAGCTCGGTCAGCGCGTTATCGTCATTGGCGCAGGCAACGCGGCTATGGACGTAGCAAGAACCGCGCTCCGACACGGAACGGAATATCTGACCTGCTTCTCTATCACAAAGAAGGTTGCCGCAAGTCAATATGAATTTACCTACGCGCAGCTTGAGGGGGTTCGTTTTGAATATAACAAGCGTCCTGTCGAGATTGTTGACGAGGGAGTAATTTTCTGTGATGTGCTCGAAAACGAGGACGGCACCTTTACCGATATTGAAGGAACAGAACGGCTTTATGAGGCTGATAGCGTTATCGTTTCTATCAGCCAAGGGCCGCAGAATGTCATCGTGAAATCTACCGAGGGTCTTGTTACGAACAACAACGGCTTGCTTGTGGCAGACGAGTACGGAAACACCTCGCGCCCCGGCATCTTCTCAAGCGGAGACGTCGTTCACGGACCGAGAACGGTTGTTGAGGCGGTCGCACACAGTAAAGTCGTTGCCGAAACTATGCATAAATATATGCAGTCGCTAAAAGATGAAGAGTAATAACAAAGGACAGAGATTTTTCGCAATCTCTGTCCTTTGTATATCTAAAATAAATCAGGTGTTTTTCATAACGATCGATCCAACGCACTCGCTGACGTGCTCGCAAGCATCGGAGCAAGCCTCGAAGCAATCGTAGATCTTATACCAAGAGAGCGTTGCGAGAACGTCGGTGGATTTCTTGGTAAGCTCGTGCATCGTGGAAAGATAGAGCTTATCGCACTCCTCCTCAACGTCGTTCTCCGCAACGATGAGCGAATGAAGCTTTCCTGACTTCTTGAAGTTCTCAAACTCAGCCATAATCTCACAAAGCAGATCACAAGCTTTTACGAGGTGCTTTGCATATTCGATTGCGGCAGGCTCTATCGTATTGATATTGTAGATGTAGAGCTTTTGCAATACTTCTTCCAGAAGGTCAAGTACGGTATCGAGCTGCTGACTCATCATATCGAGATCCTCGCGGTCAACGGGCGTTACAAACGCCTTTGCAAGCATTTCATTCATTTCATGTTTTTTCATATCTGCACTGTGCTCAAACACGTGCATTTCTTCAAGCATCTTGTCAATGTTGTTAACGTCATAGTTTTCGAGGCACTCAACAAGGTAAGTAGCTGCCTTCTTTGCAAGAGCCGCACACTCCGAGAAGTTTTCAAAATAAAATTTATCGCCTTTAGCCATTTTATGTATTTCCTTTCTGTTAGTTGAAGATAAGTAAGAACAATTTAGTTACGAGAAATGCAAGAAGACCGCATCCGGGGAACGTAAGAATCCATGTCATAACCATTTCCTTTACGACACCGAAGTTGATAGCGGATACTCTCTTGACTGCGCCTACACCCATAATTGAGGTAGTCTTTACGTGAGTAGTAGAAACGGGGAGTCCGAACACTGAGCAGAACACAAGAGATATTGAAGACGCAATATCTGCCGAGAAGCCCTGATACTTTTCGAGCTTTACCATATCCATACCAACGGACTTGATAATCTTTTTGCCGCCGATTGCCGTGCCTGCCGCCATAACGAGCGAGCAAACCACCATAAGCCACGTAGGTATTGCGAAGGTAGCCGCAGCGGGTCCCGCAGTCTGCAAGGTAAACACGCAAAGAAGGATGATACCCATAAATTTCTGACCGTCCTGCGCTCCGTGCATGAATGCCATAGCAGCAGCACCGACGATTTGAGCGCCCTTGAAAAACGGTTCTGTTTTCGGTCTGTTCATATTATAACATATCAGTGTAACGAGCTTGCCGATAAGCCAAGCCAATCCAAAGCCGAGAACTACCGAAATTACGATACCGATAAGAACCTTACTCCACTCGCTCCATACGATTGCATCAAAACCGGTAAGAGCCATCGCTCCGCCCGTAAGACCTGCAATCAGCGCATGGCTTTCGCTTGTAGGAATACCGAATACCCAAGCGAGTGTTGCCCAAATAACGATAGCAAGCATCGCCGCGCACAAAACGATAATAATAGTTTCACCCGAATTATCTCCGAAATGTACCATACTCGTAATTGTGACCGCAACCTTGTTACTGATCTGTGTCATTACGAAAACGCCGAGAAAATTGAATACCGCTGCCATCAGTATTGCCGCCTTCGGTGGCATACATCTCGTTACAACGCAGGTTGCGATAGCGTTCGGCGCATCTGTCCAACCGTTTACGAGGATAACGCCAAGCGTTAGTGACACTGCGACAAACAACAGCGGATTTACCGTCATCTGACTCCAAAACTCTAAAAACTCCATAGATTACCTTTCCTTTATTTTTTCACAAGCGACGCGCGCTTGATTTTCAACGTCATATTGCCCTTTTCGCATAATGCACAATCATACTCTGCCATTTCAATGTAAAATCAGCTATCTGAATTGTGTAAAAAGTAGGTAAAATCGAATTTTGAGGCAATGTTTCAAAATTCGCATGGATACAATCTTGAATCGCTAAGAATCGATTCTGACCCATTTTACAACATAATATCATACTTTTATGGAAATTTCAAGTAATTTAATTATCAAATTTTATATAAAAACTATTACCCCGTTTTCTTTGGTAATTGTACGCAAATTTTGAGGGGCGACCGCTTTGGTCGCCCCTCTGTGAGTATTATTGGATTTTATATTGATTTCGTTAATTGCGAGTGTTATGCAATGCTTCGGAAATGAGCTGCTCGATTTCATCGGCTGCCGTTTCGACAGAAGCCGTTGCCTTGAAGCTCTTATCTCTTGACGAGATTTCCACGATGCTTCCCTTCATATTTCTCGGGCTGACGATCACTCTGTAAGGCACTCCGAGAAGGTCGGCGTCCGAGAACATTACGCCCGCGCTGATGTTTCTGTCATCGTAAATAACCTCAATGCCTCTCTTTTGAAGCTCGGAGTAGAGCTTGTCTGCGTATGCCTTTACCTCGGCATCATCCGAACGAACTGCACACAGATGAACCTGCCAGGGAGCGATAGAGATAGGCCATATGGGGCCGTAGTCGTCGTGATGCACCTCGCATATTGCGGCGGCAAGCCTGCCGACTCCGATACCGTAACAGCCCATAATAGGATACCGCGTTCCTCCCTCGCTGTCGGTATAGGTCATATTCATAGACTTCGTGTATTTGGTTCCGAGCTGGAATATATTACCGACCTCTATACCGCGGGAGATCGTAACAGAATGCTTTCCGCACGAGGGGCAGATGCCGCCTGCCTGAATTTTAGCAAAGTCGTGATACTCCGCGCCCGGCACGTCTCTGTCCATATCAAGTCCTGTGTAATGATACTCTTCCTCGTTTGCGCCGCAGGAGAGATTGTTCATTCCCTTGAGCGAATTATCGTAGAGAACGATATGGTCGCTGCCAAGTCCTACGGGTCCGATGTAACCTGCTTTCAGTCCCGACTCAAGCGTGATTACGGCGGGGTGAATCTCAAAGCCGAGGAAGTTCGTCAGCTTGGTTTCGTTGACCTCAAGGTCACCTCTGAGAAACAGAACGATATATTTATCGTCGGAATTTCTCTGATATACTACTGCCTTGCAGGAGGTTTTTTCGTCACAGCCGAGAAAAGCGCACACCTCGTCGATGGTGTGGATGTTCGGGGTGTAGACCTTTTTCAGTTCCTCGGAAGGCGCTGTACGGGTGTATTCGGTGATATTTTCTGCCGCTTCCATATTAGCGCGGTAATTACATTCGGGGCAGATAACAATGGAATCCTCTCCGATATCGGTCAGAAGCATAAATTCGTGAGATATGCTACCGCCCATCATTCCTGAATCCGAAGCGACAGATACGACCTCGGGAATACCGGCTCTCGCGAAAATGCGCTCGTATGCCTTGTGGCACTTGTCGTAATATTCTTCAAGGTCAGCCTGGCTTGTGTGGAAGGAATAAGCGTCCTTCATCGTGAACTCGCGCACACGGATAAGTCCCGATTTCGGTCTTGCTTCGTCACGGAACTTAGTCTGTATCTGGTAGATCATAAAGGGATACTTCATATAGCTCTGACCGTATTCGCGCACAAGCTGCACAGCCGCTTCCTCGTGAGTCATACCGAGAACGACGGGGCTTCCGTTGCGGTCGCTAAAGCGCACAAGCTCCTTGCCGATGCTCTCGTATCTGCCCGACTCCTGCCAAAGAGATGCCGGCATTACCACGGGAAAGCTGACCTCCTGACCGTCTATTTTATCCATTTCCTCGCGCAAGATTCGCTCTATCTTGCGAGTGATACGCTTAAGCGGCATATAAGATGAAAATATACCGTTTGCCACGTATTTCATGTAGCCGCCGCGTATCATCAACGCATGGCTGTCAACCGAGCAATCCGACGGCTTTTCCTTAAATCTTTCTCCAACGAGTTTGTCAAGTTTCATAATAGAAAATATCTCCGTTTTTTGTTTTTGAATACAAAAAGCCCTAAACCGACTATACGTCAGCTTAGGGCGAACTAAAACCTCAGTCCGTGGTACCACCTAAATTCGGATAATATCCGCGCTCATCGGTACAGGAAATCCAATACCGTCTCTCTGTGACGGGAGAACCCGGCGACGCTTACTGTTGTGTTCAGCTTGCAGCTCCAAGATGGGTTGGGCACCCCTTCTGTAAAGGCTTACACCGACCGCCTTCTCTCTGTAACATGTGGGATACTTAATATTTCTTTTCATAGCCTTTTGTATTCATTTTTTATTATTATATCACAAGAACACGCTATTGTCAAGTGATATTGAGAGTAATTCTTCAATTAATTAAATTGCAATTTTGTTGCGAAAAAACAAATACTCGTAATTGAAGTTGAGAGTAATTGTAAATTATTGTGAATGAACTAAAAAACTGCGCTTTTTATATTTCGCATATTTACGCTCTACATTCGTTTGTCGTCTGTTGCGGGATTATCTATAAGCTCGCCGGATTCGCTGAAACGCGATCCGTGACAGGGGCAGTCCCAGCTGTGCTCTGCACTGTTGTATTTAAGCGCACAGCCAAGGTGCGGACATCGGGGGGACGTGGGAGTGATCAGACCTACTACCGATTCAAACGCATTTACGAGAAGCTGCGGATAAAGCATACTCCGCGAAGGTGAAAAGACGGTGGCGTATGGGTTACTTTTTCCTAGGATAAGGTCGGACAAAATATCCGCGGCAACCATGGAATTTGTCATTCCCCATTTATTAAATCCGGTGGCGACAAAGATATCGGGCGTAGATTTAGAATACCTGCCTATATAAGGAACTCTGTCAACGGTCATACAGTCCTGCGCCGCCCATTTGGCAACGACGTTTGCGCCGGGATAGTGTTTTTCTGCAAAATCCTCAAGCTCCTGCCAACATCCCCCACCCTTCCCAGTTCTGTGTCCGCCACCGCCAAGAAGCAAAAGATTACCGTAGCTTCGCAGTGAAAGTCCTGTGTCCGACTCGTCTACATACATTCCGGGGGGAGGGGTCACACCGTCGAGAGCAATAACGTATGAGCGATGCTGAAAAAGCTTCAAGGGGTATAAGCCGTGCTTATTAAGGATAGGAAAATGCGTTGCTATGACCAGCTTTTTATAGGTTATTTCTCCGTGATTTGTAATGGCGCGACCGGGTTTTAATCCTATGACCTTACTATGTTCGTAGATAGGAAGATCTTTGGCTATATTATACAAAAACTTTAGCGGATGAAATTGTGCTTCTCCTCTTACGCGCACAGCACCAAGACTTTTAAAAGGGAGCTTTGAAGCTTCCGAGAATTCCGCCTTTACTCCTAAACAATTCAGGGCAGATATTTCGTTTTCTATCTTCTCGCGGCTTGACAAAGAATACACAAAGGAATCCTTTTTTTCATAATCGCAGTTCACTGCCGTGGCTAGGCGCTCATATTCGTCAAAAGCATTTTTTTGCGCCGATAAATAAAGCTCTGCTTTTTCTTTTCCAACCCGTTTAATAAGCTTTGAGTACATTAAACCGTGGAGAAGAGTTATTTTCGCCGTAGTATTTTCCGTGTTTTTGCCGCATATTCGATCGGCTTCGAGCAGCGTACAATCCAGTCCCGCCCCGTGCATCTTATATGCGCACAAAATGCCAGCGGCTCCTCCGCCAACAATCAGAACGTCTGTTTTTTTGGTGCCGGAAAACGATCTGAAATCCGGCCTTTCTATATCTTTTTTCCAAAGTGAATTCATAAATTTTCCTCATTCGTTTTATAGTATTTTCTATTATTCTGCTTGATAATATACTGCTTTTTTAGAAAATAACGCATATTTTTATCTATTTATCGCAGATTAAGAAAAAACGAAACGGGAAAAAATGAATGGATATTGTTAAGGTTATTCTGACCTCTCTTTTATCGGTTGCGGCTCTGTTTGTAATCACGAAAATTATGGGACACAAGCAGGTAGCGCAGCTCGACTTCTTCGACTATATCAGCGGTATTACCATCGGCTCTATCGGAGCGGAGCTGGCAACCGAGCTTGACCAGCCGTATAAGCCTCTGATAGCGCTGTGTATTTATGGACTTGCATCGGTTTTATTAAACCTTTTTGCTCACAAGATAATGCGAACGAGAAAGTATATAAACGGCTCTCCCACTATACTTTTGGATAGCGGTAAGCTTTATAAGAAAAATTTAAAGCAGGCAAAGCTTGATTTGTCTGAATTTATGCTGCTATGCCGCGAGGCCGGATTTTTCGACCTTGACGAGATACAAACCGCAGTATTTGAGCACAACGGAAGGCTCTCAATTCTTCCAAAGTCGGAAAACAGACCTCTGACACCGGAAGATTTGCATATAACTCCGAAAACCTCACACATAGGTGTCGAGCTTATTATGGACGGTCGCGTTATGGGCGAAAACCTAAGGCGAATGGGCAGAGATGCCGTGTGGCTTGAAAAACGGATAAAGGCCGTGGGATACAAAGACGTGCGTAAGATATTTCTCGCCGTGTACCACACCGAAGAAGATAAGATAACCGTTTTCAGCGGCGAATAAGCGCTTCTGACTCTTTGACATATACTGGTAACGGTACAACAGAAGATGAATTATTACGCTCTTTAATCTGTATTGGTTTTTTAATATTAAACTATCAAATGAAATCTGAAAGGCGAAATTATGAGTTCGCTTGAATTAACGGGACTGATAACCGCGCTCCCAAACGCTTTGGCTTCAGGACTTAACGATGAGGAGATTCTCCTTTTGGCGAGTATTTTCGTTCAGTTAGGAGATACACTCGCGACATTAGGAGTATACAGAGCTTTATGCAACCAAAAAACGGAGGATTGACGGCGAGTCCTCCT
>JAEIGA010018451.1_pt1 | contig 10630 bp, 6 predicted proteins | sample 9270691 | NCBI WGS metagenome assembly JAEIGA01 (sample SAMN17057246, study PRJNA624740) | gut metagenome | biome: biome; isolation source: fecal sample | host: Bos grunniens | place: China: Xizang | collected 2019 | reverse complement strand
GAATCCGGCACCGGCCATCGCTGTGCAGACGCAGCGTGTTTTGCAGGCGTCGCACGAGGCGGAACTCTCCTCTTTGCCGTCGGAGCCTCGTGTCGGCAGCATTGCTTTCTGCACTACCGGTGATTCTACTGATATGCTCAAAAAAATGGCAGACAGGTATTTCTCCCATCTGCCGAATCTTTCATTTGTTTGTCTGGATCTGTAGTACGGATCCTTTTTTTATTCCCCAGTACAGAAAGTGAACAGGGCGACCACGCCTTCTTTGGTGTTCAGATCCAAGTCATTCTCCTTGATGTAACTCTTGATGGCCTTTTTCTTGTTCGGGAACATTTTGCGGAAGTTCGAGGCGGTAGCCGGTACGGATTTTCCATCTTCCACCAGGACGTACACAATGCGGGATGTGTAGTAAACATCTTGTTCGGTCGGGAAGCCCATGTACATAAAGATTTCGTGCGGCTTGTATACCTTGGCGGTTGAACTTGCCGGAATGGCTTCGTGTTGCGTAGCCAACTCAACATCAAAGCGGCGCCAGATGCCCAGGGTCTTTCCGCCAAATATAATCAGCTCCTGAACAAAGCCTTTGTCGGTCTGTGTGAAAACTTTCTCCTCGGCGACGATGCGTTTGACTTCTTCTGCACGAATCATCTTCAGCGTGTCCTTCTTCTTGTCAATGAAGCGGATGGAGTTGTCTGCCGAGCAGATGTTGATGACCGATTGGGTCTGCGTTCCGTCTTTGTAGAGCAGGAGGGATTCTTCAAAGGCTGGCATCAAGTAGATTTCTTCCATTGGAAACTGCTTGATGAAGTCCTCCATGGATTTCGCTCGGATGGATCCTTCTTTGCGATCTTGTGCATAGCTTATTGTACTCAATGCTATGAGCATGCAGGTCAGGGTTGTGGATTTCATATCTTGTTTTGTTTATTAAGGCAAAGTTACTGTAAATCATAGAATAATGAAAAGGATAACTGTTAGTTTTTTCTAATTTTTGTAGAAAAAATAAAATTCAGTAGTTTGTTTTTGAAAAAATCGTATATTTGCGTTATTAATTTTGTGTGTACTGTCTAGAGGTGTGAGGTAAAATCAAATAGTTCATTCAGTTATAGAGAAATTGTAGAAAAATATAGATTAAACTATAAACTAAAATTCATTCATTAACCTTTAAAAATTATCTACATGAAAAAAGTCAGACTCCTTTTAGCAGGTCTGCTACTGGCGATAGTTGCTCCGTTCGCAATGGCGCAAAATATCACAGTATCAGGTACTGTTACTGATGAAAGTACCGGCGAACCGGTTCCTTATGCTTCTGTACAGATCAAAGGAACAATGGTCGGTATGACGACCGATGAACTGGGACAATTCTCATTGCAGGCTCCCGGTAACGGTACTTTGGTAATCAGCTTCCTTGGTTACAAAACCACTGAAGTTCCCATCAACAACCGTGCGGTTGTAAACGTTGTTTTGAGCCCCGATGCTGAGGCTTTGGAAGACGCAATCGTAGTTGGTTACGGTACAGCTAAGAAAATTACCTCTATCGTAGGTTCTGCTTCAACCGTTAACTCCAAAGTTATGGCAAGCCGTCCGACCGCTAACGCCGGTGACGCTTTGCAAGGTCAAGTAGCAGGTTTGCAAATTTTCTCATCTACTGGTGAACCTATGTCAAACGTGTCTATGCGTATGCGTGGTGTGAACTCCATCAACGCTTCCAGCACACCTTTGATCATCTTGGATGGTGCTCCCGTATCTGCTTCTATCTTCAACTCATTGAACAGTAACGATATCGAAAATATCACCGTTATGAAAGATGCATCTTCAACCGCGATCTACGGTTCACGTGCAGCGAACGGTGTTATTTACATTACCACCAAAAAAGGTAAACGTGGTGAAAAACCCGTTGTATCTGTTCGTGGTCAATACGGTATCTCTTCTTTGGTAACTCACAAGATGGACTTGATGACCAGCGAAGAATGGTTCCAATTCAACGAAAAAGTATTGGGTGACCAATTCGTTATGACTGACATCATGAAAGATGCTCGTGAAAAAGGTACCAACTTCAACTGGTTGGAATACTTCTTCAACGAACAAGCTCCCGTATGGAGTGTAGATGCTTCAGTTTCTGGTTCTTCAGAAAAATCTGACTACTACTTCTCTTTGGGTACTTTCGATCAAACTGGTACTGCACCTTTCTCTGATTTGGAACGTTACAGCATCCGTTCTAACATCAACACCAACGTAAACGATTGGTTGAAAATGGGTATCAGCCTCGGTTTGACTTACCAAGACTATCGCACTGCTGGTTTTATCACCTCAGGTAACTCTTGGTACAACCCGGTTTCTGCAGCAAACTGGTTGTTCCCGTGGATTACTCCTTACGATGAAGATGGTAACGAACGTCAAATCTTCAATGAATTGGGTATGTACAACACCTTGTACCTCCAAGAAATCCAACCTTCAAGCGCGAACTATGTTCGTTTGAATGGTAACACCTACCAAGAAATCAACCCGATTAAAGGTTTGACCATTCGTGCTCAACAAGCTTTGGAAGGTTATGACTTCCGTAGTTCTTACAAAGCATTGCCTACTGGTCCCTTCAGTGGTGCAGGTACAGCTTCTGAAGATTTCAGCCGTTACCACCAATTCACCTTCACCAACACTGCTGAGTACAAATTCGCAGTTGCTGAAGATCACAACTTCGTATTGTTGGCAGGTCAAGAAGCAATCCTTTCTCAAGCTTCTTCTTTCGGTGCTGATGTAGAAGGTATCACCGATATGCGTCAAGCTTACTTAAGCAGCGGTACCAAATACAATGCTCCTTCATACGGTGAAAGCGAAACTACTTACAACTCTTACTTCGCTCGCGTATCTTACGACTTCGGTAGCAAATATTTCTTGGATGCATCCTTCCGTCGTGACGGTTCTTCACTCTTCGGTGCAAACAAACGTTATGCTAACTTCTACTCTATCGGTGGTATGTGGGACATCAAACATGAAGACTTCATGGCTACTACCAACTGGTTGAGCGAATTGCGTTTGAAAGCCAGCTACGGTACCACTGGTAACTCTGGTATCGACAACTACTTGGCTTACGGTACCATCGGTACTTACGGTACTTTCTACAACGGCCAAGCTGGTTGGGGCCTTTCTAACCCGTCCAACGCTGACTTGACTTGGGAAACTGTTGAAACTTTGAACATTGGTTTGAACGGTCGTGCATTCGACTTCATCACCTTCAACCTCGAGTTCTACAACAAGATGACCCGTGACATGTTGATGTCTATCCCTTACTCTTTCACCACTGGTCACAGTGCAGGTTGGGGTAACATCGGTGACATGTTGAACCGTGGTTTCGACTTGGAAATCGGTTTCGATATCATCCAAACTCAAGACTTGTTCTTCAACGTGAAGGCTAACTTCAACTACAACCGCAACGAAATCACTGCTTTGTTCGGTGGTCGTGACGAATTCGTAGTTCCTAACACCGGTATCAAATACCAAGTAGGTTATCCTTACGGTGAAATGTTCTACGTACGTTCTGCAGGTGTTGACCCTCGCGACGGTATGCAAATGTGGTATGACTTGGATGGCAACCCGACCAAACAATTCTCTGACGACTATGCCGTAATGACCGGAAAACAACGTTTCGCTCCTTGGGCTGGTGGTTTCCAATTGAACTTGGATTGGAAAGGTTTGTACATTGGTGCTGACTTCTCTTGGGTAGCTGGCAAATGGACCATCAACAACGACCGTTACTTCTTGATGAACCCGAAATTCGTCACTTCAGATATGAACGGTGCAGCTGATTTGTTGAACATCTGGACAACTCCTGGTCAAGTAACCGACGTTCCTGGTTTGAACTCACCCCGTGAATTTGACGACACCCTCCTTGAAAACGCTTCATTCTTGCGTCTCAAGAACCTCCAAATTTCATACACCTTGCCTCAAAAATGGATCCAAAAAACTGGTTTCTTGGGCAACCTCCGTATCTATGCTATTGGACGTAACTTGTTGACCTTCACTGGATACTCAGGTTATGACCCTGAAGTTGACTCAAACTTGCAATTGGGTGTATATCCGAACTCAAAACAATATACTGTAGGTGTTGAATTAACCTTTTAATTAGAAGTAAATGATGAAAAAAATATTTAAATTATCCTTTGTGGTAGCGCTCTTGGCTAGTATCGTTTCTTGCGATATGGACCTGAGACCGATCAATACAATTGATCCGGAAAACGCTTTTACCACCATCGATGACGCCCAAAAACTTCGTACGGGTATGTACATCGCATTTAGAGGTTACACTGGTGGCGGTATCATGTCTTCATTGGAACTTCACACTGACCTTTTCCATGCAACTACTTCCTTCGGTAACCGTGGTGGTGAAGAGTATGAATGGACTTACACTACCGGTTACGGTACTGCTGAAAGCGTTTGGGCTGGTTGCTACGCCAACTTGAAAAACGTAAACTACTTCTTGCAAGAAGCTGCAAAAGTTGATCAAACCGAATGGTCTGAAGAGGCAAAAGCACAATTGCAAGTTTTTGTAGGTGAAGCTCACTTCTTCCGTGCTTACTATCACCACTTGTTGGTTGAGCGTTTCTGCTTGGCTTACAACGAAGGTGCTAACAAAGACGAATTCGGTGTTCCGTATGTAACCGTTTACGCTCCGACCTCAGACTCTTCTAAATACCCGGGTCGTGGTACTTTGGAAGCTACCTATGCTAGCATCGTAGATGATTTGGATTTGGCAGCACAAAAGATCACTACCACTCCTGCAGAAGGTTCTATCTTCGTAACTTCTGACTTGGTAAAAGCATTCCAAGCTCGTGTTGCTTTGTACATGGGTGACTACGACACTGCTATCAACAAAGCTAAATCTTTGATCGACGGTGGTCGTTATCCTTTGATCAACTCTGCAGCTGGTTTGAAATCAATGTTCATTGATGACAACGGTAAAGAATGTCTCTGGTTGTCCGATGCTGACTTGGCTACTAGCTCTTTGCCCCCGAGCAATGACTATGCTTACTTGTCATACGATGCAAACCAAGGTATCTACAAACCTGACTACGTTCCTGAAAAATGGGTGATCGATTTGTACGAAGATTCTGACTTGCGTAAAGATTTGTTCTTTGACGAAAAAACCATCTCCATCACCGGTGGTAGCACCTATGACTTGTTCGTATTCAACAAATTCCCGGGTAACCCCGCTTTGCGTACCAGCGAGTCTAACCAAAACTACGTTCACAAAACTAAGATCTTCCGTATCGCTGAAATGCACTTGATCTTGGCTGAAGCTTATGCTCGTTCAGGTCAAGACGCGAGCGCTATCGCAGCTTTGAATGTATTGAAAGCTGCTCGTGGTGCTTCAGCATACACCAGCGGTAACTTGCTCGATGAAATCTTGAAAGAACGTACTCGTGAGTTGATCGGTGAAGGTTTCCGTTTCTTGGATATCAAACGTTATGGTAAGGATGTACAACGCGGCGCTGCTCAAGTTCGCTCTGCCATCTACTTGCCTGACACTTACGAAACATTCTACAAAGCGAACAGCGACTACCGTTTCTTGTGGCCTATCCCGCAATCAGAAGTGGACGCTAACCCGCAAATCAAAAACCAACAAAACCCCGGTTACTCCGGAAACTAATTGAGAAACTATGAAACACATTAAATTATCTGTTTTGATGGTTGCCGTTCTCGGTTTCTTTGCATCATGCTCAGAAAAGGATTTTACTCCTGTACTCGGCAACACGAATGTAGAGTTTGTCAATCCGACTACCGAAGTAGTTTTGACTGGTGAATACCTCTACATTCCCCTCCAAATGGTGGAGCAATCCGAAAAAGCAGCGAAAGTAACCGTTCAATTTGACGGCGGTACCTTCACTACTAACGAAGATGTAACTGCTCAAATCTTGTTGGATGAGCACATCTTAATTACTACCACTGAGTTGTACATCGGTGGTTATGACGAAGAAGCTGACGGTGAGGATGGTCTTCCTACCAATAGCATCGAAGTTCGTATCCCTAATTTCCGTGAATTCAAAGAAGTTACCATGAACTTCTCTATCACTTCTGGAAATGCAGGTCAATATGCTACCACTACATTTGTAGCTAAGGCTCCTGAAAAAGGTGCAGTGGCTGGTCAATACGACTTGGTATCTTCATTTGATGGTGAATCTACTGTGGTTACCATCCTCGCAGTAGACGGTGATCCGACTGCATTCCAAGTTATGGGTCTGATCGGCGGACAAGATACCGTTCCTGGCTTTACCGGTACTTTCGCTGAACCTACGTTCACTGTTTCTAACGCTCCCAACACCCAATACAACCAAGGTGGAGCAGACATCATCGCTTGCCCGTTCGATGGAGACTATTTGTATCCTGACAACCAATGTACTTGGACTATCACGACAACAGGATTTGCTTCAGACAATGGTATTTTCTGTGGTTTCAACGATGGTAGTTGGAAATATTTCTATATTTGCATGCCTGGTGACGAAGCTGCCAGACTCTAATATCTAGTCTATTCAAAGGGGTATCCTAAAACCTTAGGGTACCCTTTTTTTATATCCGTATTAAATAAATGACTATGCGTATCCCTTTATTTTCTTTCTTTTTCTTCTTGATCGCTAGCTTTTCTGCTGTTGCTCAAACCGCAAACGAGTCTGGAGAAATCAAAGGAACCGTGATTGCGAAATCCCGTCAGGACATCCTTAAACAATTGCCGGTGCATGTTGCCTACCTCAATGATCAGTTTGAACCCGTAACTTTGCTGTACAAGAATGGTTCCCGCATTGAGGCAGTGATGAACATTTGCTTGGTGGACAACTCCCTTCGGTTGATCAATGCTACCGGGGATACTTTATTGATGTCCAATGCCAAGGAGGTTGAACGCATCATTGCGGATTCTGCTTTGTTTGTGCAGATCAACGACCGTTTCTATCGCCAGATGATGGTATATGGAGCCATTTCTTTGTCTGAAGAGAAACATTTTGAGTTCAAAGAGCCCGAAATCTCGACCGGCTATGGATCTGCACCCAAGACTTCAACAGCTGTGCAGATGTCAACACGCGAATACAATCATTCCCGTGCTTATGACTATGAGACCGAGATTCCCTATACACTCAAATACAAGTATGTTTTGGTGAAGGGTGAAAAAGTCTATGCCGCAAAGGAGTCAAATTTTACCAAACTTTTCCCGGAGAAGAAAAAGGCCATCAAGAAGTTTGTGGATGACCACGATATTAACTTCCGTAATAAGCAAGACCTGATATCCCTCTTTTATTTCTGTACTCAGGAATAACGAATTGGATGCTATCAAAAAAAGAGACGGGCTAAATTACTTTAGTCCGTCTCTCTTGTTATGGTAGGATGTTGTTACTCTTCTTTCTTGCGGGAAGCCATACGTTTGTAGTCTTCCATAGAGGCAACAACCAAGCGATCGTATTCGCGTTGACCGGTACCGGCAGGGATCAAGTGACCGCAGATAACGTTTTCTTTCAAGCCTTCCAGGAAGTCTACTTTACCGCGGATTGCAGCGTCGCTGAGGACTTTGGTAGTTTCTTGGAATGATGCAGCAGACATAAAGCTGTTGGTACGCAATGCTGCACGGGTAATACCTTGAAGGATTTGGTTAGAGGTCGCAGGAACTGCATCACGGGCTTGTACCAATTGCAAGTCTTGGCGTTTCAATTGAGAGTTTTCATCACGCAACTGACGCAAGGTTACAATTTGACCCGGGCGCAATACTTGGGAGTCACCGGCATCCAAAACGACTTTCTTGTCGAAAATGTTGTCGTTTTCTTGGTTGAATTCCCATTTGTCTACCAATTGTTCCGGGAGGAAGCGGGTGTCACCCGGATCAACGATTTCAACTTTACGCATCATCTGACGTACGATGATTTCAAAGTGTTTGTCGTTGATTTTTACCCCTTGGAGACGGTAAACTTCTTGGATTTCGTTGACGATGTACTCTTGAACCTTGATCGGACCTTGGATAGCGAGGATGTCAGAAGGAGAGATGGCTCCGTCAGACAACGGCATACCGGCACGAACGTAGTCGTTTTCTTGTACCAAGATCTGTTTGGAGAGGGGAACGAGGTAACGTTTTTCTTCACCGGTCTTTGAGCGAACGATGATTTCACGGTTACCGCGTTTGATTTTACCCATTTGAACCTCACCGTTGATTTCGGTAACGACTGCAGGGTTGGAGGGCTTACGTGCTTCGAACAATTCGGTAACACGAGGAAGACCTCCGGTGATATCGCCTGACTTACCGATGGCGCGAGGGATCTTGATGATGGTGTCCCCGGCTTTGACTTCTTGGCCGCTTTCTACCATCAAGTGAGCGCCTACAGGCAAGTTGTATTGTTTCAATTCGGTGTCGCCCATCATGATGCGGATTGACGGGTTCTTTGAACGGTCACGTGACTCGATCACCACTTTTTCACGGTGGATAGAGAACTCATCGGCAGCCTCTTCACGGTAGGTCACGCCTTCAATCAAGCTGTCGAATGCAACAGTACCGGCAGTTTCGGTGATGGTAATCGCGTTGTACGGGTCCCATTCACAGATCTTGTCGCCTTTCACAACGTTGGCACCTTGTTGTACGTAGAGTTTTGCTCCGTACGGGATGTTGTGTTGTGAGAGTACGATACCGGTATTCGCATCCACGATACGCATTTCGGCAGTACGTCCGATAACGATATCGTATTCTTTGCCTTCTTCTTCGCGGTGGAGGGTACGCAATTCTTCGAATTCCACAACCCCTTCGTAGCGAGCGATGATTTCGTTTTCAGAAGCCGTGCTGGATGCAGTACCCCCAACGTGGAAGGTACGCAATGTCAACTGAGTACCCGGCTCACCGATGGATTGTGCTGCAATGACACCGACAACTTCACCACGTTCAACCATGCGGCCGGTAGCCAAGTTTCGACCGTAGCATTTCGCGCAGACACCTTTCTTCGATTCGCAGGTGAGTACGGAACGGATTTCCACTTGTTCAATCGGCAAGTTGTTGATGGTAGCTGCGATTTCTTCGGTAATTTCTTCGCCAGCCGGGAGGATGAGTTCGCCGGTCAACGGGTTGTAGATATCGTGTACAGAGGTACGGCCCAAGATGCGGTCGTAGAGGGATTCTACGATTTGGTCTTTGTTCTTGATTGCGGTTGCAATCAGACCACGCAAGGTACCGCAGTCCTCTTCGTTGATGATTACGTCGTGTGAAACGTCCACGAGACGACGGGTCAAGTAACCCGCATCCGCAGTTTTCAACGCGGTATCGGCCAAACCTTTACGGGCACCGTGGGTAGAGATGAAGTATTCCAATACGGACAAACCTTCTTTGAAGTTGGAAAGAATCGGGTTCTCGATAATTTCCGCACCGGTAGAACCGGATTTTTGAGGTTTCGCCATCAAACCCCGCATACCGCAGAGCTGACGGATCTGCTCTTTGGAACCCCGTGCACCAGAGTCCAACATCATGTAGATCGGGTTGAAACCTTGTTTGTCTGATTCGATGCAGTTCTTCACCATTTCGGTCAACTTTTGGTTGGTTGATGACCAAACGTCGATGATTTGGTTGTAACGCTCGTTGTTGGTGATGAGACCGAAGTTGAAGCTTTGTTGGATGTTTTCTACTTCGCGGTAACCTGCTTCTACCAATTCGGCTTTGCCTTCCGGAATGATAACGTCCGAGAGGTTGAAGGACAGACCGCCACGGAATGCCATTTGGTAACCGGTAGCTTTGATGTCGTCCAAGAATTGGGCAGTGCGGGCAACGCCGGATGTTTTCAAGATACGGCCGATGATATCACGCAAGGATTTCTTGGTCAAGATTTCATCGATGTAACCTGCTTCGGCCGGAACCATTTGGTTGAAGATGACGCGACCTACGGTCGTGTTTTCAATCATGTGGTAGCCTTTGGATTCATCATTGCGGTCAATGGGGTAACGTACAGAGATGCGTGCGTGCAAGTCAACACGTTTTTCATTGTAAGCGATGATTACTTCTTCCGGTCCGTAGAATTTCATGTTTTCACCTTTGGCACCGCTGCGAGGTTTGGTGATGTAGTACAAACCAAGCACCATGTCTTGGGAAGGTACGGTAATCGGCGCACCGTTCGCAGGGTTCAAGATGTTGTGAGATCCGAGCATCAACAATTGGGCTTCTAGGATTGCAGCATTGCCGAGGGGCAAGTGAACCGCCATCTGGTCACCGTCAAAGTCCGCGTTGAACGCAGTACATGACAGCGGGTGCAATTGGATTGCTTTTCCTTCGATGAGCTTCGGTTGGAAGGCTTGGATACCCAAACGGTGGAGGGTAGGAGCACGGTTCAAGAGAACGGGGTGTCCTTTCATCACGTTTTCCAGGATGTCCCAGATCACGGGATCCTTGCGATCCACAATCTTCTTCGCAGATTTTACGGTTTTTACGATGCCACGTTCGATCAATTTGCGGATGATGAAAGGTTTGAAGAGCTCAGCTGCCATGAATTTCGGCAGACCGCACTCGTGCATTTTCAATTCAGGCGTTCGAGCCCGTGCTCGTTGAGGGACGTGCGATCCGTCTGCATCCGCTCGTTTGTAAGGCGTTCAACGCCGACTTCGACGGCGACCAGATGCCTGTCCACCTGCCGCT
>JAEIGA010018450.1_pt1 | contig 10631 bp, 9 predicted proteins | sample 9270691 | NCBI WGS metagenome assembly JAEIGA01 (sample SAMN17057246, study PRJNA624740) | gut metagenome | biome: biome; isolation source: fecal sample | host: Bos grunniens | place: China: Xizang | collected 2019 | reverse complement strand
GGTATCTACCGGCATCGAGTATACCTTCAAGGCCAATGCTTTTGAACGATAGGCTTGGTCGTTTACCAACACCTCGAATGGCGGTAAATAATACAAGGCCGAGTCGAAGGAAGTAACCGTATACTGTTGCTGGATAAGCATCCGCTTACCGTCGTTCAGCATTTGGGTATCTGGTTTGGCAATGTCCACTACCTCCACTCCTCTTACCAATGTATCTCTTACCATTAGTTGGGGAAGCTGAAGCTTTTGTTGGGCATCCATGCTTACTTCCAGCTTTATTTTGGTTTGTTCTCCAATCAGAAGTTGCAAGGAATCTATGCTGGCATCCACGGTAACTTGCTGTGCTTTAGCCGATAGTGTGATGGCTAACAACATACAGATACATGCCCACAGGTTCTTGCATGGTTTACTGATATGTAAAATATTTATTTTCATTAGCTTCGTTTCGCAAATAAATTTAGCAATGATTTGACGTAATCCTGATCGGTACGAACCGATACAGAGTCTACATTACATTTGGTAAATGTTTCATTTAAAGCATCTTGGCGCTGTTTCCACCAAGCATGATGAGCATTTCGTAATTTGGCCGATGAGGTATCAATCCATTGTTCATGACCGGTTTCCGCATCACGCACTTTCATTAGTCCTACATCCGGGAGTTCGGACAGACGTCGGTCGTATACCTGGATTGCCACGATATCGTGCTTACGGTTGGCAATGGTCAAAGCATTCCGATAATCATTGTCGTCGATGAAGTCGCTAAGCATAAAGGTTGTACAACGCTTCTTGATGATGTTGGTAAGGTATTCTACCGCCATCTTGATGTTTGTACGTTTGCTTTCGGGCTCGAAGTCGAGCAATTCACGGATAATGTACAGGATATGCTTGCGTCCTTTCTTGGGAGGGATGAACTTCTCTATTCTGTCCGAGAAGAAAATAACCCCAATCTTATCGTTGTTCTGGATGGCCGAAAAAGCCAGTGTAGCGGCAATCTCGGTTACCATATCCTTTTTCATCTGCTTTACCGTACCGAAATCCAAGCTGTTCGAAACGTCGATCAGGAGCATTACCGTCAGCTCACGTTCTTCTTCGAACACCTTTATATAAGGTTTGTTCTGACGGGCAGTAACGTTCCAGTCGATATCTCGAACGTCGTCGCCATACTGGTATTCACGCACTTCCGAGAAAGACATCCCCTTGCCTTTGAAGGCCGAATGGTACTGGCCGGCAAAGATGTTGTTCGAAAGTCCACGTGTCTTTATTTCAATCTGGCGGACCCGTTTCAGAATATCACTTGTTTCCATACTTGGGAATCGACAGATTAAGGCACTTCAACGCTATTCAAAATCTTGCTTACGATTTCGTCCGAAGTCATGTTCATGGCTTCAGCTTCGTAAGTCAAACCGATACGGTGACGGAGTACATCGTGAGCTACGGCACGTACGTCTTCCGGAATCACGTAACCACGACGCTTGATGAAGGCGTAGCTACGGGCAGCCAAAGCCAAGTTGATAGAAGCACGTGGAGAACCACCGAAACCAATCATATCCTTCAAGTCCTTCAAACCGTACTTTTCCGGATAGCGTGTAGCGAACACGATGTCGGCAATGTATTGTTCAATCTTTTCGTCCAAATATACTTGGCGAACCACCTTGCGGGCTTCGATAATGTCTTCGGCCTTCAAAATCGGGCGAACTTCAATCTTTTCGCCACTGATGTTCTGGCGGATAATCTTCTTTTCTTCTTCCAACTTCGGATAGTCGATAACCACTTTCAGCATAAAACGGTCTACCTGAGCTTCAGGAAGCGGATATGTACCTTCTTGTTCAATCGGGTTCTGTGTTGCCATTACAAGGAAAGGCTTCGGAAGTTCGAATGTTTCCTTGCTCAAGGTTACTTGGCGTTCTTGCATGGCTTCGAGCAAAGCACTCTGTACCTTGGCCGGAGCACGGTTAATTTCATCGGCCAATACGAAGTTTGCGAAGATAGGACCACGCTTGGCGATGAACTGTTCCTCTTTCTGGCTATAAATCATGGTACCGATAACGTCGGCCGGAAGCAAGTCCGGAGTAAACTGTATACGGCTATATTTTGCATCGATAAGCGATGCCAATGTCTTGATGGCGAGTGTCTTTGCCAAACCCGGAACCCCTTCGAGCAGGATGTGTCCGTCTGACAACAAGCCAATCAACAACGATTCAATCAAATGTTTCTGACCCACGATGGTTTGGTCCATACCGGCCATCAAGTTAGTTACAAACGCACTTTGTCTTTCAATGCGTTCATTCAAAGCACGAATATCAATAGCTTCTGCCATAGTTCTTTCTGTTATTTAGTTATTCTTATTTTCAGTATAATAGCCGTAACTTACGGAGGCTTTTTCAATGAGCCCGTAAAGTTACGGCTATTAATTAACAGCGCCAATTAATATTTATTAAAAAACGTATTAAAGCTGTTATTTTTCTTTATTAAGGGGGGCATTCAACGCTTCCGGAGCTTTCACATACACCTTGGTACTCCCTCGTCCGATGGTAGCGATGCCCGTCGATGCATCTTGGCGGAAGGCTCTTAACTCCAAGGTAGCTTTGGTACGTGACAATCCGGTCAGTTCCATGTAGTTGGCTACACGCATGGCTCCGTGCTCTTTCAAGTATTCCAATGCCAGTTTCAGACGTTCTTCCTTGGAGTATGGCGATTGGTGCAGACGTGCTTCGCCGGCACGTTCCAACTTGCAATGTCGGTTGGCTTGTTTTATCAGTTCCTTGTCTGCCCGGTAGTTGATGCCCGTCAGGTGCAGACTTCTTGCATTTCTTTTGGCTTCATCTCCATCCAGGGTATCCATCTCCTTGTCCTTTTCGAGTCCCAGCGATGCCTTGAACGTGCCCAGCCCGTCTATCGTTACCGAATAGCCGTTACCCATCAGTTCGGCCATTGCATCCACCACATGAGCCATCACGTTCTCTACTAATCCCCTGTTCATCACGTTATTGTGTCTGCCTACATATTCGGCAAGTTCCTTGAATCCGATGTTCCTTTCAGTCTTTAGGCGATAATAAATCTTCTCCTCGCCTTGCCCGCTGAGGTCTATCATCTCTTGTTTGATATATTTTGCCATAACTTAAATGGGTTAGATAAATACTTGTTTGTATTAATACGTAAAGATACAAATTTCAGCACCCATTTCCAAATTATCAGTGTGGTTTCGTCAGTTAACGGTGTAATTTCGTGAAACCACGTCGTTAATTCACTAAACCACACCGTTGATTTAAGAATACATATAGGCGTTTATACTTTTTCGATTACTCGGATTAGGTTTTTATACTAATGAGTTGGAAGTATGGGAATAATGAGTCTTAACCGGAGATTGGTTCTTTTTTTGGGATGGTAAAAGGTGGATTGATATTGATTTTTATAATGAAATTGTCTCATGGAAATACAAATATTCTATGTAAACAGCTGTTTGTTAAATGGTTATATTGTCTCTTTGTTTTCAGGCAAATGTCTTTTCAATCGTTTCTTTTACCTTTATTTTTGTGTGGTAAATATCTAATATCTATATTTCTATGATGAATAAAAGTTTTATAACGATTGCTTGGATCATGATGTGCTTAACGTCATGTTCCTTAACGAAAAAAGGTGATTTGATTTCGTATAGCCTGGAGGATGTTTCTGCTATAAATGTGGATGCCACTTATCCCTTGGACTCGTTGGTTAAAAAAATGGATGTTATTCCATTGGAAACTACGGATAGTTGTCTGCTTGATGATGTAGCCTTGTTGGAAGAATCTGAAGATTATTTTTTTATTTATAGTGAAAAGACTTCTCAACTCTATCGATTTGCTAAAGATGGAAAAAACATGAAGACCATTAGTGGTAAAGGACAAGGACCGCAAGAATATCTTTCTATAAAAAGAATGATGCTGGACAATGAAAGCAAGGAACTTTATATCATGGACTACTTGGGTAGGAAAATGAAAATATTCAGTTTCGATGGGGAGTATCTACGTTCTCTTCCCCTACCCGAAGATTTTGCTTATACCAATTGTTTTCTGTCGTTAAGAGAGAAAGCTATCTATTATGTATCGTCCTATAATTCCGTTCAAATGGATTTTCTGAAATACGATTTGGAAACTTCTGAATTTATCGCCTATTCTCATCGGGAAAGAGAAATGGATAAAGGTGAATTCTTTATCGGACAAACTTTATTTTGTGATACGGAAGATTATCCGCTTGTCTATCATTATTTCAATGATACGGTTTTTCAAGTAACTCCCGAGGGGCTGTTTCCTCACCATCTGTTAAAACTCGGTGAAAGAGCTTTATCCTTCGATGATTTTAAAGCTGATGCTTTCACTAATCCCCGACCACAATATCACAAAATACAAGTTTGGGGAATGGAAATCGTCAAAAATAAAGTCTGTATCTTTTATTCTTTGTCACGTTTCAAAAAAGAAAGAGGTTCCGTACCATTGATGGCTGTTTATACATTGGGTGAAAAAACGCTTGTCCCGCATGTGAATTGGGTTAGTGAACAATTTTTGTCTATCGAACAAGGTGCAAGGTTTCATGTAGGGTATCAACGTACTTCCCTTTTACGTTCCTGCTTTCCTGAAAGTTTGGATGAAGAATTTAGAAAGAAATATAAAATTCACGAAGATGATAATCCAGTAATATTAAAATACCATTTGAAATGAAAATATCTCGAAACCATTATGTCTTGTTGGGATGGATGTGTATGATATTGTTTTCTTGTAAAGAAATACCTCATTCAGTTTATCCCAGAATTGATATTGCCGGATATTCCAAACATCAGTGGACTATTTGGGGAGATGGTAAACATTATTCAGGCTTGGGAGCGGTGTATCTCCATAAAACGAGCGATATAACTCCCAATGATGTGAAAGATATAAAGATATATCAGCAGAAAGTCTTTCTGTTGACTTCAACAGGTAGCTTGATGCGATTTGATTTAAGGAGTGGACAAAAAGAATCTCATTACAGAGAAAAGATACATTCGTTCGATATTGATACGGTTCATCAGCATGTATATGCTTTGGCTGAAAGCCAAAAATCTATTTATAAATATGATTTTCAGAAAGATAGCTTGCTTTCAGTGAAAGAATTGGGACATACAGGTCATGAATACGATGGATGTTTGTATTTATCTGAGGGGAATTTGCTTTTTCCAACTAATAATTATCCCAACGGTATTTATGTTGTTCTCAATACAAATACAGGAAAACTACGTAGCTTTCAATCAAGTCCGAAACGTATCAGCCAATATGTTTCATTACCTGATACATTTCAGTTGAAATCCTATGTAACCGGGGTTTCTGAACGAGGCGTGCTGTACAAACATTTGTTGAATGATACGATATTCGTCTGGGATAAGGAACGATTCATTCCATTTGCAATCAGTTATACCAATGGTGAAGGCATCGCACATAAAGAAGCCACATTCTTCCAAAAAGAACAATTGTTTATAAATAACCAAATGTTTGCGATTATGCATTTGGATAAGGTGAACGACGTTTGGCTGGTAAATTATAAACATAAATATCAGCGTAAGGATAAAGAATGGTATTCAGTGGCATCAGCTTTATTGAACGAGGATTTTTCTGTACGTGAAATGGATGATTACATCTTTTGTTTGGAGAAGAAAAAGATTGTTGTAAATCCACACTATCCTTATTATGTGGACAAGGAACGGAAAGGACTATACCAATTGTATCGAAAAGAAGCCCATCCCAATGATGCTATGGGACAAAAGGTGGAAGTTTTTGAACACATGACAAGCCATGCTGATCCGAAAGATTTGATTCTATGTTTCTTTTATATATGATAAAAGGTTTAATTTGCAGACGATGAAAATACGAAGACAAAATATATGGGGATGGCTTGCCGTATGGTTGATAATGGGCTTATCATGCCAATCTCATCCGGGAATGGAAAAATTAAGTCAGGTAGAGTCTATGATATGGAATATGCCTGATTCTGCATATCATATATTGTCTAAATTGACACTTGCTTCTTTTGATAAAGAATCGGAAAAGGCAAAATATGCTTTATTGATGACCCAAGCGTCTGTTCATGCGAATCGTTCTATCCTATCCGATTCACTCATTAATGTAGCGATAAAGTATTATTATTCAGAACCCCATACGTCTGAGTATGCATTATCTTGTTTATACAGAGGAAATGTATTGGAATATTTGGGGAGAGAAGAGGAAGCATTGGATATGTATCTGTCAGCAAAAAATGTATTGGAGAATTTAGCGGACAGGCGGATACATTATGGGGTATATACTTCTTTGGGGAATTTTTATGCTCGTTTCCACATTTATAGAGAAGCTGTTAAGTATTATGAGTTGGCATTATCCTTAAATCTTTCTAACCCTTTCTTAGAAAAAACGGATACCCCCATTCCATTCAATGGTATTATAAGACTCTATCCCAACTTAAATAGAGACACATGGGAAACATTGTTGAACGACAGGGTTGAAAAAATACAATTGACAGATCCTTCCTTTCAGAAAAGAAGGATACTGAAACCTATAGATGAGGCAAATATTGATAGTAAACAAAAGACGATTCAGGAAATTATAAATAAACATATTCTTTCATCTTTGAAGAGTGAAAACTATGGTTTAAAGAAACAAGGCATAATAACTCTTCTATCAACAATAACCATTATTTTAGTTTTGATGTTAATTCTTTATGAAGGATGGAAATTTTACAAGAAGAAACAACTGATTATTCTGCAACAATATCGTAAAGATGTAGCAGACTTGCAACAACAAATAGACGATTTACAGGAAAGAGAGACTGAAAATCAGTTATTGGAACAGCAATTAAGGTGTTTGGAAGTTGAGAAACAGAAGAAAGAGTTGCGTGTCCGTCAATTGGAAGTAATATTTCATGCTAAAGAAATAACCTTATCTGTCGACTTGATTGAGGCTGCACAAGTCTATATTCGTATTATGGATAAAGAGAATCCTATTTATATACCAGCTGAAAATCGGTATAAATTGGAGAGATGGTTGAATGTTACCTGCAATCAGTTTGCAAACCGCTTATCTGAACATTTCCCTTCATTGACAAATGGAGAAAAAGACATCTGTTATTTGTTTGCTTTAAACCTTTCTTTCAAAGACGTGGCAAAGGTCTTGAATATTCAAACCCGCTCTGTGGAACGTTCCGTTTGTAGAATATGTCAACGGATGGAGTTACCACAAAGCGGGAAAGAAGAATTCTTGAATATTATCCGAGATTTGAAGGAGTTGGATTAATTCGGATATTTAACGAAACTTGTAGATTATCAGGATAGGATTATCATCTTCCGTCATGTTTTCTACCATTTCGGCTAATTTTCCTTTCAATTTGCCTTCCTCTTTCCATTTGAACAATTTGTCAGTGTTTGGCATCCATAAGATGTGGTCTTTTAAAGCTTCTACCCATCCATTGGAATGTCGGATTTCTGTAGGTTCTGTGAAATTAATGTCATCCTTCAAAGATAAAATGCAACCTTCACCCGTCTTCAGATTGTAACTAACATCATTGGTCTCAATTTTCATGCCTCCCGTTGTGAACTTAAAATCCTTGGGAGTTTCGGAGATGGTTATGTAATCGCCCAATTTAAAAAGAGTACTCATGATAGAGCGGACTTCCTTAGCTTTTGACCCGGGTGAACGTACTAATAACGGAGAGACTTCTCCTTGTTTCAGAGTATAAATGGTATCGCTTCCCAACTCCGAAAGAACAAACTCATCTCCATTTTTATAAATGTTAGTGAAACTGATTTGAAACACAAATTTTTCTCCGTTTTGTTCGGAGTAAACACGATTTCCAGTACGATCTGAAGCAGTTAATCCTATCCGCTTTACATTTCCGTCTTTCTTGGATAAAAAGAAGAACGGTTGTTCGGTGCAAGGCTTGTTTTGGTCTAGGTTGTAACTGTCGTATGCAAGTAGCCATTCATCATTGTAATTCCATAGCTCGTTAGTGGCCATTTCTTCCGGTAGGTTAAGTACTCGTTTGAATTTGCCGTCAAGGGTATAAACCATTACTTTATTCCGTATATCGAGAACGAATATTTCTTTTGTATTATCGTCTATGCGTACTACTATGGGATAGACATATTCTTCTCCGCTATTCCCTTTCTTATTGAAGTTATGTAAATGTTTTCCTTCTCGGTTGAACACAAAGATGCGTCCTTCTCGTGAATTGCATGTTGTGATGTATTGGTTGGTAACAGAGAGGTGTAAGCCGGCAATGCCATCCAATAATATTTCATCGCTTGTTTCCATGCGGATATATTCTATCTCTGCATTTTCGGATACCAACAAGTCTTTTTCTGGATATTCCTTTTCTAAATCGACAATCGGAATGCTTCCGTTGTGGTTACTTGTTTGATTGCTACATGCACTTCCGCATATCATGCATATTGATAGGATGAATGCTGATAAATTATTCTTCATAGTGTTTTCGTCTTATGGTAATGCTTTCTATTACTTTTTCAGTTTCACAATCATAATTACTGGATTGTCTTCCGAATTCAAGCCCTCCACCATTTTGCGGTAGGCATTGTAGCGTGCATCGGTAATGCTATGCTTGCCATTGCTATATTCTTCGAATTCATGTGGATAGCGGAATGTATAAAGGGTATTGTCGTTTATGTGAAAATCCTGTAAGCCGGGACCTCCGTACAAATCATCCTTGGCTGTTAAAAATGTAGGTTGTTTTAATGTTCCGGTTGCAAAAGTCTTTTTTTCTTTTTTGTCGTAATATACCCGCCCCTTACTGGTAGTCAGAATTATATATCTATCAGTTTCATTGATTTCTAAAATGGACAATACCATATAGTCTCTAGGGTTCGCTTTTTTACCTATAAGGCTATAGTCATTTTCTGTACGTTCTACATACTTTCCTTTATCAACATAAGCTACAGACTCTAAATGGTATGGATCTTTCATCCTATAAATAGTGTCGCACCAATAGTCCTTTACGTAAGTATTTCCTTTATAATTATAAACAGAAGGATTACATATAGCCAATTGGGGGATATCTTCGCGGTAGTCACAACTCATTCTTGAAATGATCTTTTTGCTTTTTTCATCATATAGATTTAAACTGAACCGCTGGCCTTTTTTTGCATACTGATAGAAATTATTTACCATCACTAACTGCATTGGTTTATAAAGATAGTTTAGCAGTCCTACTCCATCGGTCTTTAGATTAGCCAAAAACTTTCCTTCATAATCATACTTCACAAATTTCTTTTGGTTGTAATCACCCATATAAACCCATTGGTTCAAAGTATCCACTACCACATAAAAAGACTTTACGTATTCTCCAGGACCATTTCCTTTTCGTCCTATTCTATTCTTGAACTTTCCATTACGCCCGAAACGATAACAAACCTCTTCTCCATCAAAAATGATAATGTCGCTTTGGGTTACAACAAGGTTTCTTATACCATCTCCCAGCAGACATTCGTCCGTCGTTTCGAGGGGTAGAAATTCAATGTCCTCTGCTATTTGGCTTACGTTCAACACGTCGGCTTTGTTTTGTGTAGCTGTATACACATCTATGCGATGCTCGTTACCGACAATCTTCTTTTGCATTACGGGTATCTTCTGACCGTACATTGCTACAGACATTATCGATAGGATTAAGTATAAAAGGGTTTTCATGGACAAATTATTTTAATTCAACTACAATAATGGTCGGGTTATCTTCTCCAATTTCATCAGGGATGTATCCTATTAAATGGTTTTTCGATTCGGAATTGTGGTAGCTACAAACGAAAGGTTTACCGTTAGGCTCCAAATCGTTAATGAAACCAACTTCATAATCTATGTTCCGGCATTTCCAATCCTTCTTGGAGCAAACAGACCAATATGTCTTTCCCTTATAATAATAAGAGAAAAGCATGAAATCGTCTTTTTCGTAGATTTTTCTTAGCGAAACATAGTTTGCATTGGCTGTAGTTTGCATTCTGTCGTCTCTTCCTTCATTGTTTGTCTTTCCAAGATTGAGTTTATAGGCAGGAAGCAGTTTCATCTCTGGACTTACAAGGTGAATTACATCGTCGAGTGGATTTATATAATAGGCTTTATGCTGATAAGTATATAATAATGACGGTGCATACAATAATCTTACTTTCAAATCCTTTGGAAGCGTATTCATTATACTGCCTTGGAGTTCACCAGTCAGTGCATTAGCTCTGAGTAATTCGTATGCATCCGGACTACGGTAAAAATTACAGTTTGCATAGATAATTTGGTCACCTATTAAAGCGGATTCGGCATTAAGGAAAGTTCCTTTTTCTACAGGAACTTTCCTTATGAATTTATCGTCAAAAGTATAGACATGAAAAGCGAAAGATCGCCAGTCTTGAATCCAAAATTCATTTTTCTCTTCGTCAACAATAAAACGATATCCCTCCCGGTATTCTCCCGGACCTGGGCCAGGCTTACCGATCCGGTTTATAAACTTACCATCGAGAGTAAAACGATAGAAATTTCCCGGGGCCATACCATCAAAAGCGAAAATATATTCTTTTCCATAATAAATGGACATTTGTTCGGGTACCAACAGGCAGTCGTCGGTAGTTTCTAACTGAACGGTTC
>JAEIGA010018449.1_pt1 | contig 10631 bp, 14 predicted proteins | sample 9270691 | NCBI WGS metagenome assembly JAEIGA01 (sample SAMN17057246, study PRJNA624740) | gut metagenome | biome: biome; isolation source: fecal sample | host: Bos grunniens | place: China: Xizang | collected 2019 | reverse complement strand
GAATCTCCCTCTTGCTTTTTAGCCAAAATCAATTCTTCCATTTCTTTGGCAGCTTTCAGGTCTGCACATCTGACCGGATTTTTTTCAATGTTCTCTTTAATTGTATTGAAATCCTGAGGCTCAGCTTTGATGTCTCCAATTTGAGTTACATGGGAAATTATTTCAATGTTTTGTGTTTTAAGAAGTTTTTTAGCTATTGCTCCTCCGATAACATGGCCTATTGTCACTCTTCCGCTTCCACGGCCTCCGCCGTTGTAATCATAGTTTCCGTATTTCACCATCCAGGCATAATCTCCGTGAGATGGGCGTGGGGTGTCTTTAAACATGGAATAGTCTTTGGAATGCTGATTTTTATTGAAGACAACGCCGGTAATAGGTGTTCCATCTGTTTTTCCTTCAAATATTCCTGAAAGCAGCTGAACTTCATCGGCTTCTTTTCTGGGTGTGGTTACACTGCTGGTACCAGGTTTTCTTTTATCCAGTTCCTTTTGAATATCCTCTGCGGTCAGTTCAAGGTTTGCAGGACATCCGTCAACAATTGCGCCGACTGCTTTCCCGTGACTTGACCCGAAACTTGTTATCTTAAATTTTTCTCCAATTGAATTTGACATTTTAGGCCTCTTTTAAACAATTGCTTTAATGTTTGTTGTTCGATGTTATTAAATGTTTAATTTTTCACATATGTTCTTGCATTGTTGTAGACTCAATCCCGCTTTAACGCTTCCCATTTCAGTATCCAGGGTAAAATCAGCTTCATTTTTTACAATTTCTGTCAGGAATTTTTTGTAGGCAATTAATGCTTCTTGGCCATTGGGGCCTGCTTCATTTTTTAATTTTTCAATGTCGTCTCCGCAGTTTATGAAATCAAATATTTTCATCAGTCCTTTTTTGCGCGGTGATTTTCTCAACACGTCATCTTCAGTTGGATTTGGAAAAGAAAATTTTATTGTATAGGATCCTTTTGAAATTTCTTCAACCAGCAAATTTTCATGGGCAATTGAATTGAGGTTCACTAAATCCATTAGGGAATTTTTCGTGTTATTAAATTCGTTGCTTAACAAATACATATTTTCTATGGATAATGGTTTCATGTTATCCCCATCTAATTTCAGATTAATCTCACTGATGTCTTGAATGAATTTTATCTTATTATTCTCATAGATGGAATATAGATATTGCAGTGTTTCATAATTGCCTCGGGTACCAAGTTTTTCAGGATGTTCTGTGAGATACTTATCCATATCATTTAAATCTTCTTCAAGTTCCGCCAAATAATTGTCATAATCTTCGATTGTTTCAAACTTCATTTTTTTACCTCTCTATTAAATGCAATATGCCTTTTGGTTTTTCATCCAAATCGCTTCCAAACAATTCAAAAAGGATTCTCAATTTTGATTTCAGATACATATTGTAGTTTTTTTCGTCTGTGTGGGGATATCTATAGATTCTCAATGAATGGCATAATCCATTGGTGTTGTCTTTTGAATTGAATATTAGTCTGTCAATCTTTGACTTGTCGTTGTTGATGTCGGCCTTCAAACCGTCGAATTCAGTTAACGTGTCAATGTCATTGGGGTTTTCTTTTGATGTGGTAAAACTGCCGTCGACCCAATGGTCAAGATAGTATCCTGTATTCTGGAGCGCTTTCAAATGAATCTTATATTCTTCCATAATCCTTTTTCTTTGTGAAGATCTGTTTTTGGAGAATATCTCTTCAAGTTCATCAAGTGTCATGTTGTATACTCCCGGAGGGAGATATCCGTTTTCATCAAAGCCGTCAAATTTTCTCATTTTCATGTCAACCACTAAAAAAATTTAACAGGCGCTGGTGTTCTTATATTTCAATCAATATATTTAAATATTTTTTTCCAAACTATTCCCTAATGGGTTGTAATCTTATTTCTAATTTTTTTATAGCTTTAAATCAATTTTACGGGCTTTTTACAATTTTTTACAATCAAAGCAATTTTTCAAAATGGGTTCCATAACTGTCAATTAAATAGCTTCAAATTGAAATATCAGATTAAGTGATTATTATGGAAAAAATAGTTAATTGCAGTTTAAAATCAGATTTGATTTTCAAGATGCTGTCGGTTAATGTTAATGTCATTGCATTAAATTAAAAAAAGAAAAAGGTAGATGAAAAACATCTACAATTTTTTAACGGTTGTTTTTATTGTGTCTTTAAGGTAGGTCACTTTGACAGTGTAGGTTTTACCTTTTTTAAGTTTTTTGATAACTTTTTTGTTTAATGTTTTTTGGGCAACACCTTTTGTATTGGTTTTTGCAGTGTAGGTTTTACCGTTCAATTTGAATTTTATGGTTTTACCTTTTACAAGTTTGCCATTGATTTTGAGGGTTGCTTTTAAGGTAAATTTCTTAGCTGTCTTTTTGATTTTTACTTTGGTGGTTTTGAGCACTTGTTTTACAGTTACGGTGTTTTTGACGGATTTTCCGTTGTATGTGGTTGTTATTGTGTATTTTTTAGGGATTTGTGTTATTTTTATTTTAGCAATTCCGTTTTTGTTTGTTTGGACTGTTTTTGTGGTAGTGGTACAACATTAAGGGTTGCAAGAGAACATAATAGAAAATATATTGGTATGGACAATAGTCCAGTGAGTAGGAATTTATTAAGTGATGATTTTTATTATGATACAAGAATAATAATAAAATAAAAGGTGCAAAATTATGACAGTGATTGTAGCATGGAAAGATAAAGTGAATGATTGTATTTGGATTGGTGCCGATACACAAGGAACCAAAGGGGATATGAGTTTGCATTGGGGTAATAAGATAATTGACTTGAATGTAGATGTAGTTGATAACATTAATGCAATCACTTAAAACATTGCCGTTAATTTGAACTACTTCGAATCCACAGCTTGAATTAGTTCAATATTTCGATTAATTTCGTTAAAAGATATTGAGTTGTCATTTAAATTCATTAATCTCAATGAGATTACACAAACTTAATTAACATTTAAATTCATAGTTTATATTGAATGTTACAGACAAAGCATGTACAACTGATATTTAAGTGATTATTATGGAATTTCCAACTACAAGAATGAGAAGACTTAGAAAGAATGCCAAGATTAGAGATATTGTGCGAGAAACCAAACTCGAAAAAGAGGACTTGATTTATCCGATTTACTTTAAAGAGGAGCTTGAAGGTGATGAAAAGGAAGAGATATCATCCCTTCCTGGCGAATTCAGATACTCCCTTGACAGTGGAGTTGAATTTGCAAAACAGCTTGAAGCCAAAGGATTAAGGTCAATAATTGTATTTGGAATACCAAAAGAGGACACCAAAGATGAAATAGCTTCCCCGGATTATTCCTCAACAGGAATAGTGCAAAAGGCAATCAGAAGGCTTAAAAAGGAAACCAATCTTGTTGTAATCAGTGACGTATGCCTATGCCAATACACTTCCCACGGCCATTGCGGAATGATAAAGGAAAACGAGGATACTGATCACGGCATTGAGATATTGAATGATGAATCCTTGCCGTATATTGCTAAAGTTGCGCTTTCACATGCTGAAGCAGGTGCAGACATTGTTGCCCCTTCAGACATGATGGACGGAAGGGTTGGAGCAATCAGACAGACTCTTGATGATGAGGGTTATGAAAATGTGATGATAATGTCATACTCTGCCAAATATGCCTCTGCATTTTACGAGCCGTTTAGGGTTGCCGCATGTTCATCACCTCACTTGGGGGATCGGAAATCCTATCAGATGGATCCGGGAAATGCCCTTGAGGCAATCCGTGAATGTGAACTTGATGTTATTGAAGGATGCGACTTTTTGATGGTCAAACCGGCACTTCCTTACCTGGATGTTGTCCGCATGGTACGCGATGAGTTCATGTTGCCTTTGGTTGCATATAACGTAAGCGGAGAATACTCAATGATTATGGCAGCCATTGAAAAGGGATATCTGACAGAAAGGGCAATAACCGAATCTTTGCTTTCAATCAAAAGGGCTGGAGCAGACTTAATAATCACTAATTTTGCACCATATTTACTTTTAAATGATGTGATAGAATGAAGGCGTCTGAAATTGCTAAAATTGCACAAATCGCCTCCGCTTTGGAGGTAAGTGGATATCCTAAACCGGGAAATGTTCACAGAACCCGTGATTACAGTGACATGGTCTTTGAAGACTTTGTAATAAGCGGTATTGTAATAGGAGATACCATTCGTGAAGCGAGCACAGATGTCGATGTCGAAAACCCAAAACTCGGAAAATACATCCTCCAGGCTGTGGCGGAAACCGACAAATGGATTAAAAACAACACAAACCTCGGTATTGTTATGATGACAACACCTATAGCTGTTGCAGCCGCCATAAGTGATTCTTTTGATGACATTCGTGAAAATGTTAAATTGTTGATGTCAAACACATCAGTTGACGATGCATGCGACTTGTATGATGCAATCAACATTGCAGATGCCGGTGGTATGGGCGACCAGGACGAATACGATGTTGCAAGCGATAACGCTAAAAACGAGCTTAGGGAGAACAACCAGACAATGTATGATGTTTTGAAAATCTCAGCCCCATGGGACATGCTTGCACGGGAGATGACCAGCGACATGCCCGCTGTTTTTGAGATAGGATATCCTACCTATCATGAGCTTGTCCTGGAGAAATCCAAAAACGAGGCATGCGTTTTGACATTCCTGACTATTCTCTCACAGGTTCCGGATACTTTAATTTCAAGAAAATACGGTTCTGATGAGGCTTTAAAGATTTCCATGATGACCAGGGATCTGCTTAACTTGAAGGATGCCGATGACTTTAAAGACAGGCTTAAGGAATTCGATGATTATCTATTCAAAAACAAGTACAATCCTGGAACTACAGCCGATTTGACTGCAGCTTCAATATTCGTAAGCTATTTGAAATCCAACTTTGAATAGATTTTTTAGGAATCATATTGGTTTCTTTTCTTTATTTTTTTTTATCTGAAAAATTTTTTTCATGTTTTCAACTCTTTTTCAGGATTATAGTTCTATAACTATTTAAAGAATGTAAACAATATATATCATTATAGGACATTAAAAATGGTGAGGAAAATGCAAATCAAATATAATAAAAACGCAAATAATCCTCCTCTGATTGAGGATTTGGTTAATGAATTGTTGAAAGATGATTTTGTACATTTCAAGATACTATGCGCTAACGAGGTTCATCATTTCCACAAGGAAGATGACACAATTATCGAGTTTCAGCAAACCTACATGAAGGAATCCAAACCTAACGGTGATAGGTTATATATTGCTTATCCTGATATCTTTAGAGTTAAGGTTTACAGGGACATGGCTCAATATCTTGAAGATGAAAAGAAAGCAAACGCTTTTGATGATGTTGACTGGACAGGTAATAGAATTATATTCTAATTATCTTTTTTTCTATTTTTTTTAAATTTTACACTACTTTTATAAATCACTTTAAACATATATTATTATATTATTAATCTATAATTTGTATGGTGTTTAAATGAGTGAGGATATTAAAAAAACCATTAATGAATTGCATATTTACGAAAAGAAAGTTTTAAAGGAACTTGAGGCAAATCCCCAAGCCACTCCTGAAGAAATAGCTGAAAATGCCGATATGGACATTAAGGCAGTCATGAGTGCGGCAGGATCACTTGCTTCAAAAGGCATTATTGAAGTTGAAAAGGATGTTGAAGAGGAAATCTCCCTATCCGATGCAGGATTGGAATATGCCGACAAAGGCCTTCCTGAACGTAAAATATTGGACGTTTTAGCTGAAAGGAGTTCCATTCTCATGAAAGACTTGGTCGATGCAACAGGCATCGACAAAAAGGAAGCCAATATTGCTATCGGCTGGCTGCGCCGTAAGAATTGGGCTCAAATCGATAAGGGCGAAGTGAAAATCACTGATGTCGGAATGGACTTTAAGGACAAGTTAGGCGATGATGAACAATTGCTGAATCAATTGAATGGAGCCCGGACAATTATCAATTCCATAAAGGAAGAAGGCCTTTTTGATGGATTTAAGAAATTGAATGATAGGAAAAACATCTTAAAGGATAAAAAGAATACCTCACACTCTTTTAAACTTTTGGATAAAGGTGAAGCTATATTAAAAGAAGGCTTTACTATTCAAGAGCAAGCTACTCAATTAACACACCAACAATTAAAAGACGGCGAATGGAAAAGCTTACAGTACCGTCCATATGACATTAACGCTGAAGCGCCTGTCATTTTTGCAGGCAAAAAGCATCCTTTGAGAGTCATCATTGATGAGATAAGGGAAATTTTCCTGAATATGGGATTTTCAGAAGACAATGGGGAATTTGTAGAATCTGCATTCTGGAACTTCGATTCACTTTTCCAGCCACAGGACCATGCTGCCCGTGAAATGCAGGACACATTCTATCTCAAAAATCCTCTAACCTGTGATCTGCCTGATGATGCGCTTGTAAAGCTCACTGCAGAAACTCACGAAACAGGTGCAGACACTGGTTCCATCGGCTGGCAATACGATTGGAGTGAAGACATTGCGCGCCAAAGCGTCTTGAGAACCCATACTACCGGAATATCCACCAAACACTTATTCAATCACGAACCTCCAATCAAAATGTTTTCCGTTGGAAGGGTATTCAGAAGAGAAACTTTCGATTACAAACACTTGCCTGAATTCCACCAGGTCGAAGGACTTGTATGCGATGAAGGAATAAGCTATCAAAACCTTTTGGGAACATTGAAGGAGTTCTATAAGAAATTAGGATTTGAAGTGAGATTCAGACCTGCCTATTTCCCTTACACTTACCTGTCTACAGAAACAGAAATCTATCTGGAGGAAAAGGAAAGTTGGATTGAGCTTGGAGGAGCTGGAATGTTTAGGCCTGAAGTATTGAAACCTCTCGGAATCAATCAGCCTGCATTGGCTTTCGGTTTAGGTATCGAAAGGCTTGCAATGATCAGGTATGACGTTGAAGACATTCGTATGCTCTACAAAAGTGACATCAAATGGCTTCGCGAATTGCCTATTGACAGGGGAGTCAGGTTATAATGTCAATCAAGCTGGTTTCCTGGAATGTGAATGGAATTAGGGCAGTTTCAAAAAAGGATGAATTTTGGGACTGGTTTGACAATACCGATGCGGACATCATTAACTTTCAGGAAGTCAGAGCCACTCAGGATAAGATTCCAAAGAAATTGGCAGATGTTGACGGATTCCACCAGTGCTTTAACGAAGCCGAAAAGAAAGGCTACAGCGGCGTTGGAACCTATTCAAAGATTGAACCCGTTGAAGTTGTAAGGGGCCTTGGCGTTGAAGAGCTTGACAGCGAAGGAAGGGTTTTGAGGATTGAATATCCAGACTTCATCTTGTATAATATCTACTTCCCGAACAGCGGCATGGAAGCCAAAAGGCTTGACTTTAAGGTCGCTTTCTGCGATGCCTTGTTGGAGCAGCTTGTCGAGCTTAAAAATCAGGGCAAAAACGTCATCATCACTGGAGATTATAACATTGCCCACAATCCGATTGATGTTTACAATCCTAAAAACTGCGAAGGAAAATCAGGATACCTTCCTGAAGAGCGCGCATGGCTGGATCAGCTTGAAGAGGCTGGCTTTGTCGATACCTTCAGGATGTTTGATGAAGGCGAGAACAACTTTACCTGGTGGAGCTACAGAACCCGCGCACGCGAGAGAAATGCCGGATGGAGACTCGATTATTTCTACGTGAATGAAGAAATGAAGGATAACGTAAAATCAGCAGAAATCTTATCTGAAATATATGGCTCAGACCACTGTCCGGTAACCTTAGAGCTCGAATTTTAAAAAATAGTAAATTTTGGTGATTATAATATAGTTATAACGTCACCAATATCTTCAATTATTGTAATGTCTAATTTTTCTTCTTTTATGAATTCCCTGTCTTCTTCTGTAACGTCGGAATTGACAAGAATTGCGCTCATGCCTGCATTTACAGCACCCAATGCATCGGCCTTGAATTTGTTTCCGATCATAACGGACTTTTCGGGATTTCCTTTCATTTTTCTAAGTGCAACATCATAAATCAGTTTGTTCGGCTTTTCCTTTCCAACCTCTTCTGATGTTATCACTTCATCGAAAAAGGAATGCACATTAAGCCTGACCAGTTTTTCCCATTGTTTTATGGTGATACCATTTGAGATGACGGCTAGACGATATCCCTGGCTTTTAAGGTAAATCAATGTGTTTATTGTTTCTGGGTATGGTCTTAAAAGCGCCATTTTAACGTTGTGGTATGTTATCATTCCAAGCGCTACAAGCATAGGGTCCTCATGGCCCAGAACTACCTGTGTCAATACATTGAAATGTCTGCCGTAATTTGATCCTTTTTCACGGATAATAGTTTTTAAAACACCATATGCTTCATCTTTATCCAATGGCAATCCATTATCAACCATCAATCCGATAGCTGCTTTTCTTGCAGTTTCAGCAAAATCAGTGGTGTCAAGCAATGTTCCATCAATATCAAAAAAGACTACACGGTCATCATCATTTTTAATCATATGGTTGATATTATTACTTTATAAATATTTAAATTTTTTCAGAAGAATGCGTCAAGGCTTTGCTGGACTTCACCTCGGGCCATATCCTCCAGGTCTTTTTTTGTGTATCCGAATGAATACATTATCCTTTCGATTGCAGGAATCAGCTGGTTGTGGATATAATAGTCCTTGTCATATGAATATCCTTCGCTGTATTCATAAGGAACGGCCCTTTGGCTTATTGATCCCTTTCCCTTGACGATTATATACTGGATGATGGTTCCTCTTGAAACTCTAATGCCGTGCTCCTCTATTTTGCGGGCTGCCACGACATGGGGCCCGACCTGCTTGTACTGGTCAAGCGGCTTGGTGATTTGGGTGTGGATTATCATGTCTTTCTTGTCAACTTCGCCCTTTTTGATTTTTTTGAGAACCTTTTTGACTTCATTGATGGCCTTATCGGAATCCCCTTCCTTCAATATCGCCATCAAAACGGATTTTTGGGTGTTTTTGACGATAGGCGCCCAATCTCTTCTAACCAATTCCAATCCTTTTGCTATGATTTCCCCGTCTTCGATTACTGCATATCTTTTTTTGCTTACAAAGAATCCTCTTCTGTAAAATCCTTCGTATTCCAATTCCATGCTTTCCGGGAGCGTTGAATTCAGATACTTTAAGAATACTTGAGCCTGCGCCTTGATTTCGGCTTCAAGTTCCAACTGTTCCTTTGTCTCTTCAACCAATTTTGACACCTAATTACAATTTTGACTCACCATGTTAATAATACTTTTCTTAATCGATTTTTAATTATTTCAATTTCATTGCTTTCAAATGACTTGATTTACTTTAAAATTAGGTTATATTACTTTTCAGATGCTCTTGGGGATTTTATATAAGTCAATTCTTACATAGTATGTGTGAGGTTGATATTATGAAAAAAAGACTGATTTCTAGTTACGATGAGGTAAACGATACCTTTGTTGGAAAGGTTGATGGAGGGCACGGTTTTTGTGCCGACTATGGCATTTCGGATGGGGTGTTTTTGGCGATTGATGAAAACAACTTCCCGACTTCCGTCTATGTGAACAATGCGTCTGAAGTGTTGAATATACCAAAGCAGATATTGGAAAATTCAAATGTAAGAATCAGCATCATATGCGATGCGATTTTCCTGAATTTCAACATGTGCATTGAAGGCTTGAAAATTTGTTCCATCAGATGCAAAAACCATTATGGAATCCCGTCCCTCAACTTTGAAATTGATAGTAACCATTAAAGGTTACTATCTACAAATTAAATATTAATCAAATTCTCTAGGAAGTGATGAGATGGAAAATCCTAATATTGACATTAATGATGTAGAAGAAATTGTAATCATCGTTCCCGAAGATGCCGATGAAGACGAAATAGTGATTGATTTGGATGCATTGGGCATTGATGTTGAAAATTTGGATGAGGACGTTAATATTGTTATTCAAGTTGAAGGGGCAGAAGAGCTTGAAGACGATATTCCTGATGATGATGAGGATGAAGATCCGATGGAATGGTATTTCGATGATGATCCTTATGGCATTGTCTATTACGAATTTGTAGGAGAGTAGGAAATCAATGCCAAAAGATGTTCCATATTATATTTTGGATGAAGAAGGCAATGTTGAAGGCTTTTCATCAAATGGAGAAGCTTACATTGATGACGATGATTTGAAGGAACTGCTGATTGACTTTTTGGGAGATAGTGTCAATCAAGAGGACATACAGAAGATTTTGGATGCAGCTTCTGACGAGAAACTCAGTGAGGAGGACTTCGACAAACTGGTTGAAGAATTCATTTTGAAAAACAAGAAGTAAAATTCCTATTTTTTGCTCCAAAAATAAAACATTTATATATAATGATAAAGTAATATTTTATTATCATTATTCATTAAGGCTCTTTTTTGCTCTCAATAATTAAGCTATCATTTATCTTGCCGATAGTTTGATTGAAAAGAGGCTTGGTGTCAGCGATTATTATTTAATAGATTATATTTATTTAGGTGAAATAATGGCAATTTCTCAAGGAAAATCAACAAGGAGTCCTTCCGGTGCAAGAAATGTTGCACACCGTGGAAAAAG
>JAEIGA010018448.1_pt1 | contig 10631 bp, 26 predicted proteins | sample 9270691 | NCBI WGS metagenome assembly JAEIGA01 (sample SAMN17057246, study PRJNA624740) | gut metagenome | biome: biome; isolation source: fecal sample | host: Bos grunniens | place: China: Xizang | collected 2019 | reverse complement strand
TAATATCTGTAAGAAGCCACTAGAAAATTAATAAAACTTTGTGCAATTCGTCAGTTTACAAAATGATCAATTTGTGATATAATATATATGTAAATAAAACAACTTATATATGAGGTAAACACAAATGAAAAAGATTAAGTATTATACACTTGAAGAAGCACAGGCTATCATCGCAACAGACGAGACTCTTAAGGCAGGTCTTGAAAAGCTTCGCCCTGAGTACGAAGACGAAAACAGCTACCTTGATTATGGTCTCGAGCATGCTAACTTCGCAACTAATATTGATGATGAAGATAATACGATCTGCATCTTTTGGTTTAAAGAAGATGACGTAGACTTCGAGAACGAGTATAGCATTCTTGTTGATACTCTTGAGCAGGCTATCGTGATCGTACGAGATATTGAAGAAGCTCAAGGCAACATCGAGCCTTGAGTACATATAAACTAATTTACATATGTGAGGTATATAAAAAATGGAACTTAAAAAGTATGAAGGCAGTCTTTCTCTTGAGAACTTTGTTGAAGGTCTAACAGGCACTCGTCATGGATACAAGACCCTCGGAGAAGTCTGGGAGCACTGCATCAAGTGCAACTACTGCGAGCATCAGACAGCTTGCCACGCTCTCGGAGAAGAGTATCCTGAGATTAAGTGTAGTGAAGTTATCGACATCCTTCTGGGTGATAAGAAGATCGAAGACCTTAAGAGATAATGGAAGTACTTTATACTACTGACTTATCAAGACCGGGTAATGACGTTTATATCTATGAATCCATTACCCTGGTCAAGCAGTTTGAACTCTATGCTATTATTAAATACTATAGAGTCGTAGGCTGGTCAGACCGAGAAGAAGTCTCAGTACTCTATACATCTCTTTCGCGTAGTTCTGCGGAAGAAAGATACAAAAGCTATGGCGGAACTTTATAATACAAAGGAGCTACATATATAAATGAACACTAGGCCTACTATAGAAAACCTTGCTACCTGGATCGAGGATATTAAGGAAGCTGCTAAGGAAGATACTTCTTTCTCTATCGCTTGGTTTAAAGATACTGCAGATAAACCTTTCAGTATTATTGCAGGCTGGCAGAAGGCGTGCCAGGAAGACTACTCAGATTTCTTCTGTATAAGTAAGTCTCATCCTGAATATGTTATGTGTATCAAGGTCGCTGTTAATGAAGGACCTTACGCTTACACTGACTTTGAGGCTATGTCTATGCCCACTAATAAATCTGGCGAAGTAGACGTTACTTGTATCCCTCTCGAGTGGGATGACTCTGCTGAAGCTGCTGCACAGTTCTTCCTCGGTGAGTGGGAACGTATTATGAAAAAACACGGGGAGGAGATCTAAGATGTCAGAGACTTTAGAGATCAAGCCTTGCCCCTTCTGCGGAAACCTTAAGCTTAAGGTAGAGAGTAAGCATAATGGTAAGTGGCATAATACCGGAACTCATAGTGCTTCAGTAAGATGTAGTAAGTGTCATGCTCGTGGCCCTACAGCTTCATGTAAAGTAGAGAAGGGAAAGTACCACGCAGATGAATACACAGAGCAGAAAGCTATTGAGCTCTGGAATCAGAACGTGAGGGTATACTAATGAGTAATAACTGGCTGCTCGATGCTATAGCACAATCCGATGCAGAAGACAAAGGCTACGAGAAAGGCTACAAGGCTGCAGCAGAGAAGATCTTTGCAGATATAGATAAGCTACATCTTCATGTCGCTAACGAGTATGAAGCAAGAGCTTACGAAAATCTTAAGAAGAAATACGGGGTAAACTAACTATGAAACTAATTCCTAATTGGCAGGAGCAGGATCTTACCTGTGCTTTCTGCGGCACTAAGAAGAGTGTTAAGTACGAACTTGAGCTCCATGATTTCGAAAGCGATGTTCCTAAGATTGTCTGCGCCTGCAACAGATGCGCACTTACACCTAATAAACAGGAGGCAAAGTAATTATGGAAAAAGAAATACAGTACTATATTATAAAGAACCCGGATACAGGACTCTACTATAGAGGTAAGGGAGTTAATCGCTGGGGCAAGTATATGAACCAGGCATCTATCTTTAGAATCCGTGGGCAGGTAGAAGAAAGCTGCGACTGGATTAACAAGTGTCATAGAGATGGCGAGCGAGCAGTAATAGTTCCTATTCAGATCATTGAGCAGGAGCCCCTTAACTCTTAAAAAATATTTTTAGAAATAGATTAAAATTTAGAAATTAATATCGTATATTATAATAGAGCGTCGTAAAGTGTTGTGTTGTTTTAAACCTTCTTTTCTTATCTCTCCTGACCTCCTTAAAATGTGTGTGATAGTTTTTACGACGCTCGGTCCAATTAACCATTTTCCACCTCCTTTCCAAACCTCCTTTCCTCCTTTTAAATAAAAAGAAACCCTACCTCTTTTTACGTTTCGTTAGTCAGGTTTCTTTTAGACTACTCTGGGCATGAGTAGTCTTTTTCTTTTTATAGCTAAAAATCCCACAGGACATATTGTATAATATAATAAACTAAAACTTTATTTTGGAGGACCTTACTAATGAGTAAGTACACAATGTATTACATGATGAAACAGAATCAGTACCGCGACTTCGCTAAGGATTGGGCGGAAGCTACTTCTAATATGCCGCTCACTGAAAGACAGCGAAGAGGTATGGCTTTGTTCTTTAAACCTATTGCAGTCCGCTTCGGTCTTATCAAAGATTTTAAAGATCTTGGGGTTATGTAAAAAGGTTTACAATATCTGTAAATATGATATAATATAAATATAAAATAAGAAAGGAAGATAGCCTATGTTTTATTATAAGGTAGAATCAAGCCACTGGCCCAACAACCTTGAGTTTAAATCTGAGATAGAAATGAAAGAAGGTCAGTGCTTTAGAATCACTTCTCACAACGGCCTCAGATCCTATCCCACTAGATTCAAGGTATTGAGCGTATCTGAAAACCCTACCTACTCCGGCAACGTTGTAGAGATCTTCGATGCTGATCTTAATGTAGAAGCTTTCTAAATTAACTAAGAGCCCTGTCAATAAAATGATACGGCTCTTTTTATTTACATTTTGTTTACGATGAGTTAGCACATTTTGTCGGATTTTGTGGTATAATATATATGTAAGAACGAATACAGAAATGTAAAAGTTTTATCGTATTATATATTAAGGAGTTTAGTTATGACTACAAAAGATTTGGAAAAAGACCTTATCGCAAAGGGTGGCACCCTCTCTGGTATTTATAAGATTACAAGAAAGTCCGACGGCAAGATTTATATTGGGCAGTCTGAATGTATTGTAAAGAGGATCCTGCAGCATATCGATAATAAGTCTGAAACTAACTCTGAAAAGATTGACGGAGCTATTAAAGCAGAAGGCTGGGAAAACTTTGATTATGAGATTGAGCTCGCTCTCCCCGCACTTAATACTGAACAGCTCTGGCTTGCTGAGAGTACATATATTGCTCGCTACGACTCTTACAACTCTGGCTTCAATAAGACCAAGGGTAATCACATCGGTAAGTACGATCACGATGTATTTGTAAGAAAGAACGTAGTATCCGCAGAGATCACTAAATTTATTAGAGACCACTTTAAGCTTGAGTACGCTAACAAAAAGGTACTTCTGATTAACTTGTTCGATGAGCAGTTCGTAAACGTGCTTCAGTATAGCGGCTGCGAAGTTGTTCAGATTAGTAAGTACTTCGAAGATAAAGCTGACCTCGGAAATTATATTATGGAGGAATTGAAAAATTATATGGGCATTAAGTTTGACTTGATTATTGCTAACCCGCCTTACGGAAAGATTGGTGCTAATATCACTAAGACTATTATCGATAATATTGACTACGATGAGTACATTAATCTTCTGCCGGCGAATGACTATATCAGAAATGATACTAAGGATCTTTACAAGTACGTAGATCTCGACTCTATGACTGCTATCAACAAGGGCTTTTCTGACGCTGCTGTAACTACTCATGTAGCTAAGATCACTAAAAAGCCTCACAGATATATCTCCTGGGAAGAATTCCAGATCGAGAATTATATCGATCCTAGTCTGACGAAGTATTTCTATGAGAATAGAAATAGAAGCCATTATGCTATCGATGCAGGCCGTAGACCTCAGTTCTCTTCTCTTACAGTAGAAGATAATACTAATACCATTCTGCTTGGCATTCGCGACATGAATCACGGTCATCTTTCGTATAGTAAGACTTGCGATACCTACTTGTGGAATGCTCTTAAACAGGTTGACCTTGCTAAATTGAAGTCTAATATCGGTAAGACTGGCAGTGCAAATACGCAGGCTTCTCATTACTTTATTACTTTTGCTACAACTGTTGAGAAAGATAACTTCGCAGCATTTATGTACTCTGCAACCGGCTTTAAGTTTTTGAGTAAGGTATTTGTTGCAATGAACGTAGACTCTATGGTAGCAACTAAAGTATTTCTTCCTAAGGTAGACTGGACTCGCAGCTGGACAGTTGAAGAAATCCTTGCTGACTATGGTTATACTCAGAAAGAGATTGATGCTGTTGTAGCAGACCTTGTAAACTTTAAGGGAATGGAGGATTAATAAACATGGCAAATACTTATATGACTAATAAGTACAATGCTCTTTGTGGCAAGTATAGGAGCATAAGAAGAGAAAGTGTTAGACCGACGTATTATAATCATAAGGTTGGTAAGAAGCTTTACGAAGTTTATTCGCCTTCAATGTACGTTGAGTCATTGATGGAAAAAGATCATTATGAATTGGATGATTCCTTCTGTGAGCATACTACTTCTTATGTACTCCGCAGATTGACTTGTGAAGGTAAGGTTGCTTACGGTATTGCAGAGTCGTTTGAGTTTTATGACCAGGCAAATTATGATAGTGGCTCACGCGGAGAGGTAGAGTTCGATGACTATGATGAAGCACTCGACTACTTTAATAGCCTGAGAGGTACGGTATGCAACTGACAGAAGAAGTAAAACAGAATATTATTAATATCCTCGACTCAGAAGAGTTTATGTCTAATCTTTATGAAGGTCTGTCGTCGGAGCAGCGAAAGAAGCTTGGTATGGTTTATACTCCTGCGAAAGTCTGTATCCAACTTATAGAAATGTTTGAGTGCGAAACTCTAGCAGGAAGAAACATTCTGGATCCGGCATGTGGAAGTGGTAATCTTCTTATTGCGTGCTTGATAGCTGGAGCAGACTCAGATAAGATTTATGGTAATGAGTTTGATCCTGTAGCTGTAGCTCTATGCAGAAGAAGAGTAAATAGAGCGTGTAAGCTTCTTGGTAAACCTTATATCAGAGAGTGGCAGATTCATGAAGGTGATGGTACTCAGGCAAGGTGCCTCTCTGACTTTAGTCCTGGCTATAGCTTTAAGCAGCAGGCTCCAGGAGATTTATTTAGTTCATTTTTCTAAGGAGAATTAATAATGCTTAAACTTGTATATGATCTTAAGTGTGGATTTGAAAATAAATACCTTATTCTTAAAGATGAAGAGTATGATCTTTCTTGGCTGCTTGAACATGCTGTAGAAGATACTGATGTAGAAGAAACTGTACTTGAGACAGAAGATGAGGCAGCTATCTATGAGCAGTATAAGAATAATATTGAAGCACTCCTTGAGGTACTTGAAGAAAGCTATGAGCTTAGTAATCTTTATGAAGCTTCAGTACTTGAAGTATCCAAGCTTTACTTTTCTCATCTCCTGGGCGGACTACCTCTTAAACATGTAACGCCTATTTGGGAACCTTCTAACTGGAGACTTGTATATGAGCCCGAGAAAAGATCTGCACATTTCTATCATAACGCTTTAACAGCCGGTGAAGTTATGAAGATGCTTAAGCTTACTAGACAGCAGCTTCACTATTATGTAAAGGCAGGGCAGCTTAGAAAAGAGTTTAACCCTGATAATCCTAAGCAGTTTAAATACAACGAGCTTGATGTCTATGTCCTGCAGAAGAAGCTCGAGAAGAAGTACGATAGATATAAGTAATAAAACTCCCGGTCATACTATTTGGCCGGGCCTTTTCTATTTGTAAACAGATTGTAAACAACCCAGTAAAGCTATGTACAAAACAAGAAAATTATGGTATAATATATATAAGAAAAGAAACCTTGGAGGAAAGCATATGGTTAAGGTTGAATTTGAATACAGAGATAAATACTGTTATCCCAGATGGAATACACAATCTTGTATAGTAAGTTCCGTAGAAGAGTGTATAAAGATCTATGGCCTTGGAGTGGACTGTGAGTATCGTATTATATCTGTAGAGGAGGTACCTGATAATGATTAAGATTATTAAAGAAAGAAAGCCTGAAACAATCACGGAGTGTTATATCGAGTTTAGATATAAGGAAGATCCTGAAGCAGGTTTCTGTTTTCCTGCTGTGGCTCCTGGAGTACCTAAGTTTAGCGAGATGTCTCCTGAAGCTATAGTCAACTACACAGCTTGCCTTACAGATGAAAGACTTACTGAGGCTGAATTTACTACTCGTACTTATACATATATGGAGCCGGCTGTTGGTAAGTGTTCCTGTGGTAAGGAAGTAATCCTTGATTGCGGTTATGAAGGTGCTACCCAGTGTGAGTGTGGTAAGTGGTATAACTTGTTCGGGCAGGAGCTTAGAGACCCTAAATACTGGGATGATGACTACGGTAAAATCTGGGACTGGGAGGACTAACTATGGCTAACCTGTTTACTAACTGTACTATTACTAGGAGCACAATGACTGAAGCTCGTAGACTTAAATCTAATACTGAGAAGGTAGCTATTAAGATTCAGAAAGAAATCGACTATGCCGCTGAACATGGCAGGGGTGAAGTTATTGTTCATACCGGCGACTTCTATCTTACCACAGGAGAAAGAAACGCTATTACTCTTAACCTGCAGGAAGCTGGCTACAAGCATCGCTGGAGATCCTGTAATAATGAAGATGAAAGAATTCATATCTGGTGGGAGGATACTAATGATTAAGTTTAAAACCTTCGTATCTAGCTCTGCTGAGTCGGCTGCTACTCGACTTACTGCTTGGTTAGCAGAGCGTCCTTACGTAGAACTTATCAGCTGGCAGGCTACTCCAGAAGGACGCAGTAATGATGTAGCTATTACTATTCAGTATAAGGAGAACTAACTATGGATACTAAGCAGATGCTTAAGGATGGTTTCGTAAAGAAGCAGGTAGTTATTCTTATAGACAAGGATACTTACTCCGGTAAAGAACACTTCGTAGTAGTAGATACGCTGGAGCACGCTAAGGAATATAAGACTAATGAAACAATACGGCTGGCTACTATGCTAGTTAAGGAGAATTAATATGAGCTATTGGACTAATAAACTTACAGAGCAATCTTCATTGATTGGCCAACCTTGTTGGTATCAAAAGTCGTATAATACTAATATAACATTTGCGCTTATTAAAGAAGTAAATATTAAACAGACTGCAAAAGGAAAAGAAGCTATAGCTACTCTTGATAATGGCATGACTGCTGTTCTACATACTTACGGTTGCCCGGATTATATTGGAAGAGCAGTATGGGGTTTCTTAACTAAAGCAGAATGTGAAGAATACTGGGACATGTAAGGAGAACTAAAGATGTCTAACTATATGACTTTTTCATTTGAGCTCGACCAAAGAGCCATGACTCATCTTAAGGATAAGTCTACTTATAATAAAAATTACTACAAGCTGGATCTCTCAGTATACGGAGATTATATTACTCCGGAACTGTGTAATATCCTGTATGAGGAATTCGAAGAGTTCTCGGAAACTTATACATACACTCTTGGCTTCTTTACCGGTGATGCCTTCACTGGAGATACTTTCGTTAGATGCTTCACCTGGACTGAGACTAACTCTCTGGGTATCCATACAGGAGGTATTGAAGTATGAGCTTTGAATTTATGTACGGAGATACTTGGTATAAGTATGAGAATGGATATATCTATAGACAGAACTGTTTCGGACATTATGGAAAGCTTACCCCAGTAATGCAGGAATTTACTTGTAGTCTTGAGGACTACTCGCTAGACCAGAAGCAGACTATTATGTGCGCCATCCTTCATGGCTTCACTTGTGGTAAGCTTGCAGGTAGTGCGGATAAGGTACGAGAGATTAAGAGAGTACTTGATATAGATTAAGGAGAGGACACATGATAATTACAGAAGAGCTTAAGAAAGAACTTGGTAATGCTATAGCAGCTTATGCCAAGGTTTTAGCAAAAGCTGATTTAGGTGTAAGTACACCCGGATTTGAAGAGCTACTTAGGTGCCCGCATTCGGAGCTTGTTCATAAGATGCAGATACTTAAAGAGTTTTATGAACAGATATAATAAGGAGAAATCTACTATGGCAATCACACATACTTTCAGAGGCGGCAAAGATCCGTATGGCTATGGCTACTACGGATATATCGAAGCTAACCAGTTGGTACTTGGTGAGACTTGGCCGCATGAAGGTGGCGAGACCTATCGAGGTACTTACACAGGAGCAGAACATCAGCTTGATAAATTAAAACTTAAAGCTCGACAGCTGTATGATGATATTGAGAAATACTTCACGCTTCATGATCCTGACATCCTGTGCAGTGGTAATCCTACTAAGGCAGGCGAGCTTACTCCAGGAGATAAGTTTAAGCGTAAGGGTAATGAATATCTTATGATTGACTTCCTACCCTCGCAGTGTTTTGTGAGCGGCATTTTCTCAAACTTTGTATGTGCTGTAGATCTTACTACCTATAAAGTAATCTGCCTTGACAAAGACTGGGAAGTCGAACTTATTAATTAAATGAGAATAATAAACAACAGGCTAACTATCTTACTTGGTAGTTAGCCTTTTTAATTGCTAAATTATATAGTATAAAAATAAAGGCAGGATACAGAATGAAACTATTTGAAGAATTTAAGCTCTATGAAAATATGTGGGAGCTTACTGAGGCTAAAGCAGACATGCAAAGACTTATTGATTTTGCAGGTCAAGATCTTGCGGATAGATACGAAGCAGTTAAGAAAAGACTTAAGGCTCCAGAGAACGACCTCTACTACTGGATAAAGAATAAAACAGTAGATGAACTTGAACAAGCCGTATCGAAAGTAGAGAATACTAAATCGAATACACAGGTTAAGAAAGACCAAGCAGACGAAGGGGCTGAGTTGGTTCAGGAGACTGCTCACTGGAAGGTGTACCATATAACTTCTTTTGCAGCAGCACAGAAATACGGAAGAGATACTAAGTGGTGTATTACTGGCTTAGTAGATTCTGGAGACACGTACTGGAATGACTATAAAGAACAGGACGCGGACTTCTACTTCTTAATTACTACTGGTGAATACGACCCGAGAGGAAAAGATAGTAAATATGCTCTAGCTATTTATCCTAAGGAACGTTGGTATGATGAGGATGAGGACGAGTGGTTTGAAGATGAGAACCCTTGGTATGAGGCATTTGACCAGCGAGATTTCAGTGTTCACTTAGAAGATATTCCGTATATAAATGAAATAAAAATTCCCGGTATTAACTTAAGTGAGTATGAGCCTAGGAGCGGCAGAATGTTTGAATGCGATTATTGTAAAGAAGGAAAATTTGAAGACTACTTGAACGATACTATCTACGGTGAACGTATTTGTAACCAGTGCCAGCAAAAAGACTTTGACAAGTCAACAAAAGGCATGGCTGCATTACTTCCGACAATTGCAAGATTAGCAAGTAAAAAAGATTTTATTGCTGATAGTGTAATGAGTAATTATTCCAAAGAGCGACTTATAGATATTGTCAAAGCTTGGCAGAAAGTACGAAAGCAGAACATTATAAAGAAGTATAACAATCAAGAGCTAGATGAACTTGAAAGCCTATTTGCTAAAGCAATGCTTCTACATGATATTGATATTACTTTAGAAATGATTCAAGGTAAGGAACCACTTCTGGATAAAGCTGCTGAGAGCCTCGAGCCGTTTACAATGTTTTAAAATTAATATAATAAAGACTTCTGGTTTAAAATACTAGAAGTCTTTTTCTTTTTAATACGTAAATTTCCTTAAGAAAGACTGTATATTATAGTATAAGATTTTTTACTAAGGAGAAAAACATAACATGATGAAATTTTGTGAGGTTGAAACTACTTTTATTTGTCAGCTTGGAAAACCCGAAGCTAGAAAAATGCTTGAGAGCTACAAGGACCGTAAGGATAAGAGTTTTGAGGAACTCGTTCATTACTATCATGATATTATTAATACTCTTCGCGATACGCCGGCTTGGGGAGTGTCTGGAGTTAATAAGATGATTAATGAGCTTACTGATAGTGTTAGAGCTACTCTGGCCCACGCTAAGAAGGGTAAGACATCAGCATGTGCTCACGCTGCGAAGATGCTTAGATATATAGACTTCTACGGCAACACAGAAGCGGAAGCTAGATATTGTGGCAGATATAAGCTTAAGCCTCTTATTACAGAAGAAGAGCTTCAGCAGCTTCTGTCGGTGGCAGCATGACAAGAGAGAAAGCTTTACAGGTAGCTGACCTGCTCTATAAGATAGAGACTTATGAAGCTCTGGTAGATGAGCTCATGAGTTTGCAGACTACAGAAGAAATTTATAATGCTTATGGAGACAAGATAGAAAACGAATTGGTTGCTGTTGTACAGCCTAAG
>JAEIGA010018447.1_pt1 | contig 10631 bp, 23 predicted proteins | sample 9270691 | NCBI WGS metagenome assembly JAEIGA01 (sample SAMN17057246, study PRJNA624740) | gut metagenome | biome: biome; isolation source: fecal sample | host: Bos grunniens | place: China: Xizang | collected 2019 | reverse complement strand
GTATGACCTTGATGTTGAAATCGTTCGTATGACACAGTTCGGAACTTCCGAAATTGTCGGTGCGACATTTAGCATCTACGGCTTCGCAACCACAAATGTATAGCCTATACTCCCACGCAACAAGGGAAATAAGTTATGAGTGAACCAAGACTCTTTAGACCCTCAAAGGGTAATCCATACTACATCAACACCGCAGACGGGGGCGTGAACCCTGCAAAGGGTAACCCAAAACGGCTCAACAAAGACCTCACCGCTCTGCCGAACTGTTGTATGATTTATTCGTGGTTCAACGAAATCGGTCAAAGGGGACAGGTTTACCTAAAAAAAGCCTACTACCCCTATGCCGTCATCGCACAGGCTAAAAGGGAAGGGTTAGAGGTCACCCAAGAACCCACTTTAGGCGGTATTATGGTTTGGACGGGCGGTCGGACAGGTGAGGGTCACGTTGCCGGAGTCGGACAGATCTTTGACGAAAAACACATCTTGACCGTGGAGTCCGAGTACTACGGAATGGATTGGCAAACGTACAAGCGGTACAAAGGGAATGGCAACTGGGCAGACGGATGCTATTGGATGACCGCATCCTACACTTATCAAGGTTGCATCAAGAACCCATTCGTGAAAGAGGAGAAAGATATGACTAAAGCAGAAACAGAAGCACTCATTAAAGAGATGACCCCGGTCATCGTAAAAGAAGTACTTGCGGAGATCAAGAAAGAGACCGAGCAGCTGCCTGCCGATGATTGGGCAAAGAATGCGATCAATATGTGCATCGCCCGGGGAATTATGGTCGGCTACCCGGACGGATTCCATCCGCAGAGCAACATTAGAAGAGAAGAAGTGGCGCAGGTGATCGCCAACCTCACCGCAAAGGAATAGCGCATTCTTAACGCTCCTTTCCATATATATCGTAAGAGACCGTCTTTCGGGGCGGTCTTTTACATTGAGGTGCAACAGTAGGTGCAACACCATATAGGGCAGCTTGGGGCAGTTTAGGGCATTTTATTGATGTTTCTCACAACAGACAAAAAGAAAAGAAACCCTTGAAATTCCAAGGGTTTCAATTGGTACACCATTAGGGGATCGAACCCTAGACACCCTGATTAAGAGTCAGTAGGTTGATGTTGAAATTCCAACGCTTGCAGACCCGGTGCAACAGGCGGTGCAACATTTAGTTTCCTCAATGTCCGTTTATAAGGACTAGGGCATCCTGCAAGGTCTTCTCGGATTCGTGCGTGTAGATCTTTGATGTGACCTCTATAGATGAATGCCCCATAAGTCTCCGGGCAACATCTATCGGAACGCCTGCTTCCTGCAACCTCGTGCAGTAGTCGTGCCGTAAACAGTACATCGTGAGACCATCGTGTTCCACGCCCATTTTGTCCATAGCGTGGATCACTTTGATCCAGTACCGCCTCTGTCCGTCCTTGTCTCGCATCTCGCCTTTTGAATTGGTGAACAGTAACTTTCCTTTTTTCAGTTTCGGCAGCGTGAGCGCGGAAGGGATCGGAACTGTTCTGTCGGCTGCTGCCGTCTTGGTGCCGCGCACTTTTAACATCGTGTCGGTATAGTCACCGCCCTGTATGCGGTTCACTTCGGATGGTCTCAATCCGCAGTAATAGATGATTTTACAGAACAACCCGGCATCACCAATGCCCTCACAAGCCTTTATAAAGCCGATTCTCTCGTCTTTAGTCAAGGCTCGGCGTTTCCCATCCACCCCTGTTGGTTTGACCGCTCTAATCGCCGGATTTCGGTTCAGCAGCTCATTGTCCACGGCTGACGAAAATAGTCCCTTTAGCAGGATATCTGTCTTGTGGATATAGGAATAACTCTTTCCCCTTGCAGTGTTCAGCACCTGCTGACATTGTATCGGCTTAACATTCTTTAGAAGGATACGCCCGATGTGCGGACGGATCGCGTTCTCGTAAAGGGAAACGTAGTCTGCCCGGGTCTTCTCCGCGACATCCTGTTTATAGGTATCTATGTATTCATAGAACCATTTGTCAACGGTCATAGAAGACTCCCGGAAGAGATTGCCTTCCTGCATCTCTTTCTTCTTTGCATCGGCTAAAGATCTTGCCTCTTCTTTCGTGTCTGCCCGGACATAATAACGTTTCCCATCGTATGTGAATGTTGCCAGTTCTTTCTTGCTTGGCATAATAACTCTCCTGTGATACAATAGAAAAAGACCAAAGGTCTAACCTCTTGGCAGGCGTGTTGTGCTATCACCCATCATCGCGCCTGCTTCTTTTTGTGCCTCTAATTCGATTTCCTCTATGCTTTTGTCGGAATGCAGATGACCCAGCCTCGCGTGCGCTTCCTCGTGGAAGTATGTCTCCAACTGTACGCTGCTGCTATGTCTCGCATTGATGTAGATGTTGTAGTCTCCGTTTGAATCCTCTTTTACGATCCCCTTTAGATCCACCGGGACATCTACGAGTCTCACTATAATGTCATTCATTTTCTCACCCCCTTTCATTATACTTTGGGAGTGTCCGATTATTCGCCCTCTGTCATTATCGTCTTCAAGAACGCAATCGCCATCCTTAACTGCTCGGTACTCGCATCCTTCGCAACGGATGCCAAAGCCTTCTCTTCGTCTCTCATCTTAAGGCGTTCTTTTGTGATCTCGTCTTCCGTCTTTCCTTCCAGTATGAAATCCACCGTCACGTTGAAATACTCGGCGATCTTCGCCAATTTCTCATACTTGGGCAGATACATACCTTTTTTCCAATGAGTAAATGTTGACGGGTCAATGCCTAACTTTCGTCCGAGCTGCGTGGGCGTTATGCCGTGTGCTTCGCAAAGTGCTTTTAAGCGTTCAAAACTGTCCATACTCCACCTCTAAAAAAGAAATTTGAGATTTTTAAATTTTACCGCTTGACACACTTCAACCAATCTGTTACCCTTTAGGTGACTTGAGAATACTCAAGAACGCAAGTGCGTTTTTTAAAGAGTAGCGGATGGTTGAGGCGTATAAGGTTTCTGTGGTAAGTGCCATTATATGCGAAATCTCAACTATCGTCAAGAGAAACTTTTGATGAAAGGAGCAGAGATGTACGAGAAGTATATGAAGTTAAGAGACTCCAAGGGCGTGAGCGATTACGAAGTATGCAAGAACACGGGCATCGACAAGGCTACGCTTTCCCGGTGGAAGCACGGCTATTACAAGCCTAAAGTGGAGAGCATCATCAAGATCGCCGACTACTTTGATGTGAGTCTCGACTACTTCTACAGAGAACAGAGATGTGCAAAGAAAGCCTAGTCGAAGATCTCCGCAGCTTTACGGGCGGTAAGGCGTGGATATCAAAACGCAAACTGCGTACGTGGCTGGGTTATGGGGATGACAAACTGAAGTCCTTTTTATACGGACTTGATTCAAGGGTGAACGGCAACAGGATCGAATACTTTATCGGGGATGTTGCCGAGCAAGTAATGAAAGAGAGAGGTTAGATGAAAAATGAAGTATGCGTTAAGGACAAGAGCAAAGTGGTTCGCCGTAAGAATGGTGGTCGTAATTCTCTTCTTCGTCCTGTTCTTCTTCGTCCCAAGTTGGTTGACGGGAATCTGCTAGTACCCAAGAGGTGGATGAAACTGAACGACAATCCTTCGTGCTTGGTATTCCTCTACAAGGTTTGGGGATCTACAGGCTACGGAGCGTTGAAGACAACCGTTCTCCACAAATGGCACATCAAGAGTGTTTTAAGAAGGGCAGGCTGGCGATGAAGAACTGGGGATATGGACACGCAAGCGATGATGTGGAGCCGCCCGAATACGATGCCCCTTTTGAATGCCCGGTCTGCGGAGCGGAACTGGGATGGGGTGACAAACTGTACTTTGATGTCGGCGGAAATTTGGCAGGATGCGATGAATGCATCACCACCAAGTATGCCGAAGACTATTTGGGAGAGTGAAGCGATGACTATCAAGGAATACAAAGATACCAACGGACTCACCTACGGAGAACTCCTTGAAAAGGTGAAGCCGATTGAGCCGAAGATTACGGTGCCGCTTCTGTCCTATATGTGCAGCGGATTCATCGCAGAGACTCCTGCGATCTCCGCTTGGCTGACGAAACAGGACAAGTCGGAACTGACTCCGATGGAAGCATCCGTTCTGCTCTATCTAAAAGATGCCGAAAGGTCGGTCTCCCGGCAGGAACTGAAAGATTTTACGAAGCTGCCGGACAGACAGAACCGAAAGATCATCGAGAATCTCCGGGGAAGAGGCGAGTGGATCGTCAACGGAGAGGGCGGAACGGGATACAAGTACACGAAGGAATTTCGTGAGGTAGAGGACTTTGTTTGGACATACACGGCGCGGTCGAAGACTATCTTCCGAAACGCCGCTGCAATGGTGAACAATGATCCGAATCAAATGGGGATGGACTTATGAGATTGATCGATGCGGACAAGTTAAAAAGACACTTCGCGTGGTGGGATGATAACGACACGGTGGAGAACGCGAAGGAAGTCTTCAACACAATAATTGACTTACAACCCACCGTGGAAGAGAGAGAGGTTAGCCGTGAAAACAATTTCAATCAAGGGTAAGGAATACGTTCCTGTAACGGAAAGAGTAAAAGAGTTCCGCAAACAGTACCCGGACTTCAAACTCATCACGGAGATCGTACATTACGATGACAATTCCGTGATTATGGTCGCAAAGATCTACGACAAGGACGGCAACGTGGTTGCCAACGGTCACGCGCAGGAAGACAGGAACGCCTCCAACATCAACAAGACTTCCTACGTGGAGAACTGCGAGACCTCTGCGGTCGGCAGAGCGATAGGTATGCTCGGAATCGGCATCGATGCTTCTATGGCATCCGCAGAAGAGGTCGCGAACGCAGTTGATCGGCAGGAAACGTTAAAGCAGAAGGTAAACAAGAACTGCATCTCTTCGCTGAAGATGCTTGCCGAGGAAAAGGGGAGCGACATTTCTGCCATCCTGTCCTACTACGAACTTGATAAGGTCGAGGATATGACGATGGAGCAATGGCAGAGCGCGATGCAGCTGCTTAACAGGAAAAAGTGAAACTGAAAGATCTTACACACATATCTCACGATGTGAGAGAAAAAGTATACGAACGAGACAGTTTTGATGGTTGGACGTGTTGTATCTACTGCGGAAAGCCCCGAGGCATAGAGGTACACCACTTCATCGAGCGGAGCAGAGGTGGACTCGGTATAGAAGAAAACCTAGTCTGCCTCTGCAAGGCTTGCCACACGAAGATCCATCAAGGTGACACAGACTTACAGAACTTTATCCGGGATTATCTTTCGGATATATACCCCGGATGGGATGAAAACGATTTAATAGCGAGAAAGGTTGAGCAATGACAGGAACTGAATTATTAAAAGTTCACAAGATGGCGAAAGAGTTCGCGGAGATGTATTCCGTGACAGGCTTGATCGGGATTCAGACGGAAGAAGGAATGCCGTGCGCGCAGCTCCGGGCAGACACATTCTTTGAACTGTTTGGTGACGGAGAATACGAATACTCCCACTTCAAGGACGGCGAGATGAATGTCCATACCGAAAAGGACGGAGTGCGATATGTCGCATACATCAGCAAGTACACAAGGATCAAAAGCGGAGAGGTTAAAGATTAATGAATAGCGTAGCACTAGTCGGAAGACTTACGAAAGACCCGGTAGTCCGTTACAAGGACGAGATGGCAATCGCACGATTCACATTAGCGGTTGACAGACCCAAGCAGAACGGCAAAGAAGCGACAAGCGATTTCCCGAGCATCATCTGCTTCGGCAAGACCGCCGAACTTGCGGAAAAGTATTTGACCAAAGGTCGGCAGATCGGTGTCACGGGACGGATACAGACCGGGAACTATACCGATAAGGACGGAAAGAAGGTCTATACCACAGAGGTAACTGCGGACAGGATCGAGTTCCTAGACAAGCCGGAAAAGAAAGAAGAGCCAAACGAAAAATCCCCTTACGAGGGGTTTGAGAACGCAGACGGAATTCCTTTCTAAATGGAGATCAAGTACATCCAACTGAATAACCATCCGGGCGGTCTTGCGAAGGTCACCGCAGTAGTAGCTGCCGACAAGGGCGTACTCGGGGAGTTGATCTCCAAAGCAGCGGAGCATCCCGACCAGTACGAACTGTCTGTCACAAAGAAAAAGACCAAGAGAGGCTTAACCGCAAACGCCTATTACTGGGTATTGACGGAGAAGTTAGCGAAGGCAATGCAGACCAGTAAAGACGATATGCACCGGGAACTGATGCTGCGTTACGGATCATACAAGACGAACGAAGACGGCAAGCCTGTGGTATTCAGCCTTGCTGCCGGAGAAGACCCTTGCAGCGTAACGCCGTACGCAAGATCTTTTGCCGAAGGGATGGTCAACGGAAAAAGGTTCATACACTACATCGTACTGAAAGGGTCTAAAGACCTCACATCGGATGAATTCAACCAACTGATCGCAGGAGCGGTCTCGGAGTGCAAGGAACAAGGCATCGAGACACTAACTGCGAAAGAACTAGCGGAGTTGTCATATGACATTCACAATTGAACTTCCACCTGCAACAAAGAAGAATTCTAGCCGGATCGTTAAAGCGAGAGGACATTATATGATTCTCCCGAGCAAGCGGTTCGTAGACTTTGAAAAGGCGTGCAAGGAATTCATTCCTGCCGGTGCCGCGATTGATTACCCGGTCAACGTGAAATGCGTTTACTATATGCCAACGCGCCGGAGAGTGGATCTTGTCAACCTTGAGGAAGCAACGCTGGATGTACTGGTGAAGTACAAAGTGCTTGAAGATGACAACTCAAGCATAGTGGTCTCTATGGACGGCTCACAGGTCTTTTATGACAAAGAGCTGCCGAGAACGGAGATCACGATAACGCCTATTAACTGTTCCGGCGAGGACAGATAGGACTTCCTTCTATTTCGGGCGGTAGGCTTGCCAACTACCGCCCACTTCCAAGGATGACCCTTAAACAGAGATGGCTTTAGAAAGCCAAAAATTGACCGTGGTGAAGAGAAACTATAGTAAATGGCAAATATATCGATGAGGTAAAAAATGAAGCCAAAACCGCCCTGTTCTCCAAAATGCGAAGGCAGGTCATCTATCTGCCATAGCGTATGTGAACCGTGGAAGGAGTACGAGAAGAAGAGGAATCTCTTTTATGAAGAGAGACTAGAGCGGAAGGAGCAGGCGAAGAGAACTTATCCGGCAAACGTGGATAAAAGAAGGTAGGTGGTGGCGATGAGATGTACGAGGGCAGAATGTTTCGCATTCTCCGTGAAAGAGGTAAACAACTGCGCTGCCCTAACGACCGTAGAAGTGAAGTGCAAGTTTTATAAAACGAAAGCAGCTCACGCAGAGCAGAAGCAGGAACTGATATCGAAAGGGAAACCTTACTATGAACCTGCCCGAACATACCGAGAACTGATCTTGCTGAAGCGGCTTTTGGGAAGTGAAGACGATGGCAGAGAAGACAACATTCATAAAGATTGACCGAAACATTATCGAATGGGGATGGTACACAGACGGAAATACTTTCCGGGTATTCCTTCACCTTTTACTGACGGCGAACATCAAACCGCACAAGTTTTTAGGCGTGGAGATCGGCAGAGGCGAGGTCGTAACGAGTTACAATTCGTTGTCCGAAACCCTTGGAATTTCAATAAGGTCTGTAAGAACGGCAATTTCGCACTTGAAAACGACAGGCGAAGTGACAATCAAACGACACCCCCACTTCACAGTAATTTCAATACCTAACTACGATTCCTATCAAGCCAACCGACAATCTAATCGTCAATCGGATGACAATCAACTGACAATCAACCGACAACACTTAAAGAATGATAAGAAAGAAAAGAAATATATATATACGAAAAACGACTATGGTGGAGTATTTCTTTCGGACGAGGATTGGGACGAGCTGCAAGGGATGGTAAAAGACGGAGAAGAGTTTATCAAAATAATCGACCGGGTAGGGGATTGGTTAAAGGACAACCCTAGACCTATAGAGAAGCACAAGTCAATCGTGAAGACATTCATCCGCAATGACGGATACCAGTAAGTGAAAGAGAGGTTAGACAAAATGAAAGAGATGAGAGTGAAGTTGACATTCGTGGAGAACATCCTTGGATCGTCACCAAACAACGAAGAGATCTATACCGAGTTCATCGGCAGTAAAGCGAAGGATGCTCCCACGCTTGCGGAAGAAGTCGAAGCACTCGGCGATGATGTGGTCGCGGAAAAGGGTACGACAGTATTCCCGAGAGACGATGACGGAACGCCGATCTTTTGGTCATATCAGATCGAGGGGTTTTTCAAGGGAACGTGCGGTTTCCTTCGCAGCATTCCGAAGACGAAGTCTTCTGCGCTGAAAGCCTATAAGAAGCAGATAGACGGCAGGATCTTCGTATACGGAGATAAGAACGAGAAGAACCCGACCGGGAGAAAGATCCGAATCAACAATGCGTTCCCGATGGGACTCAAGCAGAGATCGCTCCGGGCATCCACGCCACAGGGAGAGAGAACATCGCTTGCCTGCTCGGAAGAGATTCCTGCCGGAGCGTGGTGCGAATTCAACATCCGAATGCTGAACGATGGCGATGAAGATCTTGTCAAGGAATGGCTTGACTTCGGAGAGTGGAACGGAATCGGTCAATGGCGAAATGCCGGACACGGAAGATTCACTTGGGAAGAGATCGCATAGGCATAGTACGGCACGGCTCTGTTATGCAAAGGAATTGTATTGCCAAGAAGTGCAATGGAACAGAATAGAAAAGCACGAGAAACGAGTTGCCATAATTTGCATCGGAGATGAATTGATAGGCAAAGGAATAGCATTGTATTGCATAGGAATAGCGGAGACTAGCAATGTGGTGGCAATGCATTGTAAAGAGACGGGATGCGGCGGCAAAGAATAGCCACGATATGAAGTTGAACTGAAATGCGAAGTAAGGGAATTGAATTGAACCGCTAAAGCAAAGTAGGGGTGGGCGATTCAATGACTAGCAAAGGAGAACGATGAATCCGGCGTTACATACAAGTAAAAAACAAGATTGGGTAACGCCGGATTGGTTGTTCGACAGGTTAAACAATGAGTTCCACTTTGACCTTGATGCAGCTGCCACGGATCGCAATGCCAAGTGTAAGAAATACTACACAGAAGCAGACGATGGTCTAAAGCAGAATTGGGGGGGGCATACAGTTTGGTGCAACCCACCATATAACAAGCAGATCAAGAAGTGGGTGCGGAAGGCGTACGAAGAAAGTGAGAACTGCGTAGTGGTGATGCTGATCCCGGCGAGAACAGAGACAGATTACTGGCACGAATACATCTTCGGAAAGGCAAGCGAGATCCGATTCCTACACGGAAGGCTTTACTTCCTGTACGAAGACGGAACGCAATCGAAAGGAAACGCGCCGTTCCCATCTGCGGTAGTGGTGTTTGGAACAGGATCTCCGCAGAAGATCTTGACGATGAAGAGAGAATGAAGATCGGTTTGATAGATGTAGACGGACACAACTTCCCGAACCTTGCCCTAATGAGGATAAGGGCATATCACAAAGCATAAGGCGATGAGGTTGAATGGTGGAAGGGCGATCTGTTCTATTATGACAAGGTTTATAAGAGCAAGATATTCAGCGACACCTACTCACAGGATGTATATGACCCGATGAATTGCGGAGAAGTCATTTCCGGCGGTACAGGGTACTGTATCACAAATCGGGGGGGGCGAGAGGTCTTTGATCCGTCTAAAAACGCACTACTTTCCGAAGAGGTTGAAAGGCAGTTTCCCGACTACTCTATCTATCCCGAATACAACTTTGCGGTCAGTATGACTTCAAGAGGATGCCCAAGAGGATGTCCGTTCTGCCACGTTGCAGCTAAAGAAGGACGGAGATCGGTAAAGGTTGCTAATGTAAAAGACTTCTACTGCGGACAAGACAGGATAGAGGTATTAGACCCGAACATTACCGCCTGCAAAGACAAGCACATCCTGTTTGAACAGTACATAGAAACAGGGGCGAGGATAGTCTTCAATCAAGGGTTAGACATCCGTATGCTGACAGAGAAGGATATTGAGTACCTAAACGAAATGCGAGTGAGCGAGATACACTTCGCTTGGGACAACCCCGGAGATGACTTAACGGAGCATTTCAAAAGATACAAAGAATTGACGAAGCACAAGGCACACGGCGGTTACGGAGTAGTTTATGTCCTGTCCAACTACAATAGCACGATGGAGCAGAACCTTTACAGGGTGTATACGCTTCGTGACCTTGGCTACGATCCGTTCGTAATGATCTATGACAAGCCGAACGCACCGCAAGAGGTAAAGCGTATGCAGAGATGGTGCAATAACAAGATCATATTCAAGAGTTGTAAGCGATTTGAGGACTACATAGCGAAATGAAAACTGTTGTTTACGGAGCGACTAAAAACATATACCGAGATACTATTCCGTCCATCCGTTCCTGTTTGCAACACGGAAACGCTGACGAGATCGTTCTGCTGACGGAAGGGAATTATCCGTATGACCTACCGATAAAGACGATAGATGTTAGCGGACAGACATTCTTCCCGAAGGACGGCATAAACGCTACGAAGCGGTGGACTTGGATGTGTCTAATGAAGTGT